>Ga0272443_10003093_pt1 | contig 20115 bp, 17 predicted proteins | sample SSMAcet12_FD_193581 | JGI IMG/M metagenome (GOLD analysis project Ga0272443, IMG submission 193581) | Marine sediment archaeal communities from Little Sippewissett salt marsh, Falmouth, MA, United States - SSM-Acet-12 | ecosystem: Environmental > Aquatic > Marine > Wetlands > Sediment ... | reverse complement strand
CTTGAAAAGCAGGAAAATATTGGGCCATCAAACTAATATAAGTCTCTTTAGTTATATTTTTAGCAATCCATTTTAGCACCCTGTCTGTACCGGATAAATGATGAGGTAAAACCAGATGTCTTATTATTATTCCGGAAACAGCAATTCCATTTTCGTCCATCTTTAAATTCCCTACCTGTCGATACATTTCCTTTAATGCCTCTTTAACTACTGAACAATAATTTTCTGCCAGAGAATATTTTTCAGCAATAACATCATCAGCATACTTTACATCCGGAAGATAAATATCAATGATGCCATCTAATAATTTCAATATTTTTACTGATTCGTAACCACTGGTATTGTAAACAAACGGTATCCGTAAACCTGATGCTCTGGCTTGTTCCGCTGCTTTAAGAATTTGTGGTACAAAATGAGTTGGTGTCACCAAGTTAATATTATGACAGTTCTGTTTCTGTAAAGCAAGCATCATCCGGGATAATTCTGATATGGAAATCAAATTACCATGACCCAGCTGGCTAATGGGATAATTCTGGCAATAAACACAACGCAGGGTACAGTTGGTAAAAAATATGGTTCCGGAACCATATATTCCCGAAATGGGAGGCTCTTCTCCGAAATGAGGATTGGAACTGGAAATCTTTACATGTTCAGTAGAACGACAAATGCCCTTTTGACCGGCAATCCGATTTATGCCACAATAATGAGGACATAACTGACAAAAGTGAAGGTACTGATAAGCCCGTTTAATCCGGTCCTGAAATTCAACTGCACTTAGATTAAGATAAGAAGGATATTTTTTCATATTTAAAAATGAATGTTTCTATTTTATTTACAGATAATTAAGGATTTCAGTTAAATAATCTAATTTTATATATTGATCAGAGATTGGTTCTTCTTCTTCAAATTTCCAGGTATTAGCTGGTATCAAAATACAGTTTAGACCTAATCTTAATCCAGGGTTTAAATCGGAACGAACACTATTTCCGATAAGCCAGGTTTCCTCTTTCTTCAGTTCATGTTCCTTTAAAATCTGTAGGTATTCCTGATCGGTTTTATGACCTAAAACATAAATAGCAGAAAAATAGGGCTTTAACCCTGAATGAAATATTTTTTTGTTTTGTATTTCCGGATCCCCTAATGTTGCTAATATCAGGACATAATTATTTTTCAAGTAACTTAATACTTCCTCTGCTCCTTTTACCTGTTCGGGTATCTGACGAAATACTTTCCATCCTATATTTTCAATTTTCTTTTCCATTTTCAAGTCAACTTCCTTGCCAGCCTGCTCAATGTAATAATGGTAAGTCTTAATAAGACTATAAGGATAACGTTCTTTGGCAAAACCCTGTTGGGAAATATGACCAATGTCAATTTCATCAAGCTTTTCCAGTATAGCATTTTCTAAAAATCCTAATTCGGACATCAAGGCAGAAAATTCATTTCTGGCTTTGTTATATATTTTTGAAGTCTGGATTAAAGTATCATCTAAATCAAAAATAATAGTATGTATTTCTTGTACCTCCGTCATTTTAAAAAGAATGGTCTATCCAAAAGATACTTTTTATTATAACCTGTTTGCTTTTTCTGGTAAAATATATTTAGAAGCCATAAAATATTATAAATATGATATAATTTTTATTAAAAGAAGATTCATAAATATATAACAGAAAGGAAATCAATGAGAAAAAGTAAGAATAAACTTCTAGATGGAAAAAACGAGAAAAGGGTAAAACCAATGTGGCGAGAACTTATTGAGACAGTAGTAAGCGCGGGTATCATCGCCTTTATCATTATCACCTTTATCGGACAGGTTACTGTGGTAAAAGGAGCTTCTATGGAAGATACTCTCTTTAATAGCGAAAGGCTTATCTGCAATAAAATTGTTTATCGGCTAACTGAACCAAAACACGGTGATATTGTCATTTTTAAGCCTCCTATTGATCAAAATCATAATTATATAAAGCGAGTTATTGCTGTTGAGGGTGACGAAATAAAAATTATTGACGGTATAGTCTACCTTAATGGAGAAAAATTGGAAGAAGATTATATAGAACATCGTTCCTTTGAAACTATGCCGGAAGTTACTGTACCCGAAGATTCTTATTTTGTATTAGGAGATAACCGCATCAATAGTAGTGATAGTAGGTTTTGGGGTTTTGTTCCCGAAGAAAACATTATCGGCAAGGCATCCCTGGTATTTTGGCCTATCACTAGAGCCCGTATGCCTTGATTTTATTTCTCAATATAAATTATGGAGGTAAAATATATAATGGATAAATTACTTGGTAAATTTTTTTTAATTTTCTTTTTGATTTTGTTTTTGCTGATTAATGTTTGTTCATCAGTTTTTGCTACTCCCTATGAAACAAACATTCAAAAAGCCTCTGAATATTTAAAACAAGAGCAATTTAACGAGGCAATAAAAGAACTTGAAATTGCTCTGACCTTAGTAAGACAGAAAGCTAATCTGGAATTTAATAAGGTTCAATTCGTAAAAAATGAATCACAAGCTTATGGCAATTTTCAGCCACGTAAAAATAATGTATTTTCATCAGGAGAAACTTTTTTTATTTACGGTGAACCTAAAAATTTCACTATAAAAGAAATTGAACAAGGACTCTATGAAATTTATTTAAAAGAAGATTTTTATATTCTTGATAGAGAAAATAATGTTTTATTTGGGCAAATGGATTTTGGTGAATTCCGCATGCAAAGCCGGTCTCCTAATTCTGAAATTATCTTTACCAATACTATAACCCAAGAACCTGCTTTTCCTCTCGGAGAATACAGATTTCGTTTGGTATTAAAAGATGTTTACAGTCAGAGGGTAGTTGAAATTAATCTTGATTTTGAAATACAGTAAAAAATAAGGTTAGGGAGTTATATAAAGTCCCTAACCTTATTTTTTAAATCTTTTTATTTATTTTTATTCACTATAGACCTCTGCTGCAGCTAAAATACCATGTTCAGGTACGTTATATCCGTTATTCTGCAAGATACTCTCCAGGGCTGATAAAAACAACATTACATTAGCTTTGGAACAGGAATAGCCCATTAGACCGATACGCCAGGCTTTTCCTTTAAATTTACCCAGTCCTCCACCGATTTCAATTCCATACTCATTTAATAATGCTTTCCTTACTACTCCATCATCGATTCCTTCCGGAATATAAACAGCATTTAATTCCGGTAGGCGATACTGGGCAGGGGCTACCATCTTTAAACCCATTGCCTCCAGACCCTCTACAAGTGCTTTGGAATGTAATTGATGTCTTTGAAATCGCTTTTCTAATCCTTCCTCTAAAACCAGGCGCAATGCCTCCCTTAAGGCATAGACCATATTGATTGGTGCAGTATGATGGTAAAATCTTTCCTTGCCCCAGTAACTCTTTAACATCTGCATGTCCAGATACCAGCTACGGATAGGGTTGGTCCTTTTTGCCATGGATTTAGTTGCCTCCTCACTGAAGGAAACTGGGGATAAACCAGGAGGACAGCTCAAACATTTCTGGGTTCCACTATAGATGGCATCAATTTTCCAGTTATCCGGTTCTACGGGAATTCCGGCTAAAGAAGTTACTGCATCTACCACAAAGAGAGCTCCTGCCTCTTTGGTTAGGCGGGAGATTTCTTCCAGAGGCTGTCTGACACCGGTTGATGTTTCGGCATGAACAATAGCTAACAATTTTATCTTGGTATTTTTTTCAAAAACTTCTTTTACCTGTTCCGATTCAACAATGTTTCCCCAGTCTGCCTGAACAATAATCGGTTCAGCCCCGCATCGCTTCACGATATCGGCCATTCTTTCTGCAAATAATCCGTTAATACATACGACCGCTTTATCGCCCGGCTCCAACAGGTTAACCAGAGAAGCTTCCATTCCGGCGCTTCCCGTACCGGACAAGGCAATGGTAAGCTCATTTTTGGTTTGAAAAACTTCTCTCAGCATTTCTCTGGTTTCATTCATAATGGTTAGAAAATCGGGGTCCAAGTGACCCACCAGTGGTGTAGACATTGCTTTTAATACTCTGGGATGAACATCACTGGGGCCTGGTCCCATCAAAACTCTTTTTCCCGGATTTAAATCAGAATACATTTAGAATACCCCCTTATAACGCATTCATTAAATTAGCTATTTATTTAATCTGATCAAGTAAAAATATTTTAACCCAGATCTTTTTTTATGACAGGATAAAAGTCATTTTCCTTCTCAATCACCGTTATCTTTTTTTCTTGAGCAATCTTTTTATGATCTTCAGTACAATAACCCCATCCTGCCAGAAAAACATTTACTCCTAACAATTGTGTATCCACAAGATAACTCAGCTGGTCATCGATAAAATAAATATCGCCAAACTTTACATCGTATTGTTCGGCAATGGCCTTCATATGATCAGATTTCTTCTTACCATAATTTTTATCAAAGATATCTTTCATTTCAATATGAAAACCCAGATAATCCGGATGAAAAGCGGGGTGGATTGCTTTCCCTAAATTGGAGGTAGCAATAACTACTTTTTTGTCCTCTGCCAGAAATTTTTTAATTCCTGTTATCACATCCCCGAAAACAGGAGACAAAAAAAACCATTTTTTAAAGTCTTTTTCTTGCCACCTTTCTTTTTCCTGGAAAAATAAATCATGGAAAAAATGGTAATCAAAATCCATCGTGTTCCGAATTTCAGCAAATTCTTTTTGATTACTCACTTCTATCTGTTCTTCGATGATTTTAATCATAACAAAAAAATCACAGGAAAGTTCTATATAAGATCTGATTTGACGATATTTTTCCATTTCCCTGCTATATTCTTTTTTCATTCGCTCCCAGTTTTCAAAGGTAAAGCATTCACCGCCAAAATTCTTTTTGACTTCCGGTCCAAAATAGCGGCAATAGGCATTATGACTGACAAATAATGACTTAAGTGCACTATCACTTATCACTCCGTCAAAGTCCACTGCTAATACTTTCATAGGTATCTCCGCATAAGTTTAAAAAATTTTGTCTCCTCCAAAGATAAAAATCTATTTATAAGGGATTAAACAAAGAAACTTTAATAAACTGTCTCCGGTATTTGTGAAACCATGTTTTTGGTTGGGCTCAACAAATACCACACTATCTTTTTTAATGGTATAAACTTTTTCATCTACCTTGACTTCTCCCTCTCCTTCCAGGACAAATACTTCGTGTTCCCAGTCATGGGTATGATAGGGTGTATATCCGCCCGGTTCTACCTCAAATAATCTCATGGCAAAATTTTTCGCATTATCTTTGTCGGAAATTAGCCATCTTACCTTAACATCTTTTGCTTCTTCCATCTCTACTGCTTCTAAAGATACTTTCTGATAATCTGTTACTTTCATAAATCCTTCCTCCTGTTTATTTTTTAATCAAAAAATTTTATTTGAGAGTAAATATCACACCCGCAAAACGGGTGGTTTTAAGAACCCCTAAAAGAGGTTTAGCTTTTTCTTAGCAATCCAACTTCCTATATTAAACTTCAGGTGAAAAATTTTCATCTAGCTTATTTTCATTTTTTTATGTACAACCCATTTATTTAACCATTACTACCTTTTTAGAAGGTGGTTTTTCATGGTTAAATAAAATCTTTCTTCTTTTTCAATAACTGTTATTCCCTTGTCTTGAGCTGCCTTCTTCTGCTGTTCGGTAGCATAACTCCACCCAGCCAGAAAAACCTGAATTCCTAATTCGTGGGTTTGTTCCAAATGAGCCAATTGATCATCAACAAAATAAATATCCCGATAATCAACATGATATTTTTCAAAAATATGGTGCATCTGACTTGATTTATCTTCTCCAAAGCGATTGTCAAGAATATCCTCAGAATCTATCGGAATATTATAATATTTGGGAGGAAAAGCCCTGGCAATATACTCCCGACGGTTGGAAGTGGCAACCATAATCTTAATCCCCTCTTGAACAAACTTATGAATTCCTCGAACCACTTCTTTATAGGGTGGTTCTAAACTAAGCCATCCCTCAAAACTTTCCTGCTGGGCTTCTCTTCTTGCCTCATAAAAGGCGTCATGAAAATTCTGAAAGTCAAAGTTAGCAGTCTGTCTGTATTCATCAAATTCATGTTGGTTCCTTATATGTCTTCCTTCCTCCATCAGTTTCTGAATTAAACCATAATCGGTAGCTCCCCGAATATACGGTCTGAGGGAGCGGTAATACTCAATTTCTTTTTTATATTTTTCCTTAATGATAGGCCAATTTTGAAAAGTAAATGGTTTACCGCCAAAATTTTTTTTCTTAGTATTTCCATACACCTTCAGATAAGCATTATGACTGACAAAAAGAGAATCCATAACACTATCCACTATCACGCCATCATAATCAAGAGCCAAAACTTTCATATAAACTTCCTTCTGCATGGTCAATCAAGACAAGTAATCTTCTCTAAGAGGATAAAAAACATCCAGTACCTGACTGTCTTTTTCTAAAGCAGTCACTTCGTGTTCGACATCCGGTGGTATGACTGCCCCCTCTCCTGCTTTTAGTACTTGACTTTTACCGCCGGCTATCATTTTTACCGAACCTTTTAAAATATAAGTGATTTGTTCATGTGGGTGATGATGATTGGGCATTACCTGATCATCTGGACCAAAATCAAATAGAGTTATCATTACATTCTTATTTGCTACTGCCCTTAATTGTGAACTTTTTAATACCTGTTTTGCTTTTAAATTATCTTTCTTAAAGAATTTTACTTCTTTCATCCCAAAAGACCTCCTGTTCCCTTATTCTTTATCTTATTTTTGATAGGTTGCATCTAGCGCTTTCTCTACTGCTTTCTCCTGAAAAGAAAAAGCCAGAGGAGGTAATTTCTCGATATCATAAAATTCAGCACACTCAGCGTCGTCTCCTGCTTTCAGTACTCCTCCGGTTAAATTCACTTCATAGATAATAATGATAACATACCCATACATTCTGCTTTTATGATTATAAATACCAATAAAATTTTTTACAACCCCCCTCAAGCCAGTTTCTTCTTCCATTTCCCTTAAAGTAGCCTGAATTGCTGATTCTCCGGCATCCATAAATCCACCCGGTAATGACCAAAATCCCTTTTTCGGTTCCACCTTCCGCTTTACTAAAAGCAATTGGCCTTTTTCATTTCTGGCTATAACTGCAACAGTAGGTATGGGATTATCATAATAGATTGTTTCGCAATGCTGACAATAGATTCTTTCCTTTCCCTGAATTTTTCTTTTTTCCAGCTGATTACCACATTTTGAACAATATTTCAGATCATTCTTTCTCAATCAAAACTCCCTGTTTTTTTACATTTCAAAAATCAGTTCTCCTTAATTTGTCCCATTTGAGCAAAGCTATAAAAATTATCTTCTCCGATAATAATATGATCCAGCACCTTTACACCCATCACATAACAGGACTTGCATAATCTATGGGTCAACTCAACATCCTGCTGGCTGGGCTGCGGATTTCCGCTGGGATGATTATGAAGAAAGATAACCGCTGCTGCGGATTCCTTAATAACTTCTTTTAATACCTCCCGGGGATGTACTGTCGTCTCAGTTAAACTTCCCATGGAAATAAGTACATCTCGAATGATTTGATAGCGTATATCCAAAAGAACAATATGAAAGAGTTCTTTCTTTTTATCCCTCATTTCAGCATAATAATAATCAACTACATCCTGGGCTTTGTGAATTCTTTTACCAGGAAGCATCTTTTCCTGTGCCAGGCGAACTCCTATTTCCAATGCAGCCTTAATCTGGGAATATTTTGCCTTTCCAATACCACGTACATCCTTGATTTCTGAATAGGAAATATTCATTAATTTTCTCAATCCGCCAAACTTGACCAGCAAACTCCTTGCCAGCTCCACCGAAGTTATTCCCGAATAGCCATTAACTAGAATAATTGCCAGCAATTCTGCATCGGATAAATATTCGGTACCATGATGCATCAACCTTTCCCGCGGTCGCTCAAATTCTGGCCATTCCTTGATAGTATAATTTATTTTACTGATTTCTGTTTCTTTTTCTTTTCTCATAAATCATCCAACATATTAAAACTTAATTTTGATTGTGTCTTATATTAAAGACTTTTCCTGGTCATTTAGTCATTTTTTAAGCTTGGACATTGCCTTTTTTCGTTTAATTCTTTCTAAACGATAATTTAGTGCCCGCAGCCACTTATCTTTGTTTTCCGGGTCAATATTTTGCTGTTCCATGCGTAAGAGAGCTTCCTCGAGCACATTCAATGCCTTGAAATAATCCCTTAATTGATGCTCGTAATATTTAGCCAATTCCTCATAAGGAAAAAGAATAAATTCATTACTCAAAGAAATAATATCCCGCCAGGCTATTTCCGCCTGCTTCCAACTACCCTGTCGTTTATAAGCAAAAGAACATAACCTTAATACTTCCAATGATTCCTCGTCTGTTAAATGATGATTCAATGCCTCTTCATAACACCGGCTACTATATTCATAATCCTTGTTACCTTCATAAATTTTCCCGATACTATAAAAATCAATGCCGTGGTTTCCCATGCCGGCACGGAAGGGATTTAACAGGACTTGACCAATTTTGGTAGTGAGAATAACTAATGAGATAATATCCTGCAAATTATGTTCAAAAATAGGCTTGAGGGGACGGGCATCTTTGTCCTGTAGATAGCGGAAATAGACATGGGGAATTAAATAACCGGGTATGTCCTCATTCCTTTTAATATTCAATATCCTTCTTTCTATATTGGATAAAGAACAATTCTGTAATCTCTTCTTCCACAAACGCCGGGTAGGAAACAATAAATCAAGGTGGTGATGGTCTGTTAATTGTAAGGGGAGGCGTGCCATGATAAAACGAGTCTGCATTAAAGGAAAATCATAGCATTTCCCATTGTAAGATACCAGCAATTTAAAATCTTGAGCAAATAATTGATTTACCGCCCAGAGCAGGGCTTCTTCTTCATGATAATCTGACATAAAATATTGTCTTACACAAAAAGAATCTTGGGTAAAATAACCCAGACCCATTAGAAAAATATAGGTTCCGGCACCACCGGCTAATCCGGTTGTTTCCGTATCAAAAAAAAGGGCTTGGTTCAGTTGAATAGCTTCAACTGTATTATTCTCAAACCTGGGGATAGTAAAATTTGCCCTGCCTGGGAAATATTGCTCGGCTTCTGCCAGGGAAAAATCACCAAATGAAGTTTCCAATGGTATCTTTTTTTCGGTATAAAAACAGGAACCATGCGGGGTATTGACAATATTTCCAGTTAATATCTCTGAAATAGGAACAGACTTACTATTTCTTGAAATTTGATATTTTCTTTCCTGATGATTATGACTGATTTGCTGAACCTTTTTCTTCAGACCCTCAATCTTCTCCAAACGATCCCGTAAATCCATCTTAACGGACAGCCTCCTTCAAAATTAACAGCGCACTTTGTTTCCCGTGATTACCTACCTGATTAATGGGTCCGACACAAGATGGACAACCTTTATCACAACCGCAATTTTCAATCAATTCCCTGGCCGCCTTTAAAATTTTATCGTGAAGTTCATAAATCTTCTCACTAAATCCGACACCACCCGGATAATTATCATAAATAAACAGTGTGGGTAAATCGGTAAAAGGAGAGCGAATTTGAGCTACAGCCCGAATATCCTTTGGGTCACACATGATAAACAAAGGAGCTACATTGACCATCACATTGGATAATGCCAGCAAACCCCCTCCCAAATCAAAGGTAAATCCGGATTGAATTTTTCCACCAGAGTAATGATTAAGCTCCTCTGACAAAACCAACCAGTAAGCAGTAGTATGCATATCTTCAGCGGGTAAGTTGATCTTTCCATAACCAAGATTTTCATGCGTATAAAACTTAACTTTTTTATACATGGTGGATATGGTGGTAATGGATATTTCACCATGCTGATGTTTGACATTTGCTTGGTCATGCCCCTCAAAAACATCCAGAAGTTTAATATGACTTTCTACTTGGGCGTCTGTATAGTAATCGGCATCTACTTTTTTTGCGTAGGCTTTACAATCATCATAATCCAGCCTGGTAATCGTATACTGTTCTCCCTCGTGAATATAAATAGCACCTTCATGAATGGTAGTTGCTACACTCTCTCTATCCACTTCACCGATAACCTTATTTCCTTCTGCTTCTGTATCAATAATTGCAAAATTCTCAGTCGAGGCACTGCGTAAACTGATTTCATCAGCAGGGTAGGCTTCACTCATCCAGTGCCATTTATTCTGGGTAAAATGAACCATTTTCTTATCTTCTAAAAATTGCAATATTTCTTCTAACTCTTCAGAACCAAATTTTTCTCCCCCTATAAATGGCAACTCAAAGGCAGCACATTTAATGTGGCTTATTAATATACTCAGGTTATTCGGGTCAATTACGGCACTCTCCGGCGTTTCTTTAAAAAAATAATCAGAGGCATTAATCATATATTGGTCCAGCGGTACGCTGGAGGCAACCAGAATAGCAACAGAAGAATGGGACCGTCTGCCTGCCCGGCCAGCCTGCTGCCAGGTACTGGAGATTGTTCCAGGATAACCGGCAATAAAACAGGCATCCAGCTGCCCAATATCAACCCCTAGCTCCAGGGCATTCGTGCTGACTACACCCTTGATTTTACCTTCTTTAAGTCCTTTTTCAATTTCTCTACGTAAATTCGGCAGATACCCACCCCGATATCCTCTAACTTGATCCCGGTCAATCCCTTTTTTCACCAAATAATCCTTCAGATAACTGGTTAACAATTCAGTTGTTAAACGGCTACGGGCAAAAACAATGCTTTGAATATCATAATTTAAAAACTTGCTCACCAAACGGGCTGTTTCTTTAATGAGGCTTTTGCGAATTCCTAATTGCCTGTTAACAACCGGGGGGTTATAAAACAAAAAATATTTCTCACCTCTAGGTGCTCCGTTGTTATTAATCAAGGTGAATTTTTCCCCTACAATCTTTTCGGAAAATTCCAGTGGATTAGCTATCGTAGCGGAACAGCAAATAAATTGTGGTTTTGAACCATAAAATTCACAGATCCTCTTTAATCTTCGTATTACATTGGCCATATGACTACCGAAAACACCACGATAAATATGAATTTCATCCATCACAATATATTTTAAGTTCTGAAATAACTGATGCCACTTGGTATGATGAGGCAATATCCCGGTATGTAGCATATCAGGGTTTGTAACCACAATTTGACCTTGCTTACGAATAGAAGACCTGGCTGAAACAGGCGTATCACCATCATAAGTAAACGTCTTTACCGACTCATCCAGTGCCTCTATCATTCGGTATAATTCTCCTAACTGATCTTGAGAAAGAGCCTTGGTGGGAAAAAGGTAAATTGCCCGGCTTTCCGGTTTTTTAATGATAGCATCTAGTACCGGCAGGTTATAGCAAAGCGTTTTTCCTGACGCCGTAGGCGTCACTGTCACTACATTTTTCCCTTCATTAATCGCCTTTAAAGCACTGGCTTGGTGAGAATAAAGATGGCTTATCTCGTCTTTTCTTAAAATATCAATCAACCCACTATTTAACCAATCCGGAAATTCAGCTAAACAAGCCTCTTTTGCCGGCAAGTGCTCCAGTGCCGTTAAATAGGGTCGTACAGTAAAATCATCTTCCAGCTCCTGTATGATTGCTGATACGTCGCAACTCATCATTCCGCTCCTGTTTGGTTTTTTGTTTAAATAGAAAATTTCATATAAAAAGCACTTTTATTTTACTTTGTTTTGAAAAATATTTTCTCATTCATTGATTTAATTACTATAAATATATCATACCATAAAAAGAGAACTGATAATTGTCAATAAAAATAATATTCAAATAACTGACCGCTTAATTAAATTCACATGGCTGGACATAAAAATCAATGCGATAACCGTCAATAATTGGCAAACGCCGATCTTTCCCGAAGGATTTAGGGGTAATTCTAATACCCGGAGGGGCTTGTCTGCGTTTAAATTCATTATTATCCACCAGTTGAATTACACGCAGAATAGTCTTAACATCCAGACCGCTATTTTCTACAATACGATATAACGAATTATCCTTCTCAATATATTCCTGTAAAATATTATCCAATATTCGATAAGCGGGTAGGAAGTCGGTATCTTTCTGGTCTTCCCTTAGCTCAGCTGAAGGTGTCTTTTTTATAATATTTCCAGGAATTAATTCCCTTCCGGCCTGTTGATTACGAAAACGGGCTAATTTATAGACTAGAGTTTTATAAACGTCCTTTAATATGCCGAATCCTCCCACCAGATCTCCATAAATCGTCGTATAGCCTACTGCAATCTCGCTTTTGTTCCCCGGTGCCAGAACAAGCCAGTCTTTCTTATTCGAAAATGCCATGAGTAGATTGGCTCGAATCCGAGCCTGTAAATTTTCCTCAGTCTTATCAAATTGCACTTCTCCCCATAAATTTGTAAATGTTAATATATATTCCAGAAATATTTTTTTTATTGGAATCTCTGTTATTTCTATACCTAGATTAGAAGCCAATCGATAGGCATCTTCCTTAGAATGAGCAGAAGTATAACGTGAAGGCATAAATAGGGCATTGACATTTTTCTTACCCAATGCATCTACGGCAATAGTTGCCGTAAGAGCTGAATCAATGCCACCACTGAGCCCTACAACTACCTTTTGAAAACGTGTTTTGTAAATATAATCCCTGGTACCCAATAACAGAGCTTGATATATTTCGTCTTCCTTTTTATAAAATTTTTCAATACGACCACGATTATAGTCTCTTTTTTTCTCAATAAGTTTTAATGGTACATGATAATAATTACCTTTTACCAAAGGTATTTTCGCTTTAAGCTCAGCTCGGGGCAAATCTACAATCAAGAGATCCTCTTCAAACTGTTTGGCTGCAGCAAGTATTTTACCATTGGGACTAATGACCATACTCCCCCCGTCAAATACCATTTCATCCTGGCCACCGACCATATTGACATAACTGATATAGGTATTAAACCGTATTGCCTGTTCCTTTAAAAGGTCAACCCTTTGCTGAATCTTATTGGCATAATAAGGAGAGGCAGAAAGGTTAATATTCAATTTGGCACCCAGATTGGCCTGCCTTTCAATAACAAAACCTTTTTTAATCCAGATATCTCCACAGATGCTGGTCCCCAAAAGCATGCCATCAACATCGAGAATAAGATATTTTCGACCCGGACTGAAATACCTTTTTTCATCAAAGACACTATAATTAGGTAATTCTATCTTGCGATATATTGCTCGTACCCGTTGTTGATATAATACGGCTGCTACATTATTGATAATCCATCTTCTTTTTCTGGCTACCGTCCCTATATAGACAATGGTTTCATTCACCTGTTGACAAATATAATTTAATTCTTTTAATGAATCATCAATAAAATGTTTTTTTAATAGTAGATCTTCTGGCGGATAACCTGTTAATGCCAGTTCTGGAAAGACAACAATATCTGCTTGTTCTTTCTCAGCTTCTTTAATAAAAGATATGATTTTATCACTGTTATAGGATAAATGCCCGGTAATAGGATTTATCTGAGCTAAGGCTAGTCGCAGATATTTTTTCATTGTGTTTCCTCTCTACATTTTATCATAAGAGCTCTATTGCATTTTTATCAGTATTGGGTTCTTTAAAATTCTATCATAAATAGAATCATATAGCGAAATTCATTCTACTCGGAAATTACGTAATACATTGAGTCCTGATCAAAGCACCAACCTTTATTTGCTTTTTTATTCATGACTAATTATAATATATATTTGTATTATCTATAAAAATAATCGTAAGAAAGGATGAAACAGATGAAAATACCACAAGAAATCCAGAATGTTATGAACGAGGACAAGGCTTTTTCTTTTGCAACAGCCAGTAAAAAAGGCACTCCAAATATTAATGTGATTGGGATTAAAAAAATAGAGGATGACGACACTGTTTTACTTGCTGATAACTATTTTGATAAAACATTCGCTAACCTTAAAGAAAATACCCAAGCAGCAATACTCACCAAAAAACCTGAAGATAAACTATGGTATCAATTAAAGGGAACTTGCCAGTATGTTAATGAAGGTCAAAAATATGAAGAATTTAAAAAATGGGTAAAATCAAAAAAAGAAACCCTTCCTGCTAAAGGAATGGTAATTTTTAAGGTTGAACAAATTTTCAATACAGCAGCTGGTCCGGATGCAGGCAAACCCATTGCTTAAGATATAAATTTTATTTTTTTTAAATCATTCAATAAGTGCTTATTCTAATTTATTTAACCATTACCACCTTCTTAGAAGGTGGTAATGGTTAAATAAATTGTTTTATCACCAAAAAAAATAAGAAAAGCTATCTGACAATTTTCAGCTAAACTCTTAAGTAGGAAGTTGGTTAACTTAGAAATATTTATAGTTAAATAAAATGAAAAGAAAAAAGAGCATAACAAAAAATTAAACAAGAAAAACTCAAATATCTTTTAGATGTTCTTAAAGCCACCTGCTTTACTGGTGCGATGTTTACTAATCAATCACTTCACTTATTGAATGATTGTTCTTATAAGTGAGTTTTAATTTTTTTAGTATCTCCACATAAGGAACCGCAGTAAAGGAAAGAAATATGATTATCAGCCATTGAGAATAACTGAGTGGTATTACCTTGAATACTCCTTGCAAATAAGGAATAAGCATCACTGCTAACTGCAAAATACCTGAAACCAAAATAGCCAGAATTAAATATCGATTACTAAAAATACCCAATTTGGCCAATGAATAACGATCAGAACGGGAATTCAAAGATTGCCACAATTGGGTGAAACTTAAGGTACCAAAAGCCATAGTTTCCCCCACTTCTAAGGAATACTGGCTATATCCGTAATAAAAGGAAATTAAAGTAATCATGCCAATGAATATTCCCTGGGAAAAAATATTAAATACCATCTTGCCCGAAAAAATTCCTTCATCCGGGTTCCGGGGAGGGTGTTTCATCAGATCCACCTCGGCCGGATCAAGACCTAATGCTAAAGCAGGAAAACCGTCGGTAACCAGATTAATCCAGAGAATTTGAACAGGAAGCAATGGGCGGGGTAAACCAATTAAAATGGCAATAAAAATGGTAATGATTTCTCCTAAATTACATGATAGTAGATATCGGATAAATTTCCGGATATTCTGGTAGATTTTTCTTCCTTCCTCCACAGCAGATACAATAGAAGAAAAATTATCATCGGTTAAAATCATATCAGCTGCTTCCTTGGAAACATCTGTACCGGTAATACCCATGGCCACGCCAATATTAGATTCCTTTAATGCAGGTGCATCATTAACGCCATCACCGGTCATTGCTACCACCTGTTTGTTTTTCTGCAACGCTTTGACAATCCTTTGCTTATGTCTTGGTGAAACACGCGCAAAAATAGTCGTTTCCAATACAATTTTATCTAATTCCGGCTGAGACATGTTCTCCAGTTCTGAACCAGTAATAATACGGTCACCGGAATGATAAATATCCAATTGGTCAGCAATTGCCTGGGCAGTCAGTGAATAGTCTCCAGTAATCATAATGGGACGAATGCCCGCTTTACAACAGGTCTGGACTGCTTGAACGGCTTCTTTTCTGGGAGGGTCAATCATAGCCATCAGCCCTAAATATATTAACTGACTTTCTGTTGTATCAATATCAAATTTTTCGTCATGTTCTAATTGTTTTTTTTCAGATGGTGTTATTTTTCGATAGGCAATTGCCAAAACTCTAAGCGCTGATGAGGCAAGTTTTTTGTTCTGTTCTGAAATACGTTTTTTTATTGATTCAGATAATTGATTAGATTCTCCATTATCCATATAATTCTTACATCTTTCAATAATCTGATCTGGTGCACCTTTTACAAAAAGTAAAGTACTGCCATCCGGTGTTTGGTGGATAGTTGACATCCTTTTACGGTCTGAATCAAAAGGTAGTTCTTTTAAGCGGGGATATTTGTTTTCTAATCCTTCTTTTTGATAACCTGCTTTGGCTGCCGTAACAATGAGCGCTCCCTCGGTTGGGTCACCTATAATACCCCAGTTTTGATTATCTTCATTTTTCCTTAAAGAAGAATTATTGCAAAGCGCTGCAGCTTTTAGCAAAAGGGACAAACTTTGCTCTTCACTGGGTTGAATAGATTTACCATTCTGTCTGAATTGACCAAAAGGCTCATATCCAACCCCTTCTACATCTATTTCCCTATTTACCAACACCAGCTTTTGGACAGTCATCTGATTCTGGGTGAGGGTTCCTGTCTTGTCTGAACATATTACAGTGGTTGCACCTAATGTCTCAACGGCCGGTAAACGCCTGATAATGGCATTTTTTTTAATCATTTGCTGTACGCCCAGGGCTAAGACTATTGTAACCACCGCTGGTAGTCCTTCCGGAACTGCGGCAACGGCCAGAGAGATACCGGTCATAAACATATCAAAGAAATCAATCCCTCTCAGGCAACCTAATAAAATTACAATGGCTATTACGAATAGGATAATCATTCCCAGGTTCTTACCAACCTGGTTTAACTTTTTCTGCAGGGGTGTCAGTTCATGCTTCTGCTCCTGAAGCATGCCGGCAATCTGTCCCATTTCGGTATCCATACCAGTAGCAACAACAAGACCCATTCCTCTTCCGGCAATAACCGAAGTTCCCATATAGGCCATATTGGTACGGTCTCCAAGAGAGGTATCTTTTGCCTCAACTACATCTGTATTTTTCTCTACTGCTTCGGATTCACCAGTTAAAACGGATTCCTGGATACGCATATCAGTCACTTTAACCAAGCGAAGATCTGCCGGAATTCTATCACCAGACTCTAAAATAACTATATCCCCCGGAACCAATTGGTATGATTGAATCTTTTTTTGCTGACCATCTCTCATAACCACTGTTTCAGGAACAGTCATTTTTTTTAAGGCATCCAGTGACTTTTCTGCCTTAAATTCCTGCAAGACACTCATGACCGTATTTAATATTACAATGATGATAATTACAATAGCATCAGTAACTTCTCCCAATAAGATAGAAACGACTGCAGAGACCAGCAAAATAAGAATTAGAATATCTTTGAACTGGTCTATCAGCATATGCCATATCGTTCTTTTCTTGCACTCTTTTAACTGGTTAGGTCCGATTTTTTCCAGACGGTTGTTGACTTCATGCCCACTTAGTCCTTTACTTAAAGAAGTATTTAGCTCTGATTCTATTTCTTTTATCGACTTTTGATAAGATTTCCTTAAACTTTTCTTTTCTGTACCAGTCATTTTTGCTTCTACACCTTAGAAATAATTAATATCATCTAATTTTCACTATATCATTTATATTTTAATTCACTATTTATTATTATTTGTATTAATTCAGATAATTTCAACTATAATTAAAACTATTATATTTAGATTTCTTTGAAATAATCCTTAAGGAAATCAATATTTCGTTTTATTTCAGTTAAACTTTGACGGAAATTTTTACCCTTATCTGGTAATGTGGCCAAATAATGGGCATAGACTTCCAATGATTCATAGCGATGATAAAGATAAAATTCCTTGCCTTTTTCTGAAAGAGTGACTAAAATTTTCCTTCTATCCTGCTGAGCTCGACGTCTTTTTATATAACCACGCTGGACTAAACGGTCAACGATACTTGTCATGGTAGTAGGTGAAACATGAAATATCCGAGAAAGTTTGCTCATTGAAGCAAAGGATTCTTTTCCTAAATATTCAATAAGATAATGTTCTGTAATGCTAAAAGAAACTGTTCTATTAGAAAGATGGCTGCTATAGACATGTTCCCATAGCATTTCAGTCAGTTGCAGAAATAAATCATTCATTTCGGCCGCAATCTTTTTTTCTTCTCTTCCCATGTATTTCTACCCAATTTACAAACTTTTTTATTGCGAATATCGTATTTTAAATCATACGAATTACTATCCGAAAAGTCAAACTGATTATTCTATATTATTTTGTTTTCCAATTGTCTAATATTTCTTCCGCTTCTATGATAGCCTTTTTTACTCTAGGAATAGAAGTACCACCATAAGATTTCTTGGAGTTTACAACATCTTCCGGGCTTAGCATATTCAGAATATCCTCTTCAAAAAGAGTCTGAAAATGTTGGAATTCTTTTAGTCTTAACTGCTCTATATTCTTTTTTTGTTCAATACAATATAGTACAATTTCTCCTACTACCTGATGGGCTTCCCGAAAAGCCAACCCTTTTTTAACTAAATAATCAGCAACTTCGGTAGCATTAGAAAAATCTCCCTTCAGACTATTTCTCATATTCTCTGATTTAACCTGCAACGTTCTAATCATTCCACTCATTATGATAAGTGAATTTTTTAACAACTCCACTGAGTCAAACAGAGGTTCCTTGTCTTCCTGCATATCATGGTTATAAGCAAGAGGTAAAGCTTTCATAACAGTAAGTAAAGTCATCAGATGACCGTATACTCTGCCTGATTTGCCTCTGATTAATTCTGCCGCATCAGGATTCTTTTTTTGGGGCATAATACTGCTACCGGTACAAAAAGAATCATCCAATTCAATAAAATCAAATTCTTGGGAAGACCATAAAATGATTTCCTCGCTTAAACAGCTAAGATGCAACATGATCATCGCTGAACCCGATAAAAACTCAATAATAAAATCCCTGTCACTTACTGCATCAAGACTATTATGTGAAATATCATTAAAATTAAGCTGTTTTGCCAGATATTGCCGGTCTATCGGGTATGATGTCCCTCCCAAAGCAGCAGAACCTAAAGGAAGAATATCTACTCTTTTATATAAATCTTCTAATCTTTCCCTGTCCCGGTTAAATTTAAAAAAATAAGCCAGTAAGTAATGAGAAAATAGAAGAGGCTGAGCATGCTGCAAATGGGTATAGCCGGGCATAATCATTCCCAAATGTTTACGAGCTATAAATATCAGTGCTTCCTGTAAAGCATCCAAATTTTGTTGAATTGTTCTAATTTCATCCCTTAAATACATTCTCTCATCAAGGGCAACCTGATCATTACGGCTTCGGGCAGTATGAAGTTTTCCGGCAATTTCACCTATTTTTTCTCTTAAACTATTTTCAACCCAGGTATGAATATCTTCTGCCTGGTTATCGACAGTTAAACTACCGTCTTTAATCTGGCTCAAAATATCCTTCAATCCTTTTATGATTTTATCAGCCTCATCCCTGGTAATGATTTTACGTTTCCCCAGCATTTTGGCATGAGCAATACTGCCCAGGATATCATATTTGACTAGCTTTTTATCAAAATAGATTGAAGCAATAAAAGCCTGCATTGTTTTATCTATCTCTTTTCTAAATCTGCCTCCCCATAGTTTCTCCATATTAATCCTCTTGTTTATTTTGACTATTGACAGAGGCATAAACTTTGCTCGGTAATCCCCAGAGTTGAATAAAACCTTTGGCAAAATCCTGATTAAAGGTATCACCTTCATCATACGTTGCCAGGTTAAAATCGTAAAGTGAATTTTTAGATTTTCTTCCGATAACAATGCATTGTCCCTTGATTAGCTTAATTCTTACTGTTCCGTTTATTTTTTCTTTGATAACACCTGCAAATCCATCCAATGCTTCCTTTAGAGCTGAGAACCATAAGCCATTATAAGTCAGCTCTGCATATTTCTGAGAAATCATTTGCTTGAAATGGGCTAAATCTCCAGGTAAAACTAGACTTTCCAATGCCCCGTAAGCCTTCAATAAGATAGTTGCTCCGGGACACTCATAAATCTCTCTTGACTTGATACCTACTAACCTGTTTTCCACCATATCTACGCGTCCTATCCCGTTTTCGCCTCCTATTTTATTCAGTTGGGAAATAAGAGTCGATAGGGAAATATTTTCTCCATCTACACTCAAAGGAACCCCTTTTTCAAAATAAATTTCCAAATAAGTCGGTTGGTTGGGAGCATCTTCTGGTTTTTTTGTCCATTCATATGCTTCTTCCGGTGGTTCTACCCAGGGATTTTCCAGTACTCCACACTCACATGACCTACCCCATAAGTTCTGGTCAACACTATAAGGATTGTCAACATCTACCGGAACTGGGATATTATATTTTTTT
>Ga0272443_10003092_pt1 | contig 20125 bp, 17 predicted proteins | sample SSMAcet12_FD_193581 | JGI IMG/M metagenome (GOLD analysis project Ga0272443, IMG submission 193581) | Marine sediment archaeal communities from Little Sippewissett salt marsh, Falmouth, MA, United States - SSM-Acet-12 | ecosystem: Environmental > Aquatic > Marine > Wetlands > Sediment ... | reverse complement strand
CCTGCGTGCCGTCGATCAGCAGATCAATGCTGACATAGCTCGACGAATCGTTGTAGCTGCCCTGAGGCGGAAGGACGGTTCCGTCGACCGGTGCGGTCAGGCCGTAGATCCATGCCGGATAGGCATAAGCCGCATTGGCGCGAGCGGAGTTCCTGTTGTCCTCGGGGGTGACTGCCATATCGTCGCTCAGCAGATCCCTGAACAGGTTGGCTTTGGAGCCGTATTTCTCAGCAATACGTTCGACACGTTCCGGATCGACAATGCTGATCGATGAGGCATCGGGCGTGGTGCCGTTGTCGTCGTCACCGAGACGAACCGAGTCGATGGTTAGCGGAGCGCCGCCGGTGTTTCCGATAGCCATCGGGAAAACCACCGTGTAATTATCCGGAGCGCCGAATTCGACCGGAGTATAAATGGAATACCGGGGCAGATCGAGACGCGGCCGAGCTTCCTGCTCGGTCAGACATATCAATTTATCGAGGTAGCCGATAATCAAATGACCGTCATCCATAGCCGGTGAATAGTGATGCATATATTCATAACCGCCGGCCATACGACGGTGGAACATCTGCGCACCGTCATCGACATTGAAGAAACTCAGGAAGTCGGCATCGTTACCTACAATATAAAAATCGGATCGTGCCGGCGCACAGGCAATTATACCATCGGCAAGATACTGCGGGCCCAGCCCCGGATTAGTTCCGGTGTTGGCCCAATATGGTGCGCCGCTGGATTTACGGAAAGCAACCGGGCCTCGGTATTCACCACCGCTGATCCAGCCGTTCCAGCCGGTGTTTATGACAAGATTTTGGTGCACTGCGGGGCCGTTGTAATCCTCGGCGTTGCAGGTCTTCGCCCACATAAGGGATCCATCGACCGCTGAGATTGAGTACATAATCCCGCCGCTCATATACGGCGGATAGTCGACATATTGATTGTAGCTACTGGCGACGAACAAAACCGGGAAACCATCGCTATTATCGTAAGCGATACTTCCGGTGAAAGCCTCCGGTCCGCAATTCTCCGGATTCAGGTTACAAAGCTGATGGTCGCCAAACTGCCAGACCGTCGTACCGTCACAGCCGTCGATACAGAAAATATCGCCGTTGCTGATATTGTCATCGGTACCGATATAGATGTTGTAGCCATCGGTAGTAATACCCTTGAGAATTCCGCCACTCAAATTGATCGGATTAACCAGCCAGCCTGAGTACGGAACACCGGTAAGAGCCTCGAGAGCATAAATATCGCCGGAGTCATCGGAATAAACGATGACAGGAACTCCCGCGCAGTCGATAATAACCGACGGACCGTAGGTCATGAAATGCTGGTTGTGGAACATGAAATTCTTGGTCCAGACAGTCGCGCCGGTAGACAGATCGAAAGCGCTGAACGCTTTGGAATCACCACCAGCAGTGAAAACCATAGTCTGATCGACGCCGAAATCGGCGAAATTATAAATAGTCGGTGTGCTGTAGCAGCCGGAACCGATCTGGAAACCGTCATGCGGGTAGTTCCAGATTTCGGTGCCGTCATTCAGATTCAGCACGGCCAGATAGTCGAGCTGATAGATCGCCACCGTGTCGTTATAGATCGCCGCGCTGTTGAGATTGCTGGGCAAACCGAGCGGGTTGACATATTCCCATGCCTTGGTCAAATTGCCCTGGGCGTCCTCGCCAAGCGAACTGTATGATCTGTTGTCGCGGGCAAAACTGTGAGCCATAGTCGGCCACTGATCGCCCGGCATACATGTCGGCGGCGGTATAACGGGCAGACAACAAGCATATATTTCCATAAGGAAGTTTACATCCGATCCCCAGTCATCGGCCATGTAGCCGGATCCGCCCGGCCATGTTTCGCAGGAACGATAGTTCCCGCATGAGCCGTCGTCCGACAGCGTCCGAATACCGCTTAAAGTGTCGGGGGCAAATGATTCGACACCGATCCAGATATCCTCATCGAATAAGAACGGATGTTCAGGAGAAGCGATAACATTGATCGTCGTAACACCCGGGTACAACACATAGTCGGCCGGGGTCAGGGTGAAGCCGGCCAGCTTGTTCAAGGGTAACCCTGTGACGGGATCGGTATCATAAATCTGCACCTCCGAATTGTATGCGTAGAGCGGCAATGATGCTTCTGCTCCCGGCCAGTAGAAATATATGTCGATTTCTTCGAGGCGACAGCCCAGACTCGACGGACTGAACAACTGGTAATCACCAATGTCACCGTAACGGTCCGGCAGGCGCCAGAAATAGGCCAAATTACAATAATCGCTCATCCACATGCAATCGGGGAATTCATCTTTGCACATATAGGCATAAATTAGGAAATTGACATCGACGCCCCAGTCATTGAGTATCGAACTGAAAGAGCCGTTCCACCACTCCGAACTTCGTCCTGTACCGCATGAGCCGTCATCCGACAAACCGGCCAGTGTATCGCCCGGCATGGTGCCGTTGGTCGACCAGCCGACGAAGAAGTCTTCGGTCATAACCAGATTCAGCGCCGATAGATCAACGACATTATAGTTGGGGAAAAACTGCAATGAAGCATATGGTATGGTCACTTTGGCGATTTCATTGGTCAGATCCGGAAAACCAAAACCGTCATCGCCCCATACAAAAATATCGAGATCCGGAGTGCCGACCGTCGCGGGCGCGTATATGGCCACACCGACTTCCATCAGCGTCTCGGGTCCATTTACCGAGAATCGCATGTTAAAGTAATCATCCCCATACGGATCGGGCTGAGGCCAATAGTATGTCGCACCGCAACTGTATTCAGCGGTATAGCATTCCGAATATGGTATAATTCCACAACAGAGATCGACACCAATCAGGAAATTGACATCGATTCCCCAATCATCGAGCATGAAGCCGTAATAACCGGCCCAGTTTTCCCAGCTTCGTCCGGTTCCGGAAGAACCGTCATCCGACAGAATCGCCAGAGTATCGGGCTCGGCGAAACCATCGACCGAAACACCGATATGGAACTCTTCACCATCGTTGAAGACGAGCGGTCCCAGCGGAAGCAGGTCGACCGGGACGTAGGCCGCTCCGGTTGCCGGCAAAGAAGCGTTAGGAACCGAAACAGTGCCGAGAACATTGCCGGGATCGGGCAATCCGAAACCGTCATCGCCATAGACGGTGACCAGCATATCCGGAGCGCCGGGATTGGCTTCCAGATATGAACCGTATACTGCGATATATGCAGTCAGCAGTGTACAGGTGTAACCCTCGGCCGGTGTAAAGCGCATACCCTGTTCGATATCACCGTAAACATCCGGTAATCTCCAATAGTATGCCATCGCGCCGCCTGAATAGTCGATGAATTCGCAGAAATACTGCGGGGGAAGAAGAGTCGAGGGGGTTTCAACCTGTAAGATTTCCGCAGTCGGTTTCTGGAAAGCCGGTGTTGCGTGTTCAATCGCCGACAAGTCCTGGAACCGCGGAGCATCCGGGTTATATTTTTGCACGGGATTAAAACCATGCCTGGACATATCATCGACACCATAGGCGGCGATCGCCGAAAACATGACCAGAGTCAAAGCCAGTATAAAAGTTAGCACTGTTTTATACATTCTCTCCTCCATAATATTAATAGTCAATTACTCATCGATATGAATCGTATATGGATATACATATAGTTAAATCGGCCGTTTTTTTAAATAAAACATAAAATAGTGGTAAAAAATTAACGCTTTCTGTTTCCGGTCCCTCCTGACCAGCTACGATGAACTTAATAGAAAGATTTTTAGAACTGTATATAGTATAAATTTAATAATATTTTGTTGTCTGTCAAGAGATTAATGTCATCAGCAGGAATAATATTAGACATTTACCGACATTATTTGAATTTTCGCCGGAATTGCCGATAAAATTTGATCTACCGGGGGATTTTGCGGGTGAGAGAGGAATCCGCCCCCGAACCGGTATATATAATATCCTCCCGGAGCAATTTATCCAGATGGCTCTTTAATTCTTCGGCGACAAGGCGGTTCCCCAGCGGTGTCAGATGGCGATTATCATGAACAAACAACCGCCGCGGATGATGCCCTGATTTCCGGAAAATCTCCCGCGCATCGATAATATCGAAGCCGTTCGAGCGAAGTTGATCGAGCCTGATTAAATACCTGTCGGGCAGCATCTTTCGCCATCGCTCCGGGGCCGTCAGCGTCAGATCGGGCAAACTCAGGAAGATTACCGAGGCGCCGTGCCGGGATGCTTCCTCGACCAGCCTGTGCATAAGCAACTCAAGTATCCTCTCCCCTTCCGGATCACCCGCCAGAATTCGACGAAGATTTCCGGCTCGATTAAACACTTTCCAGGCTGTCGATGAGATCGGCATCAATCCAAAACGCTTGAAAGACTCGAATTCTGAATAAAAGCAATCTCTCTCTTCCAACCAGTTTACCAGTCCCGAGTTACAGAAAATGCTGTCGAGAAGTCCTCTCGGCGGAAGCGCAACGAACTCCAGCTCTCCCCCGTTAAGCATATATCGCGGTTTCAGATACGGCATGTCGGCTGCGAATCTATCCCGAAACGGAATATACTGATTTCGCAATCCGGCACAGGGCGCGGCATTGATTTCGACAATGATAATATCAGGATTGTACTCATGCAAATCATTCGTGTAACGCAAATACACCTGATCCATCGAGTATCGCATAACGCCGAAATTAATCGACTCGGTCATCGAGTCCTCGACTATCGCCGAGATAGTCTCGTCGATATAAACGAACGGTCCCCCGTTGATAATCGAACTGCCCAAAAACATAACGCGGTTTGCCTTCTCCGGCGTCATCGTGTATTCATGGGTGGCGCGGGCGCCGTTTCTGTCGGTGTGCCATTTATCATATACACATCCCGGCCGGTTCTGCCATCCGACCAGCGTATCGCGGATATTATATTTGTCGGTATCGTGAAGATACTCGATCGTATTTTCCTCGGCAAAATCGGTCAGATAGAGGCGCATATAAACTTCGTCGGGAATTACCATCGGCGCGACGAAAATCATAATCAGCTCGGCGGCGATAATTATCATCACCGCCCCGGCAACAACCGGCGCCTTCCTGAGATTATTAATCAAACGTCGCAGCCTCCCCGGCTTTTTTTCTTCTGTCGTTTCATTATCCTTCATAGCGCCCAAATCCTAAAACTGAAAATAAATGTACGGGTGAATATCATGCGGATACGCATAGTACAAAAAGACAAACATAACCGCATAAAACGCGGCCGCGGCATAAACCGGAACCCTTGTCTTAAATTCCGGACGATACTCTTTCAGCCACCCTGCAATATGATCGAATATGATAGAGGCAAAACATATCCAGACCAGAAAAGGCACATCGATCCCGGCCGAGCCGTCCGAACCCAGGAGCCCTTTCGTATAATCCCAGGCGGTGGAAAAATCGGGCGACCGGAACAGTATCCGTGAGACACATATAGCCAGTTGCGTAATTATCCAGCCAGGTATTATCCCGGGGAAAGAGGGGCTCTTGTTCCACTTGCCGAGTTTCTTTCGCCACATACGCCAGATCTGGAAAACGGCAATATAAATACCATGCAGCCATCCCCACATTACGAAAGTCCAGCCGGCGCCGTGCCAGAGACCGCTGACAAATGTGGTGATACAGATATTGAGCAGCGAACGGGCCATGCCGCGACGGTTGCCGCCGAGGCCGATATAAACATAATCACGGAAAAAACGGGACATGGTCATATGCCAGCGGCGCCAGTATTGCGAGATGTTCCACGACAGATACGGGAATCGGAAATTCTCGGGAATATCAAATCCGAGCATCTTGGCCGAACCGATGGCCATGCTCGAATATCCCGAAAAATCGGCGTAAATCTGAACCGTCCAGCCGACCAGCGAAAACCAGAGCGTCCCCGAGCTGTATGCTGTCGGGTCGGCAAAAGCCGGATCGACAAGGTACACCGCCAGAGTATCGGCCACAAATGCTTTCTTGAAGAAACCGAGCATAAATCTCGTCAGCCCCGTCTGGAAATTTTCGGCGCTGAAATGACGTTTCTCTTTCAACTGAAAAACGAATTCTTTCGCCCTGACAATAGGCCCCGCCACCAACTGCGGGAAAAAGGAGACAAAGGCGGCGAAATCGATGAACGAACGAGTGGGTTTCAACTGGCCGCGGTAAATATCGACAGTATAACTGATCGATTGAAATGTGTAGAACGATATACCGACCGGCAGTATTATCTTCGCGGCCGTCCATGAGATATCCCAGCCGATCGTATCCGCCAGAGCCACCAGACTTCCGGCAAAAAAATTAAAATATTTAAAATAACCGAGAATCCCCAGATTGATTATCAGGCTGAGTATAAGAGTCAGTTTTCGCCGCTGTGGAGAATTGGAATTGTATATCAGCCAGCCGCTGACATAATCGGTAACGGTCGAAATTATTATCAGGCTCAGAAAACGCCAATCCCAGTTGGCATAGAAAAAATAGCTGGATAGAAGTAGAAAAAGGTTTTGCTTTTTTCGACCCAGACGCCAGTAAATCGAAAAAATTACAAGAATGAATACCAGGTATTTAATCGTTGCAAAATTCATTTTTGATTTAGTCGGAGTTGTCGATACAAATTAAGGCTTTGTAATCTGTTATACGATAATAGTTAATATTTTTTTGTTAAGATTTTTCTTTTTCGGATAATTTCGATTATATTTTCGTGTTTTATATACCGGCCGGCAATGTGATTGTCAAATTCGCGGCCGATTGTTATATAGTAACAGCAGAAGTAAAGATTATGAAAAGATCTCTCAAAAAGGCCCGACGGTGCGCCATAAACGCCCAGTTACTCGATGCCCGGATCAACAAATCCTCCGCCAAAGAAGCTGTGGCACAAACTATTGAAAAACTCGGCTATATCCAGATCGACACCATCGCCGTTATTCAAAGAGCCCATCACCACACCCTCTGGACCCGTCTGCCCCGCTATTCCGAAAACAGCCTGCATGAACTGCAGTCGATCGACCGCCGCATATTCGAATACTGGGGCCATGCCGCCTCCTGTCTGCCGATGACCGATTACCGATTTTACCTGCCCAGAATGCGCCGCTTCGCCGATCCCCACAGTAAATGGGAAAAACAGCGGCTGGAAAAATACGGCCATCTCATGGAACCGGTGTTGGAGCGCATAAAAAATGAAGGGCCGCTCGGTTCACGCGATTTTGTACCCCCGAATGACAGAAAAAAAGGCACCTGGTGGGACTGGCGGCCGACCAAGGTGGCCCTGGAACTGCTCTTCTGGCAGGGTAAACTGATGATTACCGAACGGCGGAATTTTCAGCGAATTTATGACCTCACCGAGCGCGTCCTCCCCCCCGGAACCGACACCACCATGCCCGACGACCGCGAACTGGGGCGCTTCCTTGTACGGCGTGCGCTCGGCGCCTGTGGTATCGCGCAGGAAAAAGAGATCCGCGAGCATATCCACGCGGCTGAAAAAAGTATTGTTGCCGATGCTCTCGAAGAAATGCTCGACTCCGGCGAAATAACCGCGGTAACCATAAACGAAAAACCGGATAAAAGCTATTATATGCTGACAAATATGATAGACAAAACGCCCCGCTCGACCGCTTCCAAATTACATCTGCTTTCGCCGTTCGATAATTTTATAATACAGCGTGAAAGGATCAAAACCCTCTTCGATTTCGATTACTCTCTCGAATGTTATGTCCCGGCGGGAAAACGCAAACATGGTTATTTTGTCCTGCCGATTTTCTGCGGCGATAAATTCGCCGGGCGGCTCGATCCCAAAGCCGACCGCAAAAACAAAACGCTGATTATCCGGCAGTTAAAATTCGAACCTGATTATAAAATATCCGACAAATTTCTTGAACTGCTGGGCAGGAAACTGTGCGATTTTGCGGAATTCAACGGATGTGAAAATATCGAATTGGAAAAAGTCGATCGGCCGAAGATAAGAACGGCGCTGAAAAGAATAATTTCGAAGTGGCTTTAATATATCATTTCAAAAGGAGCATCTTCCTGCTCAAATCGGCCCCGCCGGCCCGCAGACGATAAAAATAAACGCCCCCCGCAACCGCACAGCCCGCCTCATCGCATCCGTCCCAGGTAATCGTATAGTTCCCCGCTCGATACATCCCGCCGGCCAGCGTCATTATTTTGCGACCGAGAATATTGTAAACCGACAAATCGACAAACGACGCCGTCGGCAGTCTGAAATTGATATTCGTCGAGGGATTGAACGGGTTGGGGTAATTCTGGTCGAGAGCGAACCGGTTCGGCAAAACATCATCATCCGGCTCCCCGACATCGACCGCTGTCGTATCGTCAATATCGAACGGCCCGTATGCGAATGGAACATAATACACCGGTGGGTAATACGTTATATCATTATGATGATAAACAAGCGACTCGATCAGCGATGAATCGGCTATCCCCCACCAGTTGTCGGTCGCATCGATCTCGACTTCTATTTCGCTTTGACCGACGAGTTCGAGGGCATACTCCCCGTTTTCGATTATGTTGCATTGCCGAACCGAACCGGTCGGCATATACTGGCACGTTCAGCCGCTGCCGTTGAGATATAACCCATCCGTCCAGTGGCTCGCAATCTCCGTCCTGAATATATTAAAACGCGGATTGTAAGCATTGTAACTGTATAACTGGATGCCTATATTGCAGTCCCTTATTCTCGTATGCGATATTCCGATATTTACGGAACGAAAAACATATATCCCTCTTCCATCATCCAGCAAATCCGGATCGGTCTGGCGAATGACACAGCCGTCGATCACGACCTCTATCGGCGGAATTTCGAACATGCCGTCGATATAAAAACCGAAACCCAGAAAATTCTCGACCGTGCAATGATGGAATTCAAGCGAACACATGTTGATATCGATACAGGTAAGGGTGTATGCCACGCGGCAGTGCTCCATCTCCCCGTCGCTTCCCTCCTGGAAACTGAGACCGTACCAAAATGTACTCGATGTCGGCGTCCCGCCGACTGTGTCGGCTATGGTGGTAAAAACTATCGGGGCGGCTTCATTGCCGACAGCGGTCAGTCTCCCATATATAAAGACCGGGGTCATAAGCTCGAACAGGACGGTTGTCCCCGGCTGAATAGTGAGATGTCCGGTCGAATCGACAACCAGGCTATCGCGGACGATAACGACATCGTCGTTTGTCCAGACCGTATCACCGGTTATGATACCGCCGAATTCGACTGCCGCCGACGAGACGGACACACCAATAAACATTGCCAAAATAAGAAGAAAGTTTGTTCGAACAAATCGCAACACTGTAGAAATACTCCCGATATCCGGCAACCGGCGAACATCGCCGGTTTTCGTCTAAATATAATCGCCGTCAATAAATAGACAAGCCCTTTCTGTCCCGCAAATATTCTTTTTCGAAACGATCCCGGATATTCACGATCCAGTATATCGTGAATAAAACTGAAATAAATCGCATCTTCCGCTTGCATTTTTTTACCATATACTGCATATAATAAATATATCGGGTTCATATTATTATAACCTCCGCGATGGCGCGAGACTGTTGAACCTGATTGATTGTAAGGCTTACTTATGAGCAGGCAAAAAACACGTCAACTCCCGGCGATAAAAGCACTCTGCCGGATGTTTTTACCGGTATTTTTGTGTATAGTTCTCAGTGCCGGATATACCGGAGCGGGCGAGACGACGGATCAGCCGAACACTGATCCTACAGCCGTCTGGGATTTCGGCTATATGCCGCAAAAAACCGAGGCCGCCCATGTTTTTTATCTTCACAACACGACTCAGGCACCGCTAACGGTCAACAAAATCAAATCCGGTTGCTCCTGCACCGGCGTCTCCAAAGTCGAAAAACCGATCCCGCCCGGCGACAGCGCAGGCGTCACGGTTACATTCAAATCGGGTCGCTATCGCGGAGCGGTTAAAAAAACTACCCACATTTATACAAGTAATCCCGATCACGAAATTTACGATATGACCATTATAGCCAATGTCCTGAAAAGCGATCAAAATTCCGCCAACATAAATATCACACCTCGAAAATTCAATTGGAAATACAACGACGAAAATTTTGTTTTTGACGACACCGTCATAAATATAAATAACACCGGCCCCGATACGGTCATGATGTCATTGCTTCACAATCCGAATAATATTCTGAAGCCGATCGAATTACCACCGTCTATCGCACCCGAAGAAAACATCTCGATCGGAATCATGCCGCTCAAGAAGATTTCAGATTTATCCGATATGGAAGGGGTCTCGATAACATTCGCCTTTGTCGCGGGCGACACAACCAGGATAACAGTCCCGATTAAAATAAAACAATAATGCAAGCAGAGGAATAAAATGAACAGGCAATATCACTCGAGAATACTGGCGCTGCTGCTCATCGCCATGGCCGTCCTGTGGATCGGTTGCGGCGACGACAACGATGCTGGCGTCACCGATCCGGAAAACACACCGCCGGAGATCACATCGATGACCGCCGCGCCGGACACCTTCATGGCCTACAGCACCATAACCGTCACCGCCAACGCCCATGACGACGACGGCGATGAATTGACCTATAGCTGGCAATCCAGCGAAAGCTGGCTGACCGCCACCGCCGATTATGCCAACGTCATCATGCTGATGAATTGCTGTGTCGTCCCGGAGATGGATTCCTCATGGGTTATCGCCACTGTCAGCGACGGCAACGGCGGCGAGGACATCGACAGCATACAAATCTGGGTGATACCGCTGCGATGAATATCCGAACATCTCTAACGGCGGCCGTCATTCTCATATTGACGGCCTGTGTGCCGCTTCACGCCCAGAACTGTTGCGCCCCGGCCGTCCCCCAGCAGGGCGTTCTCGGCGAAACAGTCGCCCTGCCGCACACGCTCGAAATCGGCCTGCACTATGAATATCTGCGTTCCGAGGGGATGTACGGCTGTTGCGGGAGCGTCGATGATCCGGCCGATACCAGAACGGTCTGGAACCGCACCACCCTCACCCTCGCCTACGGCGTCATACCCAAACTGAGCCTGAGCGCCATTATACCGTATGTCTGGAAAGAAAAATCGATGCAGCCGGAACTGGCACCCACTCGCACCGAAAACAGCACCGACGGTGTCGGCGATATCACTATGTTTATACGATACAGTCCGCTGGGGCGAAGTTTCGTCAATTACCGCGAGCTTTCGCTCGGTTTCGGCGTGAAAATACCGACCGGCGCCACCGACCGCCGCAATAATAATTTCCTCCTGCCCGAGGAGCTTCAGCCCGGAACCGGCTCATGGGACTACAATTTTTCGCTGTCGCTTTATCAGGGTTTCGAACCGGTCGATTTTTATCTGAGCAGCACCTGGATACTCACCACCGAGTATGACGACTACAAATTCGGCAACCAGTTTTCGTACTTGTTCAACTCCAACTTGCATCTCAAGGAGTGGCTCGATGTAACCGGTTCGCTTTCGGGGACGGTGAAAGCCAAAGACGAAGAGGACGGCGAGGCCAACGACCACACCGGGCGGCATCAGTTATGGCTGGTACCGGGGGTGCAGGTTCAGGTTATACCCGAAGCGTTGCGCCTTCACGCCTATCTGGAATATCCGGTTTATCAGGATTTCAACGGCACCCAGCTCGGCAGCGACTACAATCTCCGCCTGACCGCGGTTTACTTACTGCCCCTGCAACGCTCGGATGAGTAAGATATATATATCATATCACACAGATGTGATTCCTTCATTATCTTACTGTTTCGGTCTCATGCTATGGGCAACCGGGTACAATCAATGCTTTTGATGCCTTTAGACTGCAATTTTGGTAGCGGCTGTATGCCTCGGCGGCACTGATCCAGACTGAATCTTTCGGTTGGTTTTTCGCCCATGATTCTATTGCCGCGAGAAGTGTATAGGCTTCGGGAGCCATGAGCCCTGTCGTCCACAGGAGAGGGCAGGCGCCGGCGCTGTCGAGAGCCGGTTCGAAATACCACTTACTTGCACATGCCAGAATTATGGTTTCGCGACAGGTCGAATCACTGCTTTTGGGATATTCCGATAATGTGAAATCCATGAGACCGTTGTGTCCCACATAGGCCAGCAAATCAGCGCCGCTTCCGCATAAGACATTTGTTTTTGCAATTTTTACCGAGTCCCTCATCGAACCGGCCGCAGCAGAAAGAAAATCCTCCACGGTTCGCTTAATTTTTCTGCCGTCATAGGCATCGGCCACGACAATGACAGTACTGTCGCTCGATTTAAATATGCACCTTTCAAGAACAAAGTTCCGAGGGTTTTTTTGTGTCATGACAGACTTCCAGCTCTCAGAGGTTGCAAAAAACGTCTTAACACCATAAAGGGCGCCCCAATACAGGTTGGTGCGAGGCGACTGACCATTGCCTAAATCGGCTGATACCGGCACAATTCCCTGATGCACATTATCGCACAGAGCCACGAATACGTGAACAACCTTAATTGAATCGCTGGATTGTGAAGATTTCGCCTGAATGATCGATGCCGATAGTAGCAGAAGCAAAACGGCGCCAATCCGGAGAATGCGAATAATTGCGGCCTGTTTAAAAATCTCCTTCATACTCCGCTCACGATCAGGTCCCCAATACATCAGCAGGACAATATCACTATCACGCCTTTTACATTTCCGACAATATATGTATAAAGATTACGCCGTACAATAAAAATAGCGGTGCAGGGACTTGAACCCCGGACACGCGGATTATGATTCCGCTGCTCTAACCAGCTGAGCTACACCGCCATCTAATCTATGAGCCAGATAATCTAATATATTTACGAATATTGTCAAGAGATTTCAAGCTTGCTGCTGATAGTTTCAAGACCGATACAGCGACGAACCGCATTCTCGATCGTCAATGAATCGATACAGGTATTCTTGCACGGGCCCTCCGGACGACGGTTGGGGAAACCGATCACCGGTATATGCGTGTTGACATCCCTGAAACCGGACAGTAAATCGCGCTCGCAGGCAACCGCGATAATCATCTCCGGCCGGAATTCCTCGACCTTCTTGCGCGCCGCGGTCCCTCCTCCCACCGTAGCCATATTGAACCCGTAATGATCCCGCAAAGCGCGTAGATCCTTAAAATTCTCTTTGGTAAGACAGCGCGGCAGAAGTAGCAACAGCTTGTCCGGCGTCGTTCGGGGAGGTTTGGTCCCGATTATTAAATTATGAATCTTCATGAATGAATTGGTCATCCTGTCTTTCGATATACCAAACAGCCGCCCCACCGCCATAACCAAACCGAGAAGCCTGTTAATCATCTGTGGAATTATCACCAGCCGCGTGATCGGACGCCGCCTGACCGCCGAAATGAGAAACAGCAGGAGCCATAAAACCAGCGCCCCGGCAAATACAAGAAATATACCCGAAAACATTTTGGGCATAAACGAACCGGTCGAAACCAGCCTCGGATAAATCAGCCACAAAAACAGCCAGGCCGACAAAATCAAAATGACAATACTCAAAACCGCCAGACCGAGAAAAACACGGTAATCGGCCTCGGTCGATTCCGGCCGCGTCTTGCCGTCCCAGTTTTTCCACTCATCGCCAAGCATGCGGTCGGGTTTGTTCGGTTTTGGCTCCTGATCCGTCATAATATTAATATAATCAGTTCAAATCAAAGGTCAACTTTGCATAATTATATTTTACGGCGACTCCATCCAAAAATCGATAGATGCTTTTGAAAATAATTGAATTAATCGGATGATTAGGATAATAACACTATTACCATTAAAAAGAACTTACAATTACGGCAAAATAAAATAATCCGCCCCAAAATGATAAAGGAGCCGTTGCCTCACTCAACGGCTCCTTATCCCCACCTCAAGTACCCTTCACCGCCATACTATATGTAAAGAGTAACTAACTTCGCATTTATATATAACAACTGCTGTGCCAAAATCGAACAGCTCGCGAAATCCGCTCATAATTCCCCCATTAACAACACGTTAGAAACGTGTCAATAACCCGCGTCAGGATTCCGCCATATCATAATATCGCAGGAACTGCGCCGAACAAAACGACGAGTTCCGTATATTATCAGGCTAATCAACTGAACATCATAATCTTATCGAAAATTGCGGCCCGGCGCGGAAAATAGCAGATATTATGGCAATCGCCGTTACTGCGCCGCTTCTGCGCCCGAAAACCGAATCGATCCGTCAAAGGATACGATCGATAGCTTCCTAAAATCGCTCTTAACAAACAAAACCGCCCTGAAAGCCATTAAATAAACAAGTGTTTAGACTTGACAAATGCTATCCTGATTTGCTTATTCTATGAAAACATTCTAAAACCAAGCCTACCACAATAAAATCGAGAGGAGTTCCGCATGAAAAGGGCAGTCATTGCTATTGGGCTGATTTTTATTTTTGCCGCCGGAGCCCAGTCTCAGGGGATCAAAGTCGGCGCCGGGGCTTTTGGAGGTATCAATATCCCCATTGTCCAGGATGATCAGGCATCAGGAACAGCTTTCGGGCTGAGAGGCCGAATTGCCATGAAACCGATATTCGTCCTTGAGCCGAATGTTATACTGGGCAAATGGGGCGAACCGGGTGAGGTCGATGGTCTCGATCTCGGTATCGACGGTTCCAAAATAACTTATTTCGGTCTCGATGTCACCATCGGCGGCGCCCCCGCCACACCGGGATTTAAACCGTTTGTTTTTGCCGGAGCCGGATTCTACTCTATAAAAAACGATGACACCGGTTATGACGAAAGCAAACTCGGTTTCGATGGGGGGCTCGGATTCCTGTTCGGTGTTACACCGGAAATCGATATCGATGTCCGCGGCACACTTATGATCGCTCCGCAGAAAGAGGGCGCCAAAAAGGCGGCCCTGGTTACCGGGGGCCTAACCTACTACTTCGGCCTCGGGCAATAGGAGGTGACGAAAATGAATAAGCTGAAAATTTTACTGGTTATATCATCCGTAATCCTTTTGACATTGGCTGTGGGAGGATGCAAATACATCATATCCGGAACCTTTGTCTTTGTCGAGAAAGTCTACTTCACGGCCGAAACCGGCTTTTATTTCTATCAGATCGATGTCACCGATGAAGAAGACTGGCAGGAAAATAAAGATAAAATCGATTTTGCCGATGCCGTCGGCCTGGAATTGTACGTCAGGAGTCTGGAAGATACCGATGTTTATTTCGATGCCTATGTCGATGATTATTCCGGACTCGGCCCGCTCCCGAGCGTCGTCCCGGCATCCGCAACGCAGATTCTGGACAGCCTCCTTATACCACCCGGCGAAACCGTTATAACATATAAAGAATCATTAAAATATATAATCGGATTCGACCGGCTAAAAGCACTGGCCCTGACCGGGAGATTCGATTATTACGGTCTCAGCACCGGAAGTCCCGACGAAACCTTTTATATCGATTCGGCCTATGTGATTATCACTCTCTCGGGCAGCGACTGATCACCATTCATAGATTTTAATTTTATAAAGCCCGATTATACACTAACCCGCAATAATCGGGCTTTTTTGCCGGCTGGTTTCATCCCGCTCAATTACCGACATATCATACAGTTAGAAAAGCTCCTCCATAAAATACACGTATCGACCGGGCACAAACACAGCCGCCTTTTTCGAGCAGATAATATTGCCGCCATAATTCCTTATCTTATTTGAATTTACGCGATCCGAGCCGTAAACAGCCAGCGTCCTCCCTGCATACCCACCCTCAAATGCACGAAAAACCAAAACGACCATAATTTGTCCGATATAAACCACGGCGACGCCACCAAGAGTTTAGCAAAGTGTAACTAATTATGTAATACCATGTTACTCAATACACCATCGACCTCTATAGTCCATGTTCATATTGCACCGTGCAAAAAGCCATAAAAAGGCCGGGTTGAGACCCAAAAATCGCTTGACAATCGCGTATTAAATTTTTAAATAGGGCTGCTTTACTAAACTTTTAATAGGCTTTTGCTAAACTTATGAGACTTGAAATTGGACAGAAAATCAAGGCGCTACGACTGGCCTCGGAACTGACCCAGTCGGAACTGGCCGCAAGGGCAAGGCTCACCAAGGGATTTATATCCCAGGTGGAACGCGATCAGACATCCATCTCGCTGGATTCGCTGCTCGATATCCTCGACGCCCTGGGAAGTACCATCACCGAGTTCTTCGGCGATCTCGGCCGGCCGCGCAAGGTATTCTCCCCCAAAGAGCGGGTCTCAGTAACCGAAAAAGGTATCGAGAAATTCGAGATACTGGTGGCCGGAAGCACCAACAACCTGATGGACCCGATTGTAATCAAAATGGCCCCCGGCGAGAGCCTCCCCGAGGAGGGCCCGCATGCCGGCGAGGAGTTCGGATATATTCTGTCCGGCACGATGACACTTATTATCGGCAAGAAATCATTCAAAGTGCCGCCGCGCCATTGTTTCTATTTCGAGGCTGATGAAAAACATCAGTTTGTCAACCGGGGTAAGGCAAGCGTTTCCATATTGTGGGTAACGTCACCGCCCCAGATGTAATTAATTATCAATACGGTAAACCCTTAAACCGCAAAGGAGGGATTAAAAAGATGAAAATACTCGGACGTCACCTTGTAGCCGAACTGTCGGATTGCAACAAAACATTGCTGAACGATCTCCCTATGCTGGAGAAGTCCATGAAAGAGGCCGCGCGGAAATCCGGCGCGACCATTGTCAAAACGACCTTTCATCGATATAATCCCCAGGGTTTATCCGGCATAGTCGTCATCGCCGAATCGCATCTTTCGATCCACACCTGGCCCGAATACGGCTACGCCGCCATCGATTGTTTCACCTGCGGATCCGCCGTCGATCCCTGGAAGGCGCTCGAACATATCAAAAAAGAACTCGAGTGCCAGTCGGTATCGGCCAGAGAAATCAAGCGCGGCATTCCATCGGCGAGAGACGAGATCATAGCGCATAAAACCATCGACGGGGCCGCTATGCCGGCCGCAGGTAATTTATAAGCCCGATCGGGATGGTGCCACATGATTGAAGCAATCGATATTCGTAAACCCGATAGTACACATCGCCTCAAAAAGGCCGATTTCATGTACATCCGGGACATAATCGACAGCGGGAACGTCAAAACACCGTTCCTGATACTGAGCCGCTCAACCATCCGGAACAATCTCCGGGCGCTGGCCGGGGCGTTGCCGGGCGTGAGCATTTACTATGCCGTCAAATCGAACAATCATCCCGCCATACTCGATGAAGTCGCCGCGGCCGGTCACGGTTTCGATGTCGCCTCATACAGCGAGTTGAAACAGGCCGCCGATGCCGGCGCCACGCCCGCCGGATGCATCCACTCGCACCCGATAAAATCGCCGGGCGAAATCGAGCAGGCCGTCAATTTCGGCGCCGATACCTTCGTCATCGACAATACCGACGAAATCGACAAATTTATACCGTACCGTGACCGTGTCCGCCTCCTCATCCGGTTCGAGATAGCCGACAGCAGCGCCGTCGTCAATCTCTCGTACAAATTCGGCTGTGAGCCGAACCGGGTTCGCAAACTGGCCCGCAAAATCCGAAAACTCGGTCTCGACTATCACGGTCTCACCTTCCATGTCGGCAGTCAGTGCCTCGACAACGAGGTGTATGTCCGCGCCGTCGAAACCGCCTCGGAACTGATAGACCAGCTCCGCGCCGACAAATTCGAGACAAAACTGCTGGATATCGGCGGCGGTTTCCCCGTCCGGTACACCGACGCCGTCCCCGATATAAAGAGTTTCTGCGAGCCGATACGCGACGCTCTCGAAAACAGAATCGCCCCCGATTTCGACATCGCCTGCGAACCGGGACGGTACATCTCCGCCTCGGCCGTAACACTGGTCGCCTCGGTGATCGGCAAATCGACCCGCTCCGGCAAAAACTGGTATTTTCTCGATGATGGTCTCTACGGTTCATTCTCGGGCCGGCTCTACGATCACTGCCACTACCAGGTTTTCACCAACCGCAACACCGTCTGGAAAGAATCGGTCCTGGCCGGGCCGACCTGCGACTCATTCGACGTCATCTACGACAACATCCTCCTCCCCCCGCTCGAGATCGGCAACCTGCTTCTGTTCCCGGCCATGGGCGCGTACACCTCGGTCTCGGCATCGACATTCAACAGTTTAAGAAAGGCAGAGTACATTGTCATCGACTAAAAAAGTCCCCCGCAACGATAAACGGAACAAAAAAACGACCGTCGATGATACATACATCATCGAATCCTCCATGGAGGATCTCTGGAACGTCTGGTTCACCGAACTGCACATTGGCAACAGCGGCCTGACGGTTAAAATCAAACGGCTGATCGAATCGACACAATCCAAATACCAGCGCATCGACATTCTCGACACCGAGGATTTCGGCAAGATGCTCGTCCTCTACGGCTCCATCATGGTGGCCGAAAACGATCTGGACTCGTACAACGAGATGATCACCCATGTGCCGCTTTTCACCCATCCGAAACCGGAGAAAGTGCTTATTATCGGCGGCGGCGACGGCGGCGCGCTGACCAATGTCATGAAACATCCCGAGGTCAAACGGGCGACAATGTGCGAACTCGACCGCAAGGTGGTCGAGGTGTGCAAACGGCATTTTCCGAAACACTGTCTGGGATACAAGGACAAACGGGCGCGGGTGATTTTCCGGGACGGCAAGGGATTCATCGAACAGGCCAAGGAGAAATACGACCTTATCATTCTCGATCTCTCCGACCCGATCGGCCCGGCGGCCGAGCTCTTCCAGAAGAAGTTTCACCGCAAAGTATTCGAACGGCTCAACGACGATGGTATCATGGTGGCCCAGTCCGAATCGCCGTACTACAACCCGTCCACGGTTAAACATATGTACAGCAACCTGCGCGATATATTCCCGATTGTGAAGATGTACACCTCGCATGTGCCGATTTATCCCTCAAGTTACTGGTCATACGCTTTTTGCTCAAAGAAGTATCATCCGATTGACAATTTCGACTCCGCCCGTTACAAGAAGCTTAGACTGAAAAACAACTACTATAATGCCGAGGTGCATCTCGGTTCGTTTTTGCTTCCGGAGTACATCAAGAAGCTTATCGCCGCACAGTAACGCATATTTTATTTTTCACGATACGAATTTGTGCATTCAGGGCAGGATTATTCTCCCATATTAAAGTAGTCGGGCAGGCCGGAAGTATTGTCTTCGGTTTTGGGCGGAAGGGGAGTTTTTCTTTTGTATGGACCTCGGTTCTGAAGTTTGTGGAGCATGCGCATGTAGCGGCAGAGCTGATTGTGAATTCTTGATTCATACCGAAAAATATATTCGCCGGTATCACCGCGGGGGATGAGCTTTACGGCCATCATATCCGAAAGTTCGCGGGCCTCTTCATCGGACAGGTTGGACGAATCGCAGAGTAAATCTGGATTGTCTTTGTATTTGCAGATATAGTCGTCGAATTTCAGGCCGCGTTCGATGGCATTGATTTCCCTGTTGATGTGGCCGGTTTCGGCGATGATGGCGCGCTGTCCGCGCCAGAGACATTCGGCGATTTTGCGGACCAGGGTTTGCTGGAGAAGGCCGCGCGGTTTGAGATCTTTGATCAGCAGACTGATCATGCCGTCAAACTCGAATGAGCTTTCGGTGAGGAATTTGCATGATATAAGGACATCGCCGTCATAGAGGCCATGATGGAGGGCATTGATTTTTGGCTGTTCGTTGTTTTGTTCTTTTTCTTTTTCGGCTTTGGGGCCTCTTTTTTTTGCTTGTTTTTTTTGTTTTTCTGGGTTTGACATAATCGGACCTCCGCTAAAATTGTGTTAATAATGGGTCATTTTCGGGTATTTTCTCCCACAACTTTTTTTGAAATTTCCTTGTAAGCTGTTGTTGTTATTGCAATTACAGAATATTTCGATATATATGCGGCACAACGAGTTACGGGGGCGGTCGTGTAATTTGTTGTTGAATGGGCGGTTAAAAGGTAAAATAGACGTCGAATTTTTAGTCCATGTTTTAGCAGGTGATAAGGGTGGTTTTGGGGGTGGAATTTTGAAATGGATAGTGTATTTATTGTCAGTTTTGATTCGGGTCCACAATCATTAAAAAGAAGTGTCAGGTCACAATCCCGCCT
>Ga0272443_10003090_pt1 | contig 20132 bp, 14 predicted proteins | sample SSMAcet12_FD_193581 | JGI IMG/M metagenome (GOLD analysis project Ga0272443, IMG submission 193581) | Marine sediment archaeal communities from Little Sippewissett salt marsh, Falmouth, MA, United States - SSM-Acet-12 | ecosystem: Environmental > Aquatic > Marine > Wetlands > Sediment ... | reverse complement strand
CAATCCCGTCCTCTCCACGCTGAAATACTTCAGGGAGGAATACGAAGCGCACATCAGGGGGGAATGCCCGGCCGGAAGATGCAAGGAGCTGATCCGCTATGAGATCACCGACGACTGCATCGGGTGCACGCTGTGTGCACAGCAGTGCCCGGTGGACGCCATCGCGTTCCGTCCCCATGAAAAGCATGAAGTGGATCAGGAGATCTGCATCAAGTGTGACGGGTGCCGGCAGGTGTGCCCCGAGGAGGCGGTGGTCATCAAATCCGGAGGTACCCGATGAAAGTCAGGCTGAAAATAGACCACAGGATGGTGGAGGCGGACAGCGACTCCGTCCTGATCGATGTGCTGCGCGGGGAAGGCATCACGGTGCCCTCCATGTGTTACCTGGAAGGAATGGAGCACAATACCTCCTGCATGGTGTGCGTGGTGAAGGACCGGCGGTCCGGGAAGCTTATCCCCTCCTGTTCCCACAGGGTGGAAGAAGGAATGGATATCATTCCCGGGGACGAGGAGGTACATGAGGCGCGGAAAATGGCGCTGGAGCTGCTGCTCAGCGAGCATGTGGGCGACTGCGAGGCACCCTGCCAGGTGACCTGTCCGGCCCACATGGACATCCCCCTGATGAACCGCCTGCTGGCAGCGGGGAAATTCCGGGAAGCCCTGCAGGTGGTAAAAAAAGACATTGCCCTGCCGTCCGTTCTGGGAAGGATCTGTCCGGCCCCCTGCGAGGGCGCCTGCAGGCGGAAATCCATCGACCAGGCGGTCTCCATCTGCCTGCTGAAGAGGTATGCGGGCGATCATGACCTGGAGGGGGATTGTACCTGGATGCCGGAGAAAGCACCCGATACGGGTAAACGGGTGACCATCGTCGGTGCGGGACCGGCGGGACTGGCGGCTGCGTACCACCTGGCCCTGCTTGGCCACCGCTGCACGGTCGTTGACCGGAACCCGGAACCCGGAGGGAGTCTCCGGAAAGAAACCACCCATGAGGAGCTTCCCCCGGAGGTGCTTCAGCAGGAGATCGGACTCATTGCCCGCCTGGGGGTTACCTTTGCCATGAACCAGATGGTGGATGCGGACCGGTTCCGGGAGCTGTCTGCCGCTTCCGATGCCCTGGTGGTGGCGGTGGGCAAAGGGGAAAGCGGGGTCGCGGAGTGGGGAATGCGCATGCACGAGAAGGGGGTGGAGGCGGACCCGCGGACCTACCGGGTGGACGATTCGGCTGTCTTCGTGGTGGGAAGCGCGCTGAAGCCGTCCAAAATGGCCATCCGGGCACTGGGACAGGGCAAGGAAGTTGCTTTCAGCGTGGACCAGCTGCTGGAAGGCGGACCGGTCACCGGGGAGAAATTCCTGTTCAACTCCCGTTTCGGGAAGCTGCTGCCGGAAGAATTTGACGAATATCTGAAGGAATCCGTGAGAGGGGACCGGCTGGAGCCGGTTTCGCTGAGCGAGGGACTGACGGCCGGACAGGTGATGGAGGAGGCCGGGCGCTGCCTGCACTGCGACTGCAGGAAACTGTGCGATTGCCGGCTGCGCATTTACTCGGACCAGTACGGGGCTGACCAGCGAAGGTTCGCATCCGGCGAGCGGGTCCGTTGCGTGAAACTGGACCAGCACGAGCAGGTGATCTACGAGCCCTCCAAGTGCATCAAGTGCGGGGTGTGTGTCCGGATCACCGAAAAATACGCAGAGGAGCTGGGCCTCGCCTTTATTGGCAGGGGTTTTGATGTAACCATCGGGGTGCCTTTCAGCGGATCCCTGAAAGAGGGACTGAAGGTAGCGGCCCTGGAGGCCGCCGGTGCATGTCCCACCGGGGCCCTCTCCCTGAAAAAAGAACAGGCAGAACGGACATAGGACGAACAAACCGGACATCGAATGATCGAACCATGGAAACCAACTGACACATGACCATACTGAAAAAAATATCGAACATTCCGGTACTCCTGGCATTACTGCTGCCCCTGCAGTTACTGCATGCCCAGCCGGCCGAATGCTGGAGCAACTTCAGGGGGGATGCCCGCCTCAGCGGGGTGAGCCGCGCGGTCCTGCCGGCCCGACCGGAGCTCCTCTGGAATTTCCGCACCGATGATGCCGTCAGGGCGGCTCCCGTGGTATGCGGGGGGACCATCGTTGTGGGCACGGTGGGGGGAAGCCTGTACGGGATCCGGACGGACGGCACCCTGGGATGGAAGATCGCCACCGGGAACGCCATTGAAGCGCCGGCCCTCATCGTGGGAGAGACGGTCTATGTGGGGAACCTGGGGGGGATCCTGCACGCGGTGGATTTGGCCTCGGGGAACATCAGGTGGACCTACGAAACAGAGAACCAGATCATGGGCGCTCCTACTTATTACAGATCCGGCAGCAGGGAGGTGATCCTGGTGGGGAGTTATGACTATTACCTGCACGGGGTGGAGCGGAATACGGGGAAAGGGCTCTGGAAATACGAAACCTTCAATTTTATCAACGGCGCCTGCGCCCTGTTTGGCGACAAAGCGGTTTTCGGGGGATGCGACGGGATGATCCACATGGTGGATGCAGCCACCGGAATGGCAGAAACTCCCATCGAGATCGCCACCTATGTGGCCAGCTCGGCATGCATTGATGGTCACCATGCGATGGTGGGCGACTATGACGGGCGGTTCAGCTCGGTTGACCTGGAGGCAGGGGAGGTGCGCTGGGTTTTTGAGAATGAAGAGGCCAACCTGCCTTTTATCGGATCCCCGGCGGTGGAGGGAGACCTCGTCTATATCGGCAACCAGGATAAATTTCTCTATTGCCTGAACAAAAACAGCGGGGAAGTGGTCTGGAAATATAACACCGGGGGGAGGGTGGATGCCTCCCCGGTGGTGGTGGGGGACCGTGTCCTGGTGGCCAACATGCGGGGAGACCTGTTCCTGCTGGACAGGGAGACAGGCGCACCGGTGTGGACCTACGAACTGGGGACCCCGGTCTACTCCAATCCGGCGGTTGTCAATAACCGGATCTACGTGGCAGGGGACGACGGCAGGGTGTACTGTTTCGGAAAAAAGAACTGACGATGAACATCATGAACATCATCCCCGGCTCGGGGGGAAGCTTCTATTGCGGGAACTGCCTGCGGGATGCGAAATTTGTGGAGGCCATGCGCCGTTCCGAGCACCGGGTGGTCAAGCTTCCCATGTACCTGCCGCTGTTCGCGGATGAACATGATCTGAGCAGGGATATTCCCGTATTTTACGGGGCGGTCAGCCTCTATCTCAAACAGGTCTTCCCCATCATGAGAAAGGCTCCTGCCTGGGTGGACCGCCTGCTCAACTCCGGACCCATGCTCAGGCTGGCCTCCCGGTTTGCGGGATCCACAAGCGCGACGGGACTGGAGGAGATGACCATCTCCATGCTGCTGGGTGAGGAGGGACAGCAGAAGGAGGAGCTGGAGAAAATGGTGGACTGGATCGCTGAGCACTGTCAGCCCGATATCATCCACCTGTCCAACGCATTGCTGCTCGGCCTGGCGCCGCGCCTTTCTGAAAAGATGCATGTCCCGGTGGTCTGCTCCCTGCAGGACGAGGACACCTGGGTGGATGTGATGAAACCATCCGCCAGGGAAAGTGTCTGGAAACTCATGGCCGGCAAGGCGGAACATGTGGTCTCCTTCATTGCCGTGAGTGATTATTTCGCCCGGGTGATGAGGGAAAAGATGAACCTGCCCCCGGAAAAGATCCGAACGGTGCACCTGGGCGTCGATCCCGCCGATTATACCTTCGTGCCGGCGGGACAAAAACAGCGGGCCGTCGGCTTCGTTTCCAGGATGTGCCACGCGAACGGGATCGACATCCTGGCGGATGCATTCATCCTGCTGAAGAAACAGCCCGGTTTCGAAGATGTGAAGCTGGTCCTCACCGGCGGTTCCACCGGGGACGACCGAAAGGTGCTGTCTGATATCAGGAACAGGCTGAAGGAGAACGGGCTTTCGAATCAGGTGGAATTTCACAAAGATTTCGAAGAGGAGGGACTCAGGGAGTTCCTGGGTAAGGTTTCCGTGGTCTCCGTGCCGGTCAGGAACGGGGAGGCATTCGGGATCTACCTGCTGGAGTGCATGGCATCGGGCGTGCCGGTGGTCCAGCCCGCCCTGGGTGCGTTCCCAGAGATCATCAAACTCTCGGGAGGCGGCATCACATTTGAACCCAACGACCCGGAGCACCTGGCCGCCTCCCTCGCATCGGTCCTTTCCGATCCCGCCACGATGGACCGGCTCAGCCGGAAGGGGACGGAAGGAGTGAAGCAGCATTTCAATGTGAACCTGCAGGCCGATAGGATGATCCGGGCATACGGCGAGGTCACCGGGAAGGGTGTTCCCGTGGCAGCCGAAAAGCCAGCTTAATCGGGATATTCCCGTCAGAAATAACAGGGACATTCCCATCATCAATAACAAAGAAACATGCTGATACAGCTTGATCACATCAGGAAAGGATTCGGCGATCCGGGTGATCCTTCGTACCGTGCTGTCCTCCAGGATCTTTCCCTGGAGGTGGAGGAGGGGGAACGGCTTGCCATTCTGGGTCCGTCCGGATCGGGAAAAACCACGTTGCTGAATTTGATCGGGGGACTGGACCATCCGGATGAGGGTTCCGTGGTGTTTCGCGGGGAGGAGATCACCCGCTACACGGCCGCGGAGATGGACGGTTTCCGCAACAGGCAGATCGGATTTGTGTTCCAGTTCCACCACCTGCTTCCCCAGTGCACCGTCCTGGAGAATGTGCTCATTCCTACCCTGATCCGTGAGAAAACGGACCGTGAGGATGCCCTGGAGCGAGCGGAAAAGCTGCTCCGCAGGGTGGGGATCTGGGACCACAGGGACAAACTGCCCGGGAAACTCTCGGGTGGTGAGTGCCAGCGGGCAGCCGTGGTGCGGGCCATGATCAATGCCCCGTCGCTGCTCCTGGCCGACGAGCCCACCGGGGCGCTGGACCGGGAGAATGTGGAAAAGATGGCCGGCCTGCTGCTCGAGCTGAACCGGGAGGACGGGCTGACCCTCCTGGTGGTGACCCATTCGTCCGGCCTGGCCGAAAAAATGGGAAAGACCCTGGAACTGCGGAACGGGAGACTGGAAAGTGTTTAATTATGTTTGTATCAGTAAGAAAATGGTGCCGGGAACATGAATGCAGTGCGGTTCATATGGAATAGCCTTACCTATTACCTGGGAAAGAACCTCCTGTTTGCAGGGGGGATCGCCATCAGTGCCGCGGTGCTGACCGGGGCGCTGATCGTGGGCGACTCGGTGGACTACAGCCTGAACCGGATCGTGGACCACCGGCTGGGAAAGGTCACCCATGTGATGCGGTCGGCCGACCGCTATTTCACCGGCTCCCTGGCCGGGAAGGTCAGCCGCCGGCTCGGGGCACCGGTTTCCCCTTTGCTTCTCCAGCAGGGCATTGCCGTGGCGGACGGGGGACAGAAGCGGGTGAACCGGGTGCAGGTGCTGGGGGTGGATGCCACCTTTGACCGGATGGCTGGCCTGGAAAATGTATACGGTACACTTTCAGGCGATACGGTCATCATCAGTAAAAACCTGGCGGACCGGCTGGGTGTGGGCCGGGGGGATGAGTTCCTGCTGCGGATCAGGCGGGCCAGCCTGGCCCCCGAGAATGCCCCCTTCGTGTCCGATGCCGGTTCCGTGGTCACCCTCAGGGCGGTGGTCGCCTCCGTGGCCGGGGAGGAGCGGCTGGGCAGGTTCAGCCTGGAAGCTTCCCAGACGGCCCCTTTCAATGTATTCATCTCACGCAGCAGCCTTGAAGGGCTGATGGACTTTTCAGGGAAGGCCAATGTGATGCTGATGGAGGCCGAGGGGATCTCCTCAGAGGAGATCCGCGATGCCATCCGCAACCAGTTCACCCCTGCCGATGCCGGCCTGACCATCACCCGCCTGGAGGAGACCCCGCAGATCCAGGTGAAAAGCGACCGGGTGTTCATCGATTCCCTGCTCGCAGGAATATTGCGGACAGCGGTCAGTCCGGAGGACGGACCGGAAGATGCCTCCCGGAATGTTCCGGAGGATGGATCCGGGGAAGGATCATTCACCGGAGCTGGCAGTGAAACGGGGACCGGCATCATCACCTATTTTGTGAATGAGATCGCAGCGGGCAACCGGGCCACTCCCTATTCTTTCGTCTCCACCCTGCCGGGCGATCTGCTCCGGCCGGACGAGGTGATCATCAACCGCTGGCTGGCGGAGGACCTGCAGGCGGGTGCGGGCGATACGGTGCGGATCAGCTATTTCAGGGTGGGCCTTCTGCGGGAGCTGGAAGAGGAATCGGCTACCTTCACGGTCAGGGGCGTTGTGCCGGTGGAAGGGAGAACCGGCGACCGTCACCTGATGCCGGACATCCCGGGATTGTCCGACGTGGGGAACTGCAGGGACTGGGATACGGGGGTCCCCATCGACCTGGAGAAGATCAGGGACAGGGACGAGGATTACTGGGACCTGTACCGGGGCACCCCGAAAGCATATATCCATGTTTCCAGGGGCACGGAGCTGTGGAAAAACAGGTTCGGTACCTTTACCTCCTTCCGTTACGATGCCTCCCGTACAGATCCGGCAACGCTGGCGGACAGGATCATAGAGGAGACGGACCCCGCCGGTCTGGGATTTACCCTGGCCCCCGTCAGGGAGCAGGGATACGCGGCCGCCGGCAGCGGGGTGGATTTCAGCCAGCTTTTCGCAGGGCTCAGCTTCTTCCTGCTGGTGGCGGGGATCCTGCTGGCCATCCTGCTCTTCCTGCTGAACCTGGAGAGCCGGAAAGAACAGTTCCGGACGCTGGTCCGCCTGGGCATCCCCGTGAAGACGATCCGGTGGATGATGTTTGCCGAAAGCATGATCGTGGCGCTGGTCGGAGCGGCGGCGGGACTCCTGCTGGCGGTCCTCTACAACAGGCTGGTTTTCCATGCATTGAACGGGGTGTGGCGGGACATCGTCCGCACCGACATGATGCTGATCCGGGTAAGGCCGGTGACACTCCTCACGGGACTGGCCATCTCCCTGGCGGTTTCTATCCTGGCCCTCTGGTTCCCGCTGACCCGGATGCTGAAGGGACTGCACGGAACACACAGGGCAGCGAAGAAGAGGGATGGCTTTCGGTTCAACAGGAATGTTGCGGCCACAGCCGCGATCATCTCCGGTGCTGTTGCCACCGGCCTGGTCATCACGCAGCTGGTCCGGATGGAGGCGGTCAATGCGATTGTTTTCTTTATTGCCGGGGGACTGCTACTGGTCTCGGTGGTCTGCTTCATCCTGTGGAACCTGATCCGGACTGAAAAAAAGACATACGGCCACCTGCAGCTTTCCCTCCTGAGCTGGAAAAATGCGCTCCGGAACCGTACCAGGAGCATGAGCATCGTGATCCTCTTTGCGATCGGATCCTTTCTGGTCATTTCCACCGGAGGTTTCCGCAAGGATGCGTTCAGAAACGCCGGAGAGAGGGACAGCGGCACGGGAGGGTTCCTTTACTATGCCGAGTCCACCGTCCCCGTGCTGAAAGATCTGAATGATCCGGAGGTGAGCTACGAATACGGACTGGGCGAGGGATACACTTTCGTTCAGCTGCGAAAGACCGCGGGCGACGATGCCAGCTGTCTCAACCTGAACCGGGTCTCCACGCCCCCCATCCTGGGGGTGGATCCGGAAAAGCTGAATGGACGTTTTTCCTTCGTGACCCGTACGCCTTACCTGGGTGAAGAACAACCCTGGATGTCGCTCCAGCAGGAGCTCCCGGAAGAGATCATCCCCGCCATCGCGGACGAGACGGTGATCAAGTGGGGACTGGGCATGGAAGTGGGCGATACGCTGCATTATGTGAACAGCCGGGGGGAGGAGATGGAGCTGCTGCTGGTGGGGGGACTGGCGCCTTCGGTGTTCCAGGGAAACGTGATCATCTCCCGGAAGCATTTTCTGGCGCAGTTTCCGGAGAGCAGCGGGACCGGCGTGTTCCTGGTGGAGGGCTCCCTTTCCGATACCGCACGGATCCGTTCGGAGATCGAGCGGGGAATGCGTGATTTCGGATGGGACATGCAGCTGGCGGCTGTCCGGCTGGCGGAATTCAATTCCATCACCAACACCTACCTCTCCATCTTCCTGGTCATGGGAGCCCTGGGCCTTTTGCTGGGCACCTTCGGGCTGGTGGTGGTCCTGTCCCGCAGCATCATGGAGCGGAAGCAGGAGATCGCCCTCCTGAAGGCTGTCGGATACGGCCGTAAAAGGATCCGCCGGCTGGTGGTCAGGGAATACATGATATTGCTGGCGATGGGGATCGGGACGGGCTTCCTCACCGCAATCATCGCCACCCTGCCCTCCATCCTGAGCCCGAACACCGGGACTTCCTTTACCACGATCCTGATCCTGCTGGTGCTGTTGCTTGCCAACGGGTGGCTGTGGATCCGGGTGACCACCGGTTCCGCCCTCAGGGAAAAGACCCTGTCCACCGCCCTCCGGAACGAATGATCCCGGATCTCCTGTCATCCGGGAAACCACTTTTCAGTGGACCAGGCGATCAGGAACCCGGGAAAAATCTATATTCGTACCATGAAAGAACTCAGAGTTCCAAGCCTCGAAGCCTGGTGCGAATGGCTGAGAGAGAACCGTGATACATCGGAAGGGGTGTGGCTGGTGTTCCGGAAAAAGGGAACCGGACCAATCCCCTTCACCTACGATGAAGCCCTGGATGAAGCACTCTGCCACGGCTGGGTGGACAGCCTGATCAAGGCCATCGATGACCGGGAATACATGCGGAAGTTCACCCCCCGCAAGGAGAACAGCAACTGGTCAGAAGTCAACAAGAAAAAGGTCGAAATACTGGTCGCCCGGGGGAGGATGACCCCCCGCGGGATGGCACTTGTGGAGGCCGCAAAAAAGAACGGCATGTGGGACAGGGCGATGGAACGGCCGGAGATCAGCGAGAAGATCCCGGCCGCACTTCTGGAGGCTTTCAAAGAAAGCCCCGTTGCGAGGGAGCACTACGACGGGATGAAACAAACTCACCGGCGGCAGTACCACATCTGGATCAACTCGGCCAGGAGGGAAGAGACGGTCCGGAAAAGGGTGGCCGAGGCCATCCGGCTGCTGGAGAAGGGAGAAATGCTGGGTCTGAGGTAAGCGAACCACACGGCAATGAGATCAAAACGGAAAGGGTACGATGTCCATGATGTGAGGGACAGGTTCGTTCTGTTCCTCAAGCGGCACCACCTGGTCATCCCTTTCATCGTCAATCATTCCATCAGGAACAGATACCTCTCCGGTTTGATCAGCAATGTGAAAATTGAAACTTTCTCCGAATACATGGACCGGGTACCGCCTTCGAAATACATGGACGGCGGTTTCGTGAAGAAGGATACCACGGAAGGAGAAGCTTTCTGGAGCTGGTACAGCCAAAAATGGAAAGCAGTGCATGAATACTCCGGGATGTACTGGAAGATGGTACGGTATTTTGTGGAGTTGGAGGAGGAAAAGGCAGAAAAGGATCGCTCATGAACAAAAATAAAGAAGTGGTATTGCTGACCGGTGCCTCGGGGCACATGGGCTTCGAGGCATTCAAATTGCTGTGGCAGAAAAGGGACCGGTATGACATCGTGCTGTTGCAGCGGCCCTCCCGGATCAACAAAAAACTGTTCAGTGAATATGAATTACAGGCGGGGATCGTTCCAACGAGGGGTCCGGGCATCGTTCAGGGAAACGGGTTGAAGATCGTCTGGGGGGATGCCCTCCGCAGGGAGGATGTGGAGGAGGCCTGCAGGGGGATCGACTGGTGCCTTCACCTGATGGCGGTGATCCCGCCGGAAGCGGACCGCGATCCTGATAATACGGAGAAGGTGAACCGCGAGGCCACCGGGTATATCATCGAGGCCATTGAAGCGCAGGATCCGGAGCGCATCAGGATGGTGTATGTGGGCAGTGTTGCCCAGTACGGCGACCGTCTCCCTCCCGTCCACACGGGAAGGGTGGGGGATCCGCTCCTGGCATGCCGGTACGACCATTACAGTCCCACGAAAACCGGCAGCGAACTGTCGCTCATGGAATCGGGCATCCGGCACTGGGTTTCACTCAGGATGACCTTCATCATGATCCGGGACATCTTTTCCCTGCTGGATCCCATCCTGTTCCACCAGCCCCTGAATTCTTACATGGAGAACATCACCGTCCGGGATGCGGGCAGGATGCTGGTCCGGTGCCTCGACATGAATAATGAATCCCGTTTCTGGAGAAATGCCTGGAATGTGTCGGGGGGACCGGCATGCCGGACCACCTACCTGGAATTCCTGGACAGGATCTACCGGATGGCGGGACTGGACTACAGGAGGGTCATGGAAAGGAGGTGGTTCGCACTGAAGAATTTCCACATGTGCTTCTATGAGGACGCTTCCGCTCTTGACCACTTCCTGAATCACCAGGAAGGGGGAGAAACCCAGGAAGATTTCTACCGGCAGGTGTGGGATGCTTTTCCCGGTTACCTGAAACTTACCGGCTGGCTGAACAGGCACTGCCGGCCCTTCCGGTGGCTGGTTGAACGGATCACCCGCCTGAAGCTGCGGAGGCTGGCGGGGCGGGAGACCGGTCCCCTGGGTTGGATCAGGAACGGGGACGAAGGCAGGATCGGGGCATTTTACGGATCCATGGAAGCCTTCCGGAACATCCCCGGCTGGGATGCGGAGATGCCCTCCCTGGACCATCACCGGGAATACATCCGGCTGGGCCACGGGTATGATGAATCGGCCGGCAAACTGGACAGCGAGGATCTTCAGAAAGCCGCGGCCTTTCGCGGGGGGTCGCTGGTCAGCCGCGAATGGGACGGCGACATGTTCTCTCCCCTCGAATGGCGCTGCTGCAGGGGCCACACCTTCAAAATGAAGCCCGACACGGTTTTGAAGGGGGGACACTGGTGCATGGAATGCTTCTCCCGTCCCGCCGATTACCCCGATATCGCCGGACAGAATCCTTTCATGGCACAGGTGGTGCTGTCACGAGGGGACAACTGAACCTGGGTTGTTCCCTGGCCTGATGAACGGATCATAGACGGATTTCCGGTCCGTGCTCCTGAACGAGCTCCCTTCTACAATACCGATAATCTGAAGATTTCCGGGATTGCGGTCCCGTCATAGATCTCCAAGAGATAGATCCCCGGCGGGCAGGATGAAAGATCGATTGTGGTACTGACTTGAAATCCGGCCTGTCCATTATCCGGGATCCGGCCGGAGGTGGTCACCGGGCGAATCGGTTGGCCGGAGGTGGTCACCAGGGGGATCTGCCGGCCGGTGATGGTCATCAGGCGGATCCGCGCGCCCGGACCGGTGTGCTCCACCCGGACGAAGGCATCGCAGGGATTCGGGTAAATCCTGATGCGGGAAGACCGCTCCAGGCCGGCGCTGTTCTGAACGGGGGGACCGGCATATGCGATCTTTACCGCGAGGTCCGAGGTGAAATCCGGGCATACGAACTGCAGCGTTCCTTCCTCCGTCTGTGCTTCCAGCGTTCCCTCCATCCATCCCCCGTTCCAGGTGTCGAAGAAGGAGACCTCGTACCGGCCTTCCGGGAGACCGGGGAAGGAGATGCCCACCCCTGAGAAGTCCTCCGTGGAGTGTTCGTCCACATGGTATATCCAGCAGATGCCCAGGGAATCCCCCCGCAGTCCGTACACCGCTCCTTCGGGCATCCCGGTAAGGACGATCCGGTGACCTTCGGGAGCGCTGTACAGGGAGGTGAAATGGTGTTCCGCCATGTCAATGTCCCGTACGAACTCCCCCAGGTGCCGCAACTGCTCCAGCATGGTCCCGTTGAAGGTGCTGAAATTCTCCGGCCGGCTGGCGATCTGTCCCCCCCACCAGTGCAGCGGGGTCGCACAGGCGCCCGACATCAGACCGGCCCAGATGCCGTTGTGCAGGAAGCTTTCGGAGATCCCTTCCTCATACACGGCTTTGCCGAACTCGCCCACCAGGCATGGTTTGTCCCAGGCACGGGTCAGCCTGTCCGACCAGTATGCGATCCGGCCGGGATTCTCCCTGATCCGGTCCGCCGGGTAGGGGTACTCATGCACCTGCGGGCACTGTGTCACTTCCCACCCCTGGCTGAAATCATATCCGCCGCTTCCGGATACGGAGGTGGGGTGACCGAACGGGTCGTTCTCCGTGAAATAGCGGTTGATCCTGTTGTGCCAGCCCTCATGGTCATTCTCCATCGCCAGGGGATCGTAGATGGCATTGGTGCCGTTGATCTCCGCCACCGTATGCCACATGCCGATTGAGGTGGAATAACCCCAGCGGGCGATGATGTAGCGGTAGTATTTCTTCTGGTATTCCCAGCTGGCGGAATCACTGAAAAAACCGGTTGCCGTGGTCAGCTGGTTGAACGGGTTGGACTGCCAGTCATAAAATCCGCTCCACGGATGGGGATCGTCCCTGAGCAGGTCATGGATCCAGATGCCCAGCAGCAGCCTGATGCCCTGCGCTTCCGCGTCCGCGACAAGGCGGTCGAACTTTTCCGCATCTTCCATGCTGTAATACGCGTAGGAGTCCCTGATCAGCAGGATGTCCCAGCTGGTGAAGAGCCAGTTGATGAAGTTCACCCCGTGGTCTTTCAGCCGTGCCAGCAGTCCCGGTTGTTCGTAGTACCGGGGATCATACACGAGCCAGGGCACGGCCATCCCCACCCCGTAGAAAGGGGAACCGTCATCAAAGACCAGGTAATGCGGGTCTTCCGGGGAGGGACCGATCCATCCCTGGTTTTCCGATGCAACCACATCGAAACGCCCCGCCTTTTCCTCCCGGCCATCCCGGTCGATCACCGTTACGGAGTAGGACCACTGACCGGTTTCGGCCCCGGCAAACCTCAGCTTCCACATGGTCCCGTCCCAGAATGCATTGATCTTCATGGAATCTCCCGAAGGAGAGACAAAAACCCCGAAGACATCCACTTCTCCGGGATCGAAGGGATTCCCGTAGCTCTTTCCGTTATCAATGGTGAATTCCAGCTTTTCGTACCGGCCTGCCGGTCCGTCATGGGTCACATGCAGGAAGGGAAGGTTCTCGAAACGGATCTGCGCGGGCAGTTTGTTCCCTTCCGTGACATCCGGTCCGTACGGGGGCCAGTCCATCTCCCCGAAGAAAACGGGGACCGTATCCAGGTAGTAGGAATCCGGAAGGGCCTGTGAGGAGATGGCAGGATCCCAAATGATTATCCCGCCCACCACGTTCCCGTGCTCCAGCTTCTGCTCACTTTCGCCGTCCGTGTCCTCCAGCCCGGTGGTGACATTCCCCAGGACATTCTGCCCGTGGGATGCGTCGTAATAGAGGATCCCTTCCCCGTTCACGCTGTTCCTGAAATAGGTATTTCCCGGTCCTGCCGGTCCCCACCAGTCCCCGATCCCGATCTCATCCACACGGTTTCCCTCGAACAGGTTCATGAATGGATAGTGTCCGTGCACAGATATATCGGGAGGGATCCAGCCTGAATTCAGGTTCGTTTCTCCCTCCCCCTGCACCGGGTGGATGGAATAATTATACCCGAAGACATTCCCGTTGGCCCCCACATGGACCATCATCGCATGCCGCAGAGAATCGAAGATGTTGTTCTCCACCAGGGTGGCTGTCACATGGAACCCGCATTCGACACCGTATCCGCTTCCCCCGCCGCCATAGTCGAAGGAACGGTGAAAATAACTGTCCCGGATCTCGTTCCCCAGGCAGCTGTTCTGCGACAGGTGGGACCTCCTGGTGTGACAGCTCTCCACGTTTTTGATCCAGCAGTAGGCGGCATTTTTGAAAAGGAAGGTGTGCCCTTCGGCCGCCGTTTTTTCAATGTACAGGTCCTCGAATCCCACACCCCGGACCAGTCCCTGCGGCCTGATCCGTGCACCCAGTTCAGACGAGAAATCCAGGTGCAGCGCCGGTTCGAAAGAGACCTTGTTCCCCTCCACGCTTTTTACCCGGAGCATCTGTCCCACCGCATTCTCGGCCCATGACTGGATCCATTCCGCCGAGGTGTACATCAGCAGCGGATCGTTGTCCTGCTCGATTTCTGCGAATCCCCCGGGCGTAAAGTCGGCACCGTTTTCCACCGCGAGGCTGACCGCCCCTTTTTCCGCACCATCCGGCAATGACTGCCACGCTCCCCTCCGGTAGGTAATCACCTCGATGCAATCCCCGCTGTATTCCATCAGCAGTTTGGATTTCCGGCCATCCCCCCGGAACACGATCCCGTCTTTCCCGACGGAGATCTTTGAACCGACCCTGTAGGTCCCCTCCGGGATATAGACCACCCCGCCTCCGGCGGGCAATGCATTGATTGCATCTGAAATCGCCTGCCAGCTGTCCGCCACCCCGGTGGGATCGGCCCCGTAATCCAGGATGTTCTCCGCCGGACCGGCGATCTTCGGGATACCACCCGGGATCCCGGGGTCCCAATTGATACGCCTCATGGCAGGAATGCACTCCAGGGTCTGATTTTCCTGGGGGTAGGCCATGCAGGTCATTATTCCAGGAATAAGCAACATGATGGAAATCTTCAGCATTGGCTTCCCGGTTTAACTGCAGACCTGAAAAATAACAAACCTGGACGAAAATTTCTCTTCGTCCATAGTTTTTATTCATTCTGGTAGTCTTTGTAACCTATTTTCTTTCTTGGTAATGCTTTTTCCTGATGAAGAGCATCGATTTTTTCAAGCAGGAATCTAAATACTCTGTTGATTTTCTCATCTAAAGATTTAATCTCTTTGCGAAGAGACTTATCTTCTATTAACATAGACCTGTAAATAGCGAAAGCGCGCATAATTTCAATATTGATTTTGATGGCTTCCTTTGATCTTAAGACAGAAGAAAGCATGGCAACACCTTGTTCGGTAAATGCCATTGGTAAAACGCTTGAATGCTTGAGGTTTGATAACCGGTCACAGTTTGTGACCAGTTGAGCTTTCTCCTCATTTGTCAACTGAAACAAAAAATCCTTGGCTTAAATAACCATTTTTGTTCAAAGTTCATTCGAGATTACGATATCATGGGCATTAAACACATAAAGAAAAGCACATGAAGCAACTTAGTGTTGAATTATACTTATCTTGCAAAAACCAGTTTGAAAATGATGAGAACCGAGGAAATCATTAAGGAAATCAAGAAACTTCCTTTGCGAAAAAGAATCTACATTATTGAAAAGACCATTCATTCTATTCGAAGCGAGGAAGATGTAGTTGAATTAAGTCATGCAGCTGAAGCTCTTGCAGATGAGTACAATACAAATAAGGAGTTAACTGCATTTACTTCGATTGATTTTGATGACTTCTATGAAACAAGGTGAAATCTGGCTCATTAACCTTGATCCGACAATTGGGGCAGAAATCAAGAAAACAAGACCGGCAATAATTATAAATGACGATAGCTTAGGCATGTTGCCGTTAAAAATTATTGTTCCGGTAACGGATTGGAAAGACAAATTTGATGTAGCCCCCTGGATGGTGAAGATTGAGCCAAACACTAAGAATGGTTTAACAAAAATATCCTCTGCTGACTGTTTCCAGATCCGATCTGTATCCCAGAATAGATTTTACAGAAAAATAGGGATTGTATCAACCGCTATCTTACATGAGATAAAACTTGGTCTGACAAAGGTCTTGTCTATTGATAGAGAATAAAATACAGTTCAGTCTGGCAAGCAGTTGACTATTCCATCGCCTTCTTCATGCCTTCGGTGGTGGTGTAGTACTTGACGATCATGTTGGGGATCTCCCAGGCGGGGATGCTGCCCGAAGTAACGAATTCCAGGAACTTCTCTGTCACCTGTCCGAAGTGTGCTTCGTGGCCCACCTTGTATTTCTCCGGGATTTCCAGCAGCCAGCGGCCTTTTTCCAGTTCCTTCAGCTGGATCCCCGGATATTTTTCGATTAGCTTGCTGCCAACAGCCTCTCCCAGGGTGGCTGCAAATGCTTCCGGGTTTTGCGGACCTGTATATTCAATGTAGAGCATGGGCCGGTAGCCTTCCTCCTCGCCCTGCCGTATGACCAGGTTGCAGCGGCTTCCCTTCATGATGGAGTAATGGGTGTCGCCGGTCCCCTCGGGGGCCTCAAAGTTCCAGATCACCGACACCTTAGCATGGATCCCCTTCAGTGTGTAGTTGATTTCCCCGTTGCTGTAGACTTTCAGGGTGTCGTCCTTCACGTCCTTCATGAGGAATCCGGGAAAGGAAGCAAGCCCGGTGACCTTCTGGAACATTTCCGGGGTCAAGCCGGTGGCCCAGCGCCCGGCTGAAATGATCTCCACATCCCCTTTATCCAGGATGACTCCCGGGAAGGCCTCCCACTGGATCAGGTCCACCAAGTGGGTGGCCACGTCCACGACCCCCTCACCCTGCTGCTTCACATCGAAGAACCAGGGCGGACGGACCAGGGCCTTGCCGGACACGAACTTGAAGAAATGGTGGACGCTCTCCTTGGTGATGGAAGGATCAGAGGGACTGCCTTTCAGCAGTTCGCCGAATACCTCAGGGATCTGCGAGAGCTCCTTCTGGATCATGGTGGTGATCTCATACCGCTCGGTCATGATGTCATAGATCAGCACGCCGTTCTCTCCGGCAATGGCGAAGGCTTCCTCGAGCATGGGGTATTTTTCCGGCGAGATGACCATGGGCTTGTCAGCCAGTACATAGATTCCCTGCTTCACCGCCTCCAGGATGTACTCGGTCTTTTTGGCGTTGTTTCCCGAAACGACCATCACATTCCCGGGCTTATCCGTAAGCATTTTCTCCAGAAAATCGTCCCCGGTATACACCTTCAGGTCCCAGGAAGTGGGATCCTCCGTGCGGGAATTGTAGTCCCCGATGCTGGCCAGGTAGCTTTCCACTTCCGGTCCCCCGGGGGCATACACGTGCACCACGGGGTCCACCTGTTCGTACATCTGCTTCTGCACCAGGGCCGCATGGAAGTGGCCCGGGTCCAGATTCATGAGTTTCACTTTTCCTTCGATGGGATTGAACATGGTCTGAGCGTTTTGGGTGGTTTCATCCTGTTTCTGCGTGTTGCAGGAAACGGCTGATGCAATGATCACCAGTCCGGCGAAATACTTTAAATGATTCATGTTATTTTCTTTTTTGTGTTTTGATTCAGTGTCTGCTTACCAGATACCCTCCGGCCGTACATGAAAATGAAGGTGAGGATGATCAGCTCCCCGATGGCGAAGATCCACCATGGGAAGCGGTCGGGGATGTACCGGGTGGCCACCTCCAGCACTTCCGGGTTCTTTACATCCAGCATTCCGAAGAGGGAAAAATGGACCAGCATGTGCCGGGAATAGTCAAATACGAATCCCAGGATCAGCACGAGGGATCCCAGGATGAGCCCTCCCCATTCACGGGCCAGGATGCGGGTATCCTTCCCCTTCTGATCCAGCACCAGAATCACCACGGCCAGCAGGATCATGGTGAGAGATACAAGGACAGGTGAAAGGACCGGTCCGGTCCACGTGGTGGGGATCAGGAACAGCACGTCCCAGGTCATGACCGATTCGGGCCAGCCCAGGAGCAGCCAGAGGAACACATAGTAAAAAATGTCCCAGACGGCAAAGGAGTAGAGGAACCAGGCGAACACCGTGCTGAACCGGCGGGCGGCCAGCACCCCGATGGTGACCAGCATCACCACGGTGGCCACCTCCCTGAGCAGCTCGGTGACCGCCAGGTCCACCGGTACAGGCGAAAGCGGGAATCTGAACCCTCCGGGATAGAGGATCTCCCGCATGTAGATAACCACCGCGGTTTCCAAAAATGCCATCGCAATGGCAAAGGCGGTGATCGTGATGATCTTGCTGCGCAGGTTCATGTTTGTGTGCTGTTCAACCACCCAAGATAATAAATTTCGCCGGCAGAACCCCCCCCTTGAGCTCTGATGTCACATGATGTGTGGTTTCAACGAAAGGTATGACAAGGTATATTGCATGTGTAGATGTCACAGGTCCAGGCGGAAACTTTCCTCAGGGGAAGCTGCTTTTCAGTTCTGCATCTGCGGATGATTTCTCCAAATGTTTCCATTAAGAATTACAGACTGATCATTCCAGGATCCTGATGTTTTTGAAGCTTACCTCGCCGCCGTGGTCCTGCAGGAGGATATGCCCTTCCCCCGCTTCCCCGAAGCCGGGCCAGATGCGGTATTTGCTGCAGGCAACAAGTGTCTTCCACATCTGGGTGCCCCGTTCGTACTCCACGACTTTCACCCCGTTCAGGTAGTGGCTGACCCTGGACCCGTTCACCTCGATGCGTGCCCGGTTCCAGGTTCCCGGGCCATTAAATCGTTTGACCCTGTTGTCCTGGCCGTGCAGAAGCGCATTGGCAGGGATCAGGTCATAGAGCGAGGCCAGGGTGCGGTTGCCGTCCACTCCCAGCCTGGCATCCGGGTGCAGTTCGTCGTCCAGGATCTGGAATTCGCATCCGATGGCCGAACCGGCGCCTTTGTTCAGTTCCGTATCCACGAAATACTTGATCCCGCTGTTGGCTCCCGGGGTAATCCTGAAATCCACCTCCAGGATGAAGTCCCGGTATTTTTTCACAGTAACGATGTCCCCTCCACCGGACGCTTCCCTTCCGTCTCCCTTTTCGACTGTTAGCATACCGTCCATGACGGACCACCCCTTTTCGGGGAAATGGTCCAGCTTTGCGCCCCTCCAGCCTTCCGTGGTTTTTCCGTCCCACAAAAGCTTCCATCCCTGCTGCTTCTCCAGGGGGGTCAACTCATTATCCAGGTAGCTTACCTCGGGACCGAGTTCCCTGCCGGCCCACATATATTTTTCCGGGTCTCTGGTGAGGATCCGGATCTTTCTCCAGCGGATCTCTTTTCCTTCCAGTGATTCATCACTGATGCTGTGCACCTGCAGGGCAATGAATCCTTCCCCGCGCTTGTCATCCACCAGGTTGGCGAAATTCACCCCGTTGATGTAGGTGCGGATCGTGTTTCCCACCGCTTCAACCCGCACCTGGTTCCACTCCCCACGCCGGTTCGCTCCTGTAACCTCCGGGTGATAAGACATGGGATAAAGCCACATCCTGCCTGCTTCCTCATAGATCCCCCCTGCCCAGGGCCTCCCATCCTCGTCATCACATTCCACCTGGTAGCCGTTCACCCTTTCGGTCCCGTCGGGCAGCAGCGCCAAGCTCCGGAACTGCACACCGGAATTGAGTCCCCGGTCCATTTTCATTTCATATTCCAGGATGAAGTCCCCGAAAACATCTTTTGTGGCCAGAAAGGTATTTGGCGTTCCCGCCCGGGATGTCCCGATGATCTGTCCGTCTTCCACCCTGTATCCGGCGTTCCCGTCCAGCTTCTTCCATCCTTTCAGGTTCCTGCCGTTAAACAGTTCTGTCCATTCCTGGGCACAGAGGGACGTGGTGACCAGAATGGCCCCCAGGAACAATGTACATATCCTTTTCATTAAATCTTGGTTTTAATCATTTAATTCCTGAATCCACAGAAATTCGTGAACAGAAGGATCAAACCTGTGGTAAAATCCGTCAGAAGCCCAGGTACTCCATCACCGCCTCATCCCCCTGAAGGGCACCGGCGGGGAGGGGATGACGGTTGTCGAAGACCTTCAGGGCCTCCATGGGAAGCACCTTCACGAAATCCTCCCCGACGCCGTTGTCATAGGGGAGGGCACCGAGGTTCAGTCCCAGGTGGTGGGCCATGAAGGGGTACATGGCCGCCCGCTTCTCATACCCGTAATCGTGCCTGCCTGCCGGGAAGTGCACGTTTTCCACTCTGTGCTCCGCATCGTACAGGGCGTATACCTGCCTGATATAGGGATATTCGACGCGGGGGGTGTTCCGGGTCCAGTCCGCCCCGTCGGAAATGAGCAGCATGGGCCTGGGGGCGCAGAGGGCCGCGATCTCCACGTTGTTGGTCTGGTGATGGCCGCTCCGGTGGACGGGCATCCCGCTCTCACAGACGCATCCCCCGAAAAAATGGGCCGATACCTGCACCACCGGCACCGACACCCGGATCCGGTCGTACAGGGCGGCCAGCATAAATGTCTGTGTGCCTCCACCGGAACAGCCGGTCATCCCGATCCGGTCGGGATCCACGTCCGGGCGGGAGATCAGGTATTCCAGCACCCGCCTGCTGTTCCAGGTCTGCAGCAGCAGG
>Ga0272443_10003089_pt1 | contig 20132 bp, 19 predicted proteins | sample SSMAcet12_FD_193581 | JGI IMG/M metagenome (GOLD analysis project Ga0272443, IMG submission 193581) | Marine sediment archaeal communities from Little Sippewissett salt marsh, Falmouth, MA, United States - SSM-Acet-12 | ecosystem: Environmental > Aquatic > Marine > Wetlands > Sediment ... | reverse complement strand
CAGATCGAGTATGTCAAAGTTGAATACTATTTTCATGATATAGAGAACTATCACAGCTGCTACGTTCTGAACTGCAAAACGATAATAGTCTGGCTCTTTTCTACTCAAATATAATGCCCCAAAGATCGGTGGCACAGCAATAAGGAACCAGAAAGTCCAGTAAACTAGGAAAACCGTGTTCAACAACGATACTATTGTGAACTCTAACAGGCTTTGAGATGACGGGAAAACCGTGTTTGTAAGATAGATAATGACTGCAGACACAAGGGATAGCAAGGTTAGAATGATGTTTAACAGGGTCCAACCCGGAAGAATCCTCTTGAATAATGCATTTAGATCCATTATGGGCATGAGTATGTATGCCTAGATAAAGGGGTTATTGAGCTTCCTGCTCTGGAGGCTCGGGATCAATCCAGCTGAACTTTTTCTCAAGTGTCTTGCTGTAATAGTTACGCCAATCATAGTCAACTTTCTTACCCCACTCAAAGTAGACTCGGGGATCAACGTAGCTCTTGAGGCTAGTGCCAAGGTTATAATCTTTTGTTAGCTCCTTTGCTTCTATCTGTAGCTTAGTTTTCTCGATTAACGCCTCGTCTTTCTGTTTACGGTCTTCCATACGTTCCTTGAGCTTAGCTATACGTTCCCTGTGTTTGGCTTTGGTGTCTCTGATTCGTTTTCTTCCGTTGCTGATGACATTCTTCTTGGACTTTATCCTGTTTTTGATGCCTTTAGTGGCTCGTCCATCATTCTCCCGCTCAGCAAGCTCATTCTTGTACTCCTCGAGTTTTTCTTTATCAGCCTCAAGCTTCGCCTCATACTTGGCGACACGCTCTTCATATCGAAGATTAGTATCATGAATACGCTGCTTGTACTTTCTAATATTCTCCCGAGCACGCGTACGACGTTCTTTCAAACGCTCCTTCTGACGGTCAAGACTCTTCTGCCATGAAGCCGAGATTGTGCGTTTATGGTTGCAGGTAACAGCTGCTTCAAGGTTCGCCAAAGTAGCTACATGCTTCTTTACATACTCAGGAGCCTCTGGGTCAACCTCTATTTCCTTAAGCTTGGACTCTACAGCCTCAGTGGCGTAGCATGTTCTGAAAACCTTAGCGGAAATTCCCTCCATAACCTCATCTAGGAACTCGCTTACAACGCTACTGTTCACCTCATCAAATAACGTGTTTCCATCGCTATTTTCCATGAACTCCTGAAGGTTATCCACTACATCCTTATCCAGTTCCGCGGTCAGTAGCAGTCGTACGCTGTCTTTACCGAGGAAATCAAAAGTAACTGAGCCATCATCATTGATGCATATATGCTCGGCGCGTAGACTTGAGGCCCCCACGGTATCAGCTTCCTCGTCCTCATCTTTCTCGTCTCCCACCCTGAACTTTAACTCATCAATGAGATAACATACCGTGGCCGTTTTACGGCGCTTAATATCACCGTGTTTAAGGTTCTCGGCTATGAAACGTTGAATTTTATTGAGATTCTTTCTTAGCTCGATGGCTTTGTTGAATTTCTCTATCTCTTTACGCTGCTTGATAGGACTACTATCGTGAGGCCAGACATACTTGATCTTGCCTGATAGTTTATCTCTCCAACGAGCGATCCATATACTTTCCGGGTCCCAGAGAACCTCTTTCCAGTCTCCTGGGGGAACCTCGGCGTCTGGACTCAGGTTTAGCTCAACGTCTTCGTATCTAGGGCCTTCCTTCCATTTACCCCTGTATGGGTGTTCGCCTCGGCCCATGAAGATGCTGCTTGGTTCTACCATGTAGTTGCCTAGTTCGCATCTTTCACCGTCTATTGTTGCCCAGCCATATTTTTCCTTGTTTGCCTCACGTTCCTCTTTGCGTTGGTCGCGGAGGCGTTTCTTCTCCTCTTTGTCGAGGTTTTTCTTGCGTTCGCGCTCGGCTATAACCATTTTGTATATTGGAGTATAATCGATGTCTCCGGGTAGCACCTTGAAACCCATTAGTTCACTCAGGTCCTCGTGAAAGTTTTCAGCAAAAACCGGGTCCTCAACATAGGGTGTGCCTATTTTCTTAGCCCAAGCTACTCCTCTTTCTTCTTCCTCTGGAGTGAGTTTGTGTAGCTCGCCCTTGATCTTTACTGATAGCCCCTGTGGTTCATATCGTGGGGGCACCATGACGCCGTTGTGATGCATTGACTCCATGCTGTAGCCTCTGTTGACTTTGATGAATATCGTGGGTTTTTTTAAAGATTTAGCAAAGTCCCGCCACAAGGAAGTATAATATCTTGCGGTTACACCTGTTTTCTAATGCCAGAAGAGAAGCTAATCAACAAAGATGAGGTAAGAGGCTTACTATTACTTGTCTTGTTGTTTGTCTCGGTAGTTGGTGGGCGTCAATTAGGAAACTATTATGCAAGTTATCAAGAAATGACGCAGCTCAAGGTTCTATTTGAGGTCACAGAGGAAGAGCTTTCTAGATACATTAACTCGGTGATAAGCGGAGAAAACTCCGATTTAGAGGTTGGAATAGTTATTGCTAGCCCCACTATGGATAACAGCGCAGGAATCGTTACGAGCACCCCTGACTATGTGAATCGATGGTTGATTGGATTGACTGTAAGTCCTTTGGTGGTAAATCAACCAGAGGCTTCCGAGGTAGAGCTTGAAATGCTTATCGAGGAGTCTGTTGTTGATGAGGCGTTGTATGATTTTCCGAAGGAGAAAATCAGCTTTATCGCTTATACGGATCGAATGATGAGTCTTGACATTGAAGACCTTGAAGAGTTCAAGAGTATAATTGAAACCAGTGTTGATGAATACGGTGGAGAAGTCAAAGTAACCTTCAGAGGTCAAGTCCACATGCATTTGCTTTTCTTGGATACATGGCTGCCATATGAGGTTACAAGGTATCCTATTGTCAGTGCACCATATCTAAGGTATGTTGACTCTGACTGGGTCAGCTATACTGAGGGCTCAGTTTCTAGCATGTCTTTAGATGAGGGCGGCTATGTGGTGGTTGATTTTAGAAATCCTACTAGACTTCATAGCTTGAGTGAAGAAGTTACGTGTCAAATATTCAGTGTTGGCAAGGATGGGCCGGTGTTATCCATTTCTAAGACGGTTAGTGTTCCACCCAGTACTGATGGTCAGTATACTTTTTCGTTTAGATTTGAAGAGCCTGGAGATTATGTTTACCTGGTGTGGTCTGGGGATAGGTTGCTTGCTGAGGGGGGGAAGGTTCTCTCGGTAGAATAATTGCTTACTGTGAGTTTTTCGAATACAAAAAATCATATTCTATTAGCGTAATTTTACATTGGGGGAGTGTAAAATCAGCGCCACAGAAATATTATCAACAGAAAAACTCTCCTTAGATATATTCAAGCTACTAAACAGGACTACAACTCAGTCAGAAGCAATTGACCAGATTCTACACAAAATAAGAGACCATTTTGAGGTATCAGCCACCGCTATTCGTCTGGAAGACAACGGGGATTATCCCTACTACTTCTATGATGGGTTCAGTGATATCCATATCGAGATGGAGAGCTATCTTTGCGATTCTGGAAATGGTCATCTCGCATGTGTATGTGGGCGGGTTTTGATGGGTAACACTGATCCAAGTTTTCCTTTTTTTACGGAGAACGGTAGCTTCTGGTCAAATAATACTGATAATTTACTTGAGACCAATGGAGTTGAGGAACTTGGAGAAACGAGAAACGTCTGTAACGCTGAAGGGTATCTTTCGGTGGCATTGATTCCTCTGCGAAGCTCCTCGGGCATTATTGGGCTTCTTCAGTTGAATGATGAAAAGCCCGATAGGTTTTCTAAAGAGACCATTAGTTTTCTTGAGAGACTTGGTGAAAGCATTGGTATTGCTCTTGCGCGTCTTGATGATGAGGAAGATCGTAGGGGCTTAGAGAAAGAGCGTGAAAGGCTTCTTCATCAATATCAACTCAGAATCAAAGAACTCGACTGCCTATACAAGATAAGCAAATTACAGGAGAACCAAGACCTCACAACGGAAGAAATTCTAAACCTGATAGTTAATCTGCTTCCGGGTGCAACCCAGTATCCAGAGGTTGCTGTGGCTCGTTTATCTTTGGAGAATAAAATCTATGATTCACAGGGGTACGTTGATGCTCCTTATAGATACAGTGCCTTAATTCAGAATTATGGGGTCATCGTCGGTAAACTATTGATAGGATATCTTGAGCCACGCCCCAGTGATTTTAATGGTCCATTTTTAGAAGAAGAGATAAAGTTGGTGAACCTTGTCTCTGAGACTATTTCTCGTATGATTGAGCGTAGGACTTCTGGTGAGTGGCGGAAGGGTATAGACAAGTATGCTTTGATATTGAATGACGAGGAGACTCGTCATATAACCAAGCTTGTGTTGGAGGATATGGCGATTGGTGAGATGGATCGGGAAGAGTACAATATCAGTGATCTCCCAGATGAATCAATCCAGACAATGGAGTCCTATATGTCGCTACAGTTCAATCTTGAGTTAAACCGGGGGCTTATCATGAAGCTCCAGAACTTGTTAAAGACGGATGAAGTAGTCTGAATCCATGGGAACTATCATTTTTTGGTTGATAATTAGATTAAGGATTAACCGTAGCCGTAAGGTAAGGGTTTAATAGTTAGCATTTGCATGCTGTTGGAGTCTCCCTGAAAAAATGACAATCAAATGATTGCCATTGTTTTTCCTTCCAAACAGGGAGACTCAATGCTTAGACCCCATAATCAATCATGAAGAGCCCTTAAACATGGTTCAAAGATAACTCAAGATTGATGATACTCGGAATTAAAAACCGTCAACTCCTAATTGCGGGAATATTACTTGTCTTAATAGGAGGGTTAATCGTATTGTATCGCCCAGTCGAGGAGTCTGCTTCAGGTATTCTTCAACTGCAACCAACATCAGGCTCACTAACTGTACTTTTTGATAATTATCTCTATGAATCAAGCTGTCAAACAGAATGGGGATACAGTTGCCTTGTTGAGACCCCGGAAATGACCGTCTTATTTGATACTGGAGGAGACCCGACGGTATTAGCTCATAACATAGAAGCACTGGATGTTGATGTTCAGGAGATCGACTGTATTGTTTTGAGTCACGAACACTGGGACCATATTGGAGGCTTGGCGGTTATACTGGGACAGAAACCGAATACTCCCATATATGTACCCGGTGATTTCCCATATCATGTTATGAGTAGCATCAGATCGATGGGGGGAGAATGCGTTGAACTTGGAAACGCGACCAAGATAACAGACAGCATAGCAGTCACCGATACGCTGGATGGTCCACCAGTAGAACACGCTTTAATCATCAAAACTAGTGAAGGCATAATACTAGTAACGGGATGCAGCCACCCCGGGGTTCAAAACCTAGCAAGAAACGCATATGAGCTAACCGATGACACTATTCATCTGGTTATCGGCGGATATCATCTAGGAAGCGCAACCAATTATATGCTTGATAGAGTCTGCGACGAGTTGGATGAGAACGGAGTAGAATGTGTATCTGCGACACATTGTACTGGCGATGACTCTATCCAGTACTTTAGGGACCGATACGGTGAAAATTACATCGATTCAGGTGCCGGGTTCCACTATGAGTTCGTCTAATGATCTTGGATTAGCTATTTTCCATAGATGCTCGTAAAGGTCTGTTGCCCATTTCAACACAATTGGGTCTTCTGATACGAAGCCCCGGTAATCAATGCGTCCATCATTGGCTGGGAAACAGATTCCAGCGACTTGTTTCTCGCTGAGGGACATGAACAAAGGTACATTTTTCAGGGTATGTAGTGAGAAGTTATGCTCCTGTATTGCTTGTCTGATTACTGGACCCCGGTCAAACTCTGGTGGAATTACAATATCTACTGGTTCAATGAGTCTGCCTTTGATACCTCTTTCCAGTGCATCGCTCCATGCAGGTATGATTGTTATGATGTATCGGTCTGTGATCCTCCAAACATATTCCTCGGCGTCCCTGATCATCTGGTCTATGAGGTGAAAGATCACCATCACATCATCAACGTAACGGCTGTTCTCCAATTCACCGATACGCGAGATAAACTCAGTGGGAAGCAGTGAGAGATCATGGTTCTGGAAATAATCATGATGACCTGAGATGAACTTGAATCCATTCATCTGTTTCAATGATAACTCTCCGTAACCAGTCAGGCTGTGAGTACCATCAGGGTTCTTCACGCTAAGCCCAATCTCACCGAGTCTTGAAAGATGTCTGCTTGTCTCCTGAGTGGTTAGGTCAAGTTCTTTACTGAGTGCTGTAACGGTGAGGCTTTCGTTTTGGAGTGTTCTGATAATACGTAGCCTATCCTCGTTACTGAACTCAAAGAATAAGTCGCAGAGATCGCCAAGAGACATATACATTCACTATTTTTCCATCACTGATATTAATATCCCTACACCGTTCATGCAAGCACGTTATAGAGAAAAAGCCGCATAGTGTAATCAAGGGATATTGATGCACAGCTTCTCGGTTCAGATGACCAATACCAAGAGTATATCGGGTTTAATGGTGGATAGAAAAAAGGATGGGGTGTTTCTTGAGGGTGAGCTTGGGCTTATCGAGGAGATAGAGTTGATAGAAGAGCGTGTGCTTATGGTTAAGGGAGTGAATGGCACGATTCGCATCGACTTGTCAAGAGAGGAGTTACTACATGCATTGCATCCTCTAACCAATAGCGGTTAAAGAGGAATGTTGCGATTGCATGATTAATCTTGAATACCTCTTAAACGATTCATACTGTATATATCGATGGCGAATAGTTTGAGCACAGTCACAGAGACAGTTATTAAAACGAAAAAGTCGGGAAGATTCGAGTTCATCGACTTTGCTCGTGGACTAATTATGATCATTATGGCGTGGGACCATGTTTCCGGTTTCTGGAACCAGTACCACCATGGCGGAGAAGGAATCTTGGGAAGAGCCCCACCATTCATCAACACAACATGGTTCTTGCTAAGATTCGTTACCCATTACTGTGCACCAACTTTCATTTTCCTAGCTGGAACAGTGCTAGCCATATCAACTATCAGACGTTTGAGAAAAGGTGAGTCCGAGTGGAGTGTAACAATGCACCTAATTAAAAGAGGCTTAGTATTGCTGTTCCTTGAGGCAATCTTTGTCTCACCGGCCTTCAGCCTACCATGGACATACTTCGGTGTTATAGCTTGCATAGGAACATGCTTAATCATATTCAGCGTCGCCCGTAAACTGCCAACTAAGCTGATTCTCGCAGCGGGGGTATTGATTATCCTGAATCATAGCTTCCTTGATCTTAGTTTCATTACGAGCCGAGCAAACTGGGCTTGGTACCTGAAAGCAATACTGCATGAGCCTAACTTTGAGCGTTGGCCATACTTTGCGTTGTACCCGATTATTCCTTGGATTGGTGTAATGTGTGTTGGATGGGCTTTTGGGAATTATATTGAGCCAAAAACAAGGGAGGAGGTAAGAAACCTCAGAAACCCATTAGTATTGACTGGAGCTGCGTCAATAATTGCATTCATTCTTGTACGCTACTTCAACGGCTACGGTAACCTAATCCCAAGAGCGGGAAACACACTAGTAGACTGGCTCTATGTCAGCAAGTATCCTCCAAGCGTAGCATTCTTACTATGGACCCTTGGATTCATGTGCCTATTGCTCGCAACAGGTATAGTACTTGATGAAAGAGGACTGCTGGGTAACAGGATGGTTGCAGCGGTTCACACCATTGGACGTAATCCCTTGTTCTTCTACCTAGTGCACCTGTGGCTATACAGAGCTCGTTGGCCAGACTTCGCACCAACAGATATGATACCACCATTCTACCTAGAGCTAGGGCCTACCTTGGCGTTCTACGGTATAGGAATAGTGGTTCTCTGGTATCTATGCAGGGAGTATGAGAAGCTCAAACGCAAGTACCCCAAACCAATCCTACAATATATCTAGTGAAAAGAGATGAGCCCCCTAAATGAGAACCGTGAAACCATTGCCGTGCTGGCGGTGTGTCTTATATTGACAGGGGGAAACATCTGGCTCCACAGGGACAGCCCCCCAGCAAACTGGACAAGTACGGAACAATACGGCATCAAGTTCAGGCATCCACAGGGATTCAGATTCAGTTCAAGCACACCAACAAGCTGGATTCCCGGTTACTGGGATGGAGGAATCCAAGGAGAACCCACCTCAGGAGAACAGGAAATAATTGGCATCTACTGGATAACTGACAAGGCAGGAACTCTTGAACGAGCCCTTGAATATATCTATGAGCTTGGGAAAGAGGATAACCCCGGATTAATCATTGAACCGCCTGAGCCTATGAGGGTCGGGGAATATGAGGTGTTATACTCGGTGGTGAATCTGGAGAACGGGGGAATTAATGTACCGGGTGTGCTCGCTGCTTTCAGAGATCCTCATGGTAGAATCATAGTCCCATATTATCTGAGGTACCCCGGAACCGTTGATTATGCTGAGAAACGGATCAGACAGATAATCAATGGAATCGAGATCACACCACCAAACAAACCAAGAGGACTAACGACTTACTGGCCTACAGAAGAGTGGCGCTATGCTGCACCCGAGGAAATGGGTTTTGATGACTCTGGGCTTCAGGATATGCTTGATGATATTGAGTCTAGGCCCTCCACGATTCAAGTGGATAGTGTATTGGTGGTGAAGAACGGGTATATCGTCCTTGAGAAATACTATAACGGTTACAATGAGACAGCTTCCCACATTATCTATAGCTGCACGAAGAGCGTTGTATCTACCATCTTTGGTATCGCATATGAAAAAGGAACTATACCAAGTCTAGACACTAAACTGCTTGAAATTTTCCCGGATTATAACCCAGCGAATATGGATGAGGGGAAAGAATCAATCAACCTTCAAGACCTATTGATGATGTCAGCGGGTTTTGACGCTAGAGACAGCTGGCTCTATGAATGGGAAAAACTCAACGATCTTCATGATGCACAGGATGCTGTAGGGTATACACTGGACTTGCCGATGGCGTTTGAGCCCGGATCAAGATTCGAGTACACTAACGCGGTAAGCCACTTACTTAGCTGCATCATCACGGAGAAGACAGGTGTATCTGCAAGAGAATACGGTGAGGAGTACCTCTTCGATCCCCTTGAGATAACGGTTGACAAGTGGGATACGGATAATCAGGGAAGAAACTGGGGCTACAACAGGATATACATCACCCCCAAGGATATGGCGAAAATAGGTTACCTGTTCCTGCATGAGGGAGAATGGGACGGAGAACAGATAATCAGCAGTGACTGGGTGGAGGAAGCCACCCGACATAGAATCGACGCAAACATCTTAGAAGGATACGGATATCAGTGGTGGGTAGGGGAAGGCTTCTACGCAGCTACAGGATATATGGGACAATTCATTTTCGTCTACCCTGAACATGATCTGGTGATTGTTTTCACTGGTGGAACTGATATGACATATGATTACTCGCTGCAGCTACCTGAGCGGTTTATAATCCCAGCCTTAAACTAGTCTTCAGCATCTAAGGCAGCGAAAATTCGCTCGATTATCTCTTGTTCACGACGCTTATTCAAAATCTCGTGCCAATAGAGTTGACTGCTAGCAACAAGAAGGGCGCCCATTACACTTACCTCAGTTATAAAATCGCTTAAAGCCATTAATCCGGGTCCAGCACCCAAAAAGAAAGGGTGAACATGCTCAAAGGTGGTCATAATGAGCCCAAACGCGAATACCACGTTGAGTAGAATCAAACCACCTGAAAGGAAGAAACCGGTCTTACTGTAAGCCCAATTGGTCAGGTAGACGAGGATCAACGCGATTGAAAGCAATATGTATGCGGTTCCAAAGAACCCCAGTCTACCTATTGGTACTCTGATGAGGTTGAGTATTACGAATAATGCCTGTGTTAGGCTGTTGTAGTTGCTTAGGAACCTGAATGGGTCAGACTCGTTTCTCCACAGGTATAGCCAGCTGAAACATATTGTGGCTGGAACGACTCCGAAGCTGATGAGTTTCAAGTAGATATAGACCCAGATTTTTTCCAGGTTTTGGCTGAACATCATAAAACCTGATGATACCAAGCTGAAAGCTAAGATTGCTGAGGCATTACGAAGATAATCCTTTCGCACAAAAGAAGTTTCAGCTTAGAATGTTATAAGAAGTTGCACTCAGAGACGACTAGCCACAAGGCTAACAGCCTCCTCAAGTGCCCTTGCAGAGGTTAAAAGACTCATAGATGGGTTGATGATAATTACAGCGTTCTCAGGTAGCCGGGGAATATGTATAAACCCAGCCGGAGTGTCGAGTTCTTTCTCAGCCAAATAATCCATTAAGTGATAAAATACCAGATTACAGCCTTGAGTACCGGCGGAGTTGCTTATTCGGGCGGGTATACCGGTCTTTTTGATGGCTTCTACTATGTCCCTGATGGGTAGGGTTGACCAGTAAGCTGCTGGACCATTGGGATTCAGAACTTGATCAAGGGTTTCGTACCCAAAATTAGGTCCACCATCAGCACTACCAACATTAATTGCGACGCGTTCAACGCAGATATCAGGTGCCTTACTTGATACCCCAGTTGCTATTACTGCGGCCGGTTGATGTTTGTCAACCAGTTGTCTGATAATATCCTGTATCTCTTTGTATCGCATTGGGAGTTCTTCGACTGCTACCTCGTAGCCATTGTAGTCCATGCCTTCTAGTAGTTTGCATGCTTCTAGGCCGGGGTTTCGTTTAAAGTCGAGAAATGGCTCGTAGCCTGTGAGTAGAATAGTGCCTTTCAATGTTGGGTGTTAATCATTGCATTGAGTATATTGTTTTTTGGGATAAGCTTCATAACTACCCATTAACGGGTTAATTCTATGCAGTACACGGATCTTATCGGAACAATCATAGTTGGTATCATTGTACAGGCACCTGCTCTATGGCTTGCAGGCAGATTCATCGTAGGCTCTGAACGGGCAAAGTTCATGGACGCAGTGTGGATCACGGTCCTTGGCTCAGTGTTGAATGCGGCTATAGCCATGTTCTTGGGAGGAGAATTAGCTGGGCTAGTTCAGCTCGTGGCTTACCTGTATTTAGTGAAGAAATACTATGAGACTGGTTGGGTGAAGGCTTTTATCGTATCCATCTTGGCTGTAGTCATTCTAGTGGTTGTCATGATGGGTCTCGCTATGATCGGCATCGGTATCGGAGCGGGTTATGGCTTTGGAGCTCCCCTTTAAGCCCCTTTTTTATTGAATAAATTCTTATCATAAGGCGCCATATTTTTCTTGGATTAAATTGGTTTTCAGTACAGCTATTGTGGATAAATGGGTCGAGATATGGAACAACTACAACCTAGACAAGGTACGGGAATTGTTCCTTGATGATGCGAGAGTCACATACTTCAGCAGCGAGAAACGGGGACTCATCAAAGGCATAGATAATCTTGTAGAGCATCACAGAGAGTTCGGGTTTGTTGAAGGTGGAAAAGATAATGGTAACAAGCTTTGGCTTGAGGATGTTGAGGTGGAGGAGTTTGGTGATATGGTTTTGGTGAAGGCTGACTGGATTTTCCAGCGGAAGGGCTCAGATAAGCAGCAGCGTGGACCAGTTACCATCGCTTACGTTAACGAAGATGGTTACAGGATAGCTCACGCTCATTTCAGCAACTATTAGCACTCTTTTTATCATAGCCCCTCTTTGTATCCAGAAAGTGATCAATATTTCCCAGAACCGGTAAACCCGTTGATCACCCATAGGTATGGATAGAACAAGCATGAGTGAAGACACTGGATTCCTCTCAAAACAGATGCACCCATATCTAGTAATATTCAGCGGACAAGCCTTCAGCCTATTCGGAAGCCGACTTGTTCAGTTTGCTCTTGTCTGGTACCTGACATCCCAAACAGGCTCAGCGCAGGTACTAGCCACAGCAAGCATTGCAGCTATAATCCCACAGGTAGTGCTTGCTCCTTTTGCTGGAGCGTTTGTTGATCGATGGAACCGTAAACGGGTAATGATGGTTTCTGACAGCCTGATTGCTGCTACTGTGCTTGTTCTCGCTGGGCTTTTTGTTATTGACCGAGTTGAGGTCTGGTATATCTACGCCGTGATGCTCATCCGTTCAACTGGCGCAGCTTTCCAGTGGCCAGCTATGCAGGCATCAACAAGTATGATGGTGCCTAGACAACAATTACCAAGAATCGCTGGTCTCAATCAAAGCCTACAAGGCCTTGTTTCAATCGTTGCTCCCCCTCTAGGTGCGGTTCTATTGGAGATGTTTCCCATTGAGTATGTGATCGCTGTTGATGTCTTGACTGCAATAATGGCGGTAGGCCCCCTAGTGTTTATCGCTGTTCCGCAGCCTGAGCGGAAGGACTTGAGTGCGAGAGGTGTTTTGTCTGATATGCGGGAGGGTTTCAGTTGGATATGGTCAAAGAAACCTCTCGTTCAGATAATGATGATCTCACTGGTGATCAACATGGTTACCAACCCTGCTTTCTCCCTCTTACCCTTGCTTGTTACGGATTACTTCAACGGAGGAGCCATTGAGTTAGCTTGGATACAGTCAGCGAATGGCCTAGGGATGATCCTAGGTGGTTTGGCGCTTGGGGTATGGGGAGGGTTCAAGAGTAAGAGCAAGACAGCTTTCTCTGCTATCACTGTTGCAGGTTTAGGGCTCCTTGGCTTCAGTCAGACTCCGGGTGGCTTGCTTTGGCTGGGTATCTGTTTCGTTTTCATCTTCGGCTTCATGAATTCCATCGGTAACAGTAGCTTCATGACTGTACTGCAGACGATGATACCCCATGAGATGCAGGGAAGAGTATTCACACTGGTTATGGCAACAAGTATAGCCGTGGCTCCCCTTGGATTGACTATAGCGGGCCCAGTAGCGGAAAGGCTTGGGGTGCGTTCATGGTTTTTGGTGTCAGGTTGTGTTATTGTTGCTGGTGCATTGTTTGGCTTGTTTTCTCCGGGGATTAAGAGTTTTGAACAAGCTCTCAGTGAAAGTGAAGAATCTTAACTAACCAAACACTTGTTTGATGTATGAAGAGGATCAAGCTAGGGAGCACAGATGTAGAGGTATCAAGACTCATCTACGGTACAGAACCCTTCAACTTCAAGAAAGGACCAGATGGAAACCGCACACAAGGAGATAAGACACCAGAGGAAGGCGGACAGATTCTCAAGGGAGCAAAGGAGCTTGGGGTCAACACTTGGGATACAAGCGATGATTATGGCACTCATCCTCATGTTGCTGAAGCGTTGAAGCTTGTCGAACGTAAGGATGTTGTTATCGCTGACAAGTCTAATGCTTTGAGTGAGGAGGATGGCTGGAAAGCATTGGATTATAGCCGGAAATCGCTTGGCACCGACTATGTTGACATTATGTTCATGCACATCGTGCCACCTGAACCCATAGACCGAAAAGACTCACGAGGCAACCCATATCACAGTGGAACTCTTGAGGAACGCAAAGGCACATTAAAGGCGTGGCTCGAAGCAAAAGAATCAGGAATAATCAGAGCAACCGCAATGAGTACCCACAGTACCAAGGTTCTCAAACAGGTTCTTGATTTCCCTGATATCGATGTTATCTGTACTACTCTGAATATGATGGGCGCAGTTATTGATGATGGAACATTGAATGAGAGGCTTGATGCTATCAGGGCATTGAAGGATGATGGTAGAGGCGTCTACGTAATTAAGCTGTTGAACGCTGGAAGACTGAGAGCCCGTGGCGATGAAGCCATCGAGTGGTGTCTTCAGTGGAAGGATTTCGTGGATGCTTGGAACATTGGCATGTATGATGTCCCACAGGTCAAGCATAACATCGAGTTATTCAAAAAGCACCTGTAAATTCGCTTCTCTTTTATCTTTGTTCAACATTTAGCCTCCTTGATTTCTGCCTTGGAGAAAATCAGCCGATTCCTAGCCTTAGAGGGCAACATACGTGTCCTAGCGGTCCAGACGCTGTTAGGTCAGATAGGACTCGGCATGTTTTACGTCATATGGCAGCCATACATGTTGAGTACGGGTATAACTCTAGGTCAGCTTGGTTTAGTTCAGAGTATGATTAGCGTTAGCACCGGTCTAGGATTATTCGTTTGGGGCTACATCAGCGACAACTATGGGCGAAAACCAGTCATCATAGCTTGTTTGATAAGCAGAGTCATCGCCATAGGGTTCCTACTTGTCTCGGATAGCTTCTGGGCTTTCATCGGGTTCGCCTTGTTCATGGGTTTCACAGCTATGTTTAACATGGGAAACCCGGCGAGAAACGCGATAATCACCGAGTCGGTGGACAGCACCCAGAGGGCCACAGCATTGAGCACCATTATAATGATAGGACAAGCAATTAGCACGGTTGTAGCGACTCTTGGCGGATGGATAGCACTCAGAATGGGGTATACTCCAATTTTCTACTTGTTGGTGATAGGGGACACACTTGGCGTTCTGGTATGCATAAGATACCTCAAAGAGACCCTTGAACTAAATGAAAACAAGGAAAAGAAAAATCTACTTGATACCCTACGGCATTCGCTGGCACCAGAGAGCGAGCTAATCAGATTATACATTGCTTTAATCGCCATGGGTTTCAGCTACGGAGTAGCCTATAGCCTCTTATACGGTGCGCTCACGGAGACATTTGGCTTCACTACAGTTCAACTTGGGTTGATGAGTACCTCCTTTAACCTTGTTTGGGCAGTAGACTCTGTTCCGTTAGGTAAGCTGGTTGATAGGATTGGACGAAAGAAGGGGCTGATAATGAGTATGGCTATGGCAATGGTTACTCCAATTGGGTTCCTTTTCTCAACCAGAGTAGAACATTTCATCTTCTTCTACGGCTTCTCGGCGCTAGACATCGGGTTCTGGATGCCATCATACACCAGCTACATAACAGAAACAGTAGACTCAAGCAAAAGAAGCACAGTATTCGGTAAAATGGATGCATATGGAAAACTAGCGAGCCTACCTGCGCCATGGATAGCTGGAATGCTCTACGAGAATGTTGGATTCTATGCGCCCATGTATGTCCAGATAGTAGTATGTCTGGGGATCACGTTACTAGTAATGGGTCTCAAAGAGACAGAGCCTGTTTAACTTCTTCAAATATGTGCTCCTCGGGTTGATCACCATCCAAGACGATCCATTCTGGACGAGCCGCTATCCTTGTGAGTTTTTTATGTATTTTTTCTAGTTTTTCAAGACTCTCGAACATCTCTTTTTCTTGACGATTGGACTCTATTCGTTGATGAGCTTCAGCTGGGCTGGTGTCTATGAAAAACATATACTGACTTTTTGGTACAAACCACCGGAAAAACCTGTAGCCAATCATGTACAGGGACTCAGGGAGATACGCTGTACCCATCAGATACCTAACGAAGATAACATAGTCAACAGGTTTCCCATGATACAATAAGATTGAGCGAATAACATCCATAAGATAAAACATACTTGCAAAGACATGAGCCACCTTACCTTGCTTGAGCAGGTATTCCCTGCTATTTCGCCCAAAATAGTTATCATCTGAGGGATGAGTCCTGAGAACATAACTATCGTTTAACTCGTCTAGATGGCTGCACAATAGTTCTGCTTGTGTGCTTTTCCCTGATCCATCCAAGCCGTCAAAAACGATGAACATCAGACCCCACCTCCAGTGATGATGAAGGTTAATGTCCCAAGCAAAGGAACAGCGATATTATCAAGCCCACTAGGGCTGATGAACTCTACAATGGTTACGACTATGGAGACGAAGAGTACTGGCAGTATCTGGGATGATGCGGTGAAGCCGTAGATTGTTGAGAAGTATAACATACCGAGTGTTAGACTGATGAAACTCCCTAGGAACATACCCATAGAGCCCTCCAAGCTTTTCTTACCTAGCTTGTGCTTTCCATACCGCATACCAATCAGTGCAGCGGTGCTATCACCATACGCCATTGGAAAAATACCAGCCGCTACAACATAGGGAGTTGTACCATAGAGAAACGCCAAGGCACTGTAGCTTATAGCGTACAGGACGAGCCCAGTGTGATGCCCCTCCTCGGTTATGTCTGTTAGACCACTCAGTTTCTCGGCGATCCACTTGAATGGACTGTAGGGTGTGACTAGGAAAGTCACTATGATGAATGGGCTGGCTACGAGGAAGGGGAATATGCTGTTTGTGAAGTATGGCATGATTAATGGTAGGTTGCCTATCATGGAGTGGAGGAACTTTCTACTCGCCTTTGAGCTTAAAGTCCCTCTTTTCAGGTAACTCGCAACTACAATAACCAATACAATGTACAGGTAGCAGACAGCCATGACAACTAGGTTCGCCTGCAGACCAGTCATATCAAACTAAGCTACGTTTTGGAAATTTAAAGAAATAGACCCTAGAAGCTTATCTCACGCTGTTCGGGAACCACATGAGGTGGACGTTTACCCTCGAGGAATGTTTTAACGTTCCCTACGGACCGTACTGCCATCTTTCTACGGGTCTCCCAAGTTGCACTAGCACAGTGAGGCGTCAAAACCACGTTATCAAACCGTAATAACGGGTTGTCGAGTGGAGTTGGTTCTTTTTCAAATACATCTAGCGCCGCTCCAGCGATCTTCTTTTCCTCAAGCGCCTTGATGAGTGCCTTTTCATCGATTACTGGTCCACGGCTCGTGTTGACTATGAGTGCGGTGGGTTTCATTTTGTTGAAGGCGGCTTCATTGATTATTCCTTTGGTGGAGTCGGTTAATGCTACATGGATGCTGAGAATATCGCTGCGGCTTAGAAGCGTATCAAATGAGACATACTCCACACCATACTCTTTCTCAAGGTCCTCCCGGCGATAAATATCATGATAAATTATATCAACTGGGAACCCCTGAGCCCGCTTCAAGACCTCTAAACCAATCCTACCTAAACCAAGGATACCGAGAGTCTTGCCTTCTGTATCCCAGCCAAATGGGATATAGCCCTCACGTTTAGCCCAGCGAGTCTTTGTGAAGCCATCAGCTAATGGGATATGCCTGTTGTAACCGAGGATCAATGCCCATGTATGGTCTGCGACACCTCCACTGAGAACATCAGGGGTATGGGTAACAATGATCCCACGTTTTGTGCACTCCTCGACGTCAACTGAATCGTATCCTACGCCAAATCGAGCTACTAGTTTGAGCTTAGGGGCTTTATCTAGATACTCTGCCCCAATTGGCTCAGTTCCAACAAGAACAGCGTAAGCGTTCTTGAGTTTCTCATCGTATGGTCGTTTTACGTACTCTACTTCTGCGAGTTCATTCAATGTGTTTGATACGTCAACTGAGACGTTGTTGGTGTCAGGAGATATCAGGACCTTTGGTTTCATGGATATCTATAACAATATAATGTATTTGAACACACCGAGAACCCCAGTTACACCATGTAACATTAGGATCAACAGAAAAAACTGTAAAATCTGCAGAATTAAGACATAATAGTACTCGGTTTGAGTAGAGAAATGGATTATACCTGAGCCTGTTCAGGTTCATGTACAAAAAGCATAATCAGAATAGCTGAGACAAACAACGCTATGCTTGTGATCTGCCAAACAAGATTCGGGCTGATCGCATATACTTGTCCACCTACCCAGGCACCCAATGCTGCTGGTGGGAATATTAGGAAGCCTCCGCCCCAGAAGTTACCCCAGCTTATCTGTACACCTCTTTCACCCATGATACTGTAGAGTCTTCCTCGGCGATGTCTAGGTATCATGTTTGCAATTAGCGTACTGAATCCGGGTATCATTATCTTGTTACAGAGGGCTATACCAGTTAATGCAAGTGCTACTCCCCAGAAACCTCCAGCATACTGATAGAGATAGATGATTACGGGTGCACTGAACATACCGATCAATATACTCTTCTTAGCCCCCCAAGTGTCAACAATCTGACCCATGGGCAACGCAAAGACCAATGCAACCAAACCGCTAATCAGGTTGATGTTTCCCCAAGCAGGAGCTGAAAGACCAACAGTCTCTGTGGCGAATACCACCCAGAAAGGACCACTCATCGCCACAAAGAAGGCTGTAGCCATCTCGATAACAACGATAACCCGTAGGCTTCGATCCATCCATTTGATGCTCTCCCAGATGCTTTGGTAGCTTTCCTTCATTACCTTGAATGCGTCCTTGAATGAGTATCTCTCAGACTCATCTGCCTCAATTGTCTCGGTCAAGTATCGTAAACGCAGATAAGCTACAAGCAAGCCTGTTAGGAAGGCCACTCCCCATGCAAGCCTAACTGCTTGTACAATGGCTGCTCCTTCGGTGAGTGCAGAGTTATTTTGATAATAGGTGATTAACCAGCCACCCATAACTGGGCTGATGATGCGTATTGCTCCAGGTACAGCCATCATGACCGCGAATCCTTTACCACGTACCCCCGGAGGTAGACTATCGCTGCTTAACGCGTTCATAGCAGGTACGTAGAATAACAGAAACTGGCTGAGGAACTGCCCTACTGCGAGCCATTGCCAGTTAGGTGCAAAGACGAAGAATGCGTGGGCAAGCGCATAGAAGACTGTGCTATATCCGATTAGTTTGACTCTGCCGGCTCGATCAGCGAGGTATCCTCCTACCGGATATAGAACCATGCCCGCGATGATTCCAAGACTATTGATTAGACCTATCTCCTTGCTGGTGCCCCCAAGATGAATAATATACAAACTAAAGTAGGGGTAGACGATGCTTGTGCTCCAACTCCAGAGGACTCTGCAAATCATCAGGGTACGTATGTTTCCCCTGATGAACCAGAACATTCCCCGTTTTTTCTCTTTGTTCTCCGTCAAATATATTCACCTCATCTGGAGGAACAAACGGCGTAGCTCCAAATCCAGAAGATAAGAATTCGGGTAAACGAACAGTAATAAAACTTGTTACAGCGCTACAAGCCAATGTAGTGAAAATAAAGGGTTACTGCTCTGCCTCAGCTGGGTTTCTTACGAATAGGAATATCAAAACCAAGCAGATAACCAGAGCACCGCTTGTGATCATCCATGGATAATTCGGGTTAAGCTTGTAGACCCATCCACCAACATAGCTTCCTAGTGCAGCTGGTGGGAACAAGAGGAATCCACCGCCCCAGAAGTTACCGAAGCTAATCATTATGCCTCGTTCTCCAATTAGGCTGTATAGTCTTCCTCTGCGGTTTCTTGGGATGATGTTTGCGATGATTGTGCTGAATGCGGGCATCATGATATTGTTGCATATGGTTACGCCGCAGAGAATTAGTAAAACACCCACAAAGCCACCCGCGTACTGATAACTCCAAATGACGATAGGAGCCAAAGTCATACCGAGAAGAATCATTTTTCTGGGACCAATCTTGTCAACAGTAGCTCCAAGTGGGAAAGCGATTATTATACCGAGAAGCCCACTCATGAACATGATAAGCCCCCATTGGCTCTCAACCAAACCTATCACCTGTTTCGCATAGACAACATAGAAGGGTGCACTCATGGCGACGAAGAAGCTTGCGAACATCTCAATGACAACGATGACCTTTAGCCCCCGGTCCATCCACTTGATGCTATCAAGTATGCTGCGATAGGCGGGCATAATCATCTTTGGAATCTGAGCAAAACTAAATTTCTCAGTAGTCTCCTCTTCGGTCATAGTCTCTTTAAGATATCTTAGACGTAACCAAGCCACCAGTAGACCGGTTGCAAAGGCTATGCTCCAGCAGATACGTACAGCCAAGACAAGCGCTTGATCGCTACTTTGACCACTGGTCTTCTGGAACCACTCAATTATGTAGCCACCGAAAACCGGTGCAACAATTCGTACAGCACCGGGAACAACCATCATCATGGCGAAACCCTTTCCCCTGACGCCCGGTGGTAGGCTGTCAGCCTCAAGGGCGTTCATTGCTGGCATGTAGAATAGAAGCAGCTGGCTGAAGAACTGTCCAATCGCTATGATTTTCCAGTCATTGGCTACAACGAAGAATAGGTGAGCGAAGGCATATAGTACTGTGCTGTATCCGATGAGTTTTACACGTCCAGCCCTGTCAGCGATATAACCACCTACAGGATAGAGTACCATCCCTGCAAGGATGCCTAGACTGTTGATTAACCCAATCTCGGTGCTTGTGCCTCCTAGCGCGAGTATGTATAGGCTGAAGAATGGGTAG
>Ga0272443_10003088_pt1 | contig 20133 bp, 14 predicted proteins | sample SSMAcet12_FD_193581 | JGI IMG/M metagenome (GOLD analysis project Ga0272443, IMG submission 193581) | Marine sediment archaeal communities from Little Sippewissett salt marsh, Falmouth, MA, United States - SSM-Acet-12 | ecosystem: Environmental > Aquatic > Marine > Wetlands > Sediment ... | reverse complement strand
CATTAAATTGACAAAATCATAACCGGTTACATTTTTCACAAGTTTACCACCGAAATAATCAACCGTTCCATCAGGTAAAACGACTTCTATACCCATGACATGATCACCGGTAGGACCGTATTTAACCACCTTATTTCCACCGGCATTCTCAGCTAAATTACCCCCAATAAATGACGCATCTGAACTACAGGGATCACCTGCATACAGTAATCGAGAAGCAGCTGCCATTTTTTGAATTTCATCTGTCACAACTCCCGGCTCAACCGTTATCGTTAATGTTTCTTCGTCTAGTTCCAAAATACGATTCATCCGTTCCAATGAAAGAACAATGCCACCCTTGACAGGAACCGCTCCACCGGAAAGTCCTGTTCCGGCTCCTCTGGGTGTGACGGGAATCAAATGTTGATTGGCAAACTCAATGACCTTTGAAATTTGTTCGGTTGTTTCTGCAAAAATGATGGCTTCTGGCATATGCCTGTATTTTTCGCCTTTGACTTCATCATGAGAATAGGCTTCAAGTCTCTCTTTATCGGTATTAATACAACGAGGTCCAACGATATCCGTCAATTCTTTCAACAATCCAGAGGTCAGCTTATTGTACATTGCTCTCACCTTCTTTGCCGTTACTCTGATTGGGAATCTTTTCTTTTAGTAATTCAATCATCTTTGGCACGATATCGTACAGATCGCCGCAAAAAGCATAATCAGACACCTGAAATATCGAGGCATCCGGGTCTTTATTCACCGAAACAATTATTTCTGAAGTTTCCATTCCAGCAATATGCTGTACGGCACCTGAAATTCCTATGGCAAAATACAATTTTGGTGAAACAACTTTACCGCTTAAACCAACCTGGTGAGGATATTCCATCCACTTCGCCTCAATTGTAGGGCGGCTGGCACCAATTCCTCCCTGTAAAATATCCGCCAATTCTTTGAGTAAGTCAAATCCTTCTTTACGCTTGAGACCTTTTCCGCCAGATACGATGATATCTTTATCCTGAATGTTTTCTGAACCGGCTTCCAGAGGTCGATAATCCATCACTTCAATTGTTGAGTGTTTCATATCTTGATTGATTTCAAAATATTCAATGATTCCGCTTTTTTCTATTTTTTCCGGTATTTTAAAAGTTTTAGGTCTAACTGTGGCCATTTGTGGTCTGTGATGAGGTGTCTTGATAGTGGCCATGATATTTCCGCCAATTGCAGGTCTGGTCTGTAGCAACAAACCAGTTTCATTCTCGATGTCTAATCCGGTACAATCGGCTGTCAATCCGGTATGTATTGTTCCTGCAACAGCCGGAAGAACTGTTCTTCCGTTTGTGGTGGCTGGCGCTAATACAATTTGAGGCTGTTGCTGTTTGATGATTGCACTCAAAACATTGGTGTGAATCTGCTGATTGAAAAAAGAAAAACATTCATCTTGAGACTGGATAACTTTGTCAGCACCATAGGAAAAGAAATTTTCCAATTTGTCTCCCAAGCTATTATAAAGTGTAACTACAACTACCTGGCAATCCAGTTTATTTGCCAGTTCCCTCGCTTTTCCGGTTAATTCGTAACTAACGGGGTGGATTGACCCGTTTCTGATTTCCGTATAAACCATAACTGATGGATTCATATCAACCACTCCTATTGTTTTAAAACAGAAGATTTGATCTCTTCTACAAGCTGTAAAATACCCTTTTCGATTTGACTTCCACTAAATCGTTTTGTTTTTCTGGTTTTTTGTGGGGTGGTGACTTTTACCACTCTTGTTGGCGATCCTTTTAAACCCAATTCTTCTGTTTCGATTTGTAAATCCTGTGAAGTCAATATAGTAATATCAGCTCTTCTTGAACTCATTTTCCCCCTGAGTGTGGGCATAGATGGGTTATTCAAAGCACTTAAAACAGTAATCAGACAAGGATATTGAATTCTTTGTTTTTCTGTCCCGTCTTCTACCGTTCTGGTAACCACTACATTATCCTTGTTATATTCTATACTACTGACATAAGTGGCACAGGGCATAAACAACATTGCTGCCACTTCAGGACCAACCTGACCTGTTTCTCCATCTGTGGCTTTTTCACCGGCAAGTATTAAATCGAATTCTCCGGTTTTCTTTAGTGCTTCAGCCAACACTTTGGCAGTTGCCCAACTGTCAGCACCGGCAAATTTACGATCAGTTAGTAAAACTGCATTATCAGCTCCTAATGCTAATGCTTCTCTCAGGGCAATTTCCGCATTAGGCGGTCCCATTGTTAACACAGTAATTTCGCAAATTGATCCAACTTGTCGCTTTATCTGAACAGCCGCTTCTATGGCATTTAAATCCAGAGGATTAATGATTGTTCCGGAACCTTCCCGAATCATGGTACCCGTCTCAGGATCAAGTTTTACATCGTCTGTATCAGGTACTTGTTTGATTAAAACCGCTATTTTCACTTTTTATCTCTCCCATCTTTTTCTTTTCCAATCATGGCTAGTTCTATCTCTATATGTTTTTTTCCTTGTTTTAGAACAATTTCATCGGTATTTATCATTTTAAATTGGTTCAGAAAAAAGGTGCTTTCAAACATCCCTCCCATATAAATAATACTTTTCACAGGGTCTTCTATTTTATTTCTCATAACATCAATACACTTTTTTATGATATGAATACCTTCAATAACAAAACGTTGTGCCAATGGATATTCTCTATTTAAAAAAACCGACGACAGGGAAGCCGTATCTCGCCTGTAATTAGCTTCATAAAAACGATACAAGGAATCTCTGGGTTCATTCTCAAATTGCTCTCGGAATACATCAAATGCTGAATCATCTTCTCTTATGCCATCATGAAAAGCCAAATACTCCTGGAAAAGACTTTTGACGAGCCAAAAACCACTGGCCTCATCTCCCAAAAGATAACCCCAACCGCCAGCACGACAAAACGACTCATTCTCATCTTTTCCCACAATAGCTGACCCGGTACCACAAATAACCAATATGGCTGCCTCTTCAGGAGCATTCGCCAGAAGCGAGCCGTGAGCATCGTGATAAACGAATATATTTTGGGATTCAAAAAAAACCTCAGAAACGATTTTTTTTGTCTTGATCAATTGCTGCTGTGCTCCCACTCCGGCTAAACTGATAACAATTCTCGAAATATCATTGACATAATCTATCAATCGGTGTCTAATTAAACTTAAGGTTTCCTTTAAATAATCAAAACCTGTGGAAGTGGGATTGGAATTTCGATTTTGTTTAAAATGGGCCACGATATTTCTTTTTTCATCTGTTAAAGCGACCCTTATAGTACTGCCACCACCGTCTATTCCCAAAAAATATCTCATATTATTTTTTGTTATGTGAAACTGCTTTTCTGATAAACCCTTCGTGTTTGTTTAAACGCTCTTCAGCGCTTTGAGTGTCCACATTCAACAATAAACTGACAATTGCCACTTTCACTTTCCAGTTTGAAGTTTCGAGGGTTTTTCTTGCTTTATTCTTCTCCACACCGGTTATTTCACAAACCATATTAGTTGCCCTGATTTTTAGCTTTTCATTTAATGTGAGAACATCCACCATGTGATTGCCGTATACTTTACCTTGTTTGATCATGGTGGCGGTGCTGATCATATTTAACACCATTTTTTGAGATGTTCCGGCCTTCAGACGTGTTGAGCCAGTAATCACTTCCGGACCTGTAACAATTTTTATAACATGATCTGCAAAAGGAGCAAGCTCAGGATTTTCCACATTAGCAATCAATACCGTTTCAGCCTCTTTTTCTGAAGCGTATTGTAAGGCACCTTTGACAAAAGGTGTTCGTCCGCTTGCTGTAATCCCGATTAAAATGTCATTAGCATTAAGCCTGATTCGCTCAAGCTCCCGGCGTGCTTCTTCTTCATTATCCTCAACAGCTTCAAGACTTTTGTATACAGCCTCTTTCCCGCCTGCCATAATGTAAGTAAATTCATCCGGGGAAGCGTTAAACGTGGGAACCGTTTCAACTGCATCTACTATTGCAAGTCTGCCACTGGTACCGGCTCCTAAGTAAACAATCCTTCCTCCTTTTCTATGGGCTTTGATACATTGTTGTACCACTTGTTCAATATCCGAAAGTGCCTCTCGAATGCAAAGCGGGACCGTGGCATCTTCTTCATTCATAATACGCAAAATATCTTCGACGGACATGGAATCAATGTTAACTGTTTTTGGATTTCCACGTTCAGTATCCAGATTTTTCAATGTCCTCACTTCCTTATAATATTAAATGTCATAACATTATACCAGTATTTGTTGATTTTAGCAAATCTGAAAGTTAATTTTATTAAAACCTTCAATATCCAAATAATTTCCGTACTTATTATAAAAATGATATAATATGGGAAAATTGTAACGAAATTTATGTGAGGTATTTATGAATAACAACGATCTTCAATTCCGATTATATGCTGATTCCGCACCATTTGCCACTTTCATTTATGATAAAACCCAAAAGTGGGTTTATGCCAATAAAGAAGCTGAAAAACTTACAGGGTATAGTGAATCGGAGTTACTCTCACAAAATTTCTGGGAGATTGTTGCGCTAAAAAACCAAAGTCTCATCAAAGAAAGAGGTTTAAAAAGACTTAAAGGCGAATGGCCTCAAGATAGATATGAGCTTCAAATCACTCAAAAAAACGGAGAATTTAAGTGGGTTCAAATCCATATGAATCTGATAGATTTAGCTGAAACTAAGGCCATCATCGTTGGGGCAGTAGATATCGATTCAAAAAAGAAAAATGAAATTGAATTGATTAAAAGTCGTGAACAGTACAATATCCTTACGAACAATCTCATCGAAGGAATTATCTTACTGGATGAAGATTATACCGTGGAGTTTACAAATCCCTCAGTAAAACAAATTTTCCAAAAGTCCAACGAAATAATTATCGGAAAGAAAATCACTCAGATTTGTTATTATGAACATCGTTTTGACTTTGTAGAATTGTTAAAAAATGCTAAAGAAAAGGGAGTCTATGTTGAAGAGTTTGATTTTAGTTATGAAGATACCCTGATACTATTTGAGCTGCATGCAAAATACCTGGATAATGAAAAAAAATTTCTCCTCGTTTTGCACGATATAACTGATCGTGAAATGGCCAACAAAAACGAAAAAAATCTCGTAAAATTACAAAACACATTCATAAAATTGGTTTCAGAGATAGTAAAAACAGGAATGGATGATGAAACCTACTACAGGGTTTTAAAAATGGCCATAGAAATAGTTCCTGGCGTTCAAGCGGGGAGCGTACTCCTTAGAGACGGTAATGTTTTTCGTTTCGCAGCGACCATTGGTTACGATTTTTCCATCCTGAAAAAAGTTACTTTAAAAGAGGAAGAATTACTCCAAACCCGAAATAACGATATCGGCGTAGTCAGAAATCTTACTAAAAAAAACGATCTGAATATTAACGACGACAGGGGCTTCATTCTTAACACTGCAGGAAGAACTGACGAAATAATCGAAATGTTGTCAATTCCCATAAACATTGATTCAAAGGTAAAAGCCTTTTTTAATTTAGACAATCTGGAGGAAAAAACCAACATCACCCCAGAATCAATCAAAATCGCAAGACTTTTCTCAGATGTTATGACTGCAATTATGCAGAAGAATGAATATGAAAAAGAACTGTCAAAGAAGAACGATGAACTGAAAAAACTTTCAAATTTTGACCCCCTGACAAATCTTTCGAACCGGAGGTTCCTATCGGAGAATATCTCAAGACTTTTTCAGGAGGTTAAAGAAGCAGGCACGACACTATATATGTTGTATTTAGACTTAAACAATTTTAAAAGTATTAACGATAATTATGGCCATGATATGGGTGATCTACTGCTTGCTGAATATGGCAAACGGATTAAAGAGAGAGTTAGAAATATAGATATGGTCTCCAGAATCGGTGGTGACGAATTTCTGTTGATCATGACTTCACTGGGAAAAGCTGATTTGCTGAAATTTCTGGACCGCTTTATTAAGGAAACCAAAGAACCCTATTATATTGACTCAAAAAAATTCTACATTTCTTCCAGTATTGGTGTTTCCCAATTCCCTAAAGACGGGAACACTTTTCAGGAATTATTAAAAAAAGCGGATATGGCCATGTATACCGCAAAAAAGGAAAAATTATTATACGCCTTTTATAGTGATTAGTTTTTATTTTATCACCCAAACCCCTCTGTATATTGTAACTTTACGAATCTTAATAGGTTGTGTTATAATTAAACAATGGTTTTTATGCCTGCTATTCAAAGAGATGATTTGAAATGATTCGACAAGAAAGTTTGGATTCCTTTAAACATCAATATAAAAATCTACAGAGTAATTCTTTATTGTTTTTTCTTAAAGATTTAGATGGAAGGATTATTTATTGCTCAAAATCTTTTTCTGAATTCTTCCCGAACCAAAAACCCCTGGAAGGAAAAAAGTCCAGTGAGATTTTTATTAACGATTTAGCAAAAATAGATGAGACCGATCAGCAGATTATTGAATCAAAAGAAAATGTCACCATAGAAGTTTCTTTTGATGATATTGAAAAACAATTAAAATTGGATAAAATGCCATATTTTGATGATCGTGAAGAACTCACCGGTATTTTGGTGTTCGCTACAGATATCAGTGAACAATCTTTCATTAAACGACAGGCGGATCAGCTGTATATTATTTTAAATGCTCATCTTAAAGCCGAGGAAGTCTTAAAAAACACCTCTGAGGTTTCCGATTTTCCCCAAATGCTTGCTGAAGCCCTATCCAGTAATGACCTCTTTAAAGCAGTGATGATTGAGCGATTTGTAGATAAGGAGAATAAAAATACTCAGGGATATGCTTCATGGCAAGTCGCAAATAATACCCATCATACAAAGAAAACGATCAATAGCATGTGCGGTCAATGCAGAGATTTGATTGAAAAAAAAGACAAGCCTGGTTTTTTTATTAAGGAATTTGATACACAGTGTCCCTGGTTTAATCACTTTCGTGAATCAAAGGTATTTGCTTCAAAAATTCAATACGGATCAAAGTTATATGGAATGCTTTGTGTAAAACTAGATCAGTTCTGGAAAGTGGAAGAACGTACAAACGATTTATTGAATCAATTAGCGGGAAAAATCGCCTTTGGTTTTTATACCCTGGAAACACAGGCCCAAATTACTGAAATTCAAAACCAAATGGAACAACGCCTGCAAACCTATAAAATTGCCCTTGACTCCATCAACGATGGTGTTTGGGAATGGGATCTTAAAACCAACAAAGCATTTTTCAGTGATAAATACTACACCATGTTAGGTTATCACCCTGGCGAATTTGAAGCCAGTTTTGAATCCTGGGAAAACTTAATCCATCCTGAAGATATTGAAGAAGCCAAGCGATTGATTCAACTGCATTTTGAAAATAGGCAGGAAACCTATGAAGTTGAATTTCGTATGAAAACAAAATCCGGTGATTATAAATGGATCCTTGGTAGGGGAAAGGTTTATGAACGTGACAACGGAGACAAACCAATGAAAGTCGTTGGAACTCATGTAGATATTTCTGAATTGAAGCAAAAAGAAGAGGAATTAGCAGAAAAAAATGAACAACTGGAAAGTGTTAACGAAGAATTGAAGGCAAATAATGAAGAAATTCTGCAGATGAACGAAGAACTTGAAAAACTTTACAGCGACCAAGAAGCCCTTACTGAACAACTGAACAGAATGCTAAAACTGATGGGACAAATTGCATTGTTCGAAACCAGTGAAGAAGATTTTCTTGAAGAAGCGCTTGATTTAGCGTTAAATCTAGTTCCTCAATCACATAGAGGAAGAATTCGAATGATCAAAGACAAGAGCTATCGTTTGTTAGCTGCTATGGGAGCGAATGATAATAAACCCGAAAAGATAGAGTTAAACGGTGAAAACATTTCAAAACTAAACAATTCCAAGATTTTGAACAGGGATAATATTATGGATTTTTACAGTTGCCCTGATGAAAAGGATAAGCGACCATTTACTGATGTCAAGGAAAGCATCATTACTCCTATCAAATGGAATAATAGTATCATCGGAAGTATTGAAATAGATAATATGAACAATGCTGAAGAATTCAAAATTTCCGATATCAAAAAAATGGACAGTTTTGCTAATCTACTATCTGTTTTTTATCGTTTAAGAAAATATATCAATGAAGAGGGAAAATTCCAAACAGACCTCATCCTCACTTTAATTAAAGCCCTTGAATATTATGACGAATACACAAGAGGCCATTCAGAAAGAGTAGCCAGATGGTCTGTCGAACTGGCTAAAGCTGTTGGCGTTTCCTCTGAAGGTCAAAAAAAGATCTATTATGCATCTTTAATGCACGATATTGGAAAGATATTTGTTCAGCAATCCGTTTTGAACAAAGTCAGCCCCCTCACCGAAGAAGAGTACCAATTGATCCAAATCCATCCTGTAAAGAGCGCTGAGCTCATCAATAAAGTCGAAGGAATGGAGAGCTTTTCAAGAATCGTTAAACATCATCATGAAAAATACAATGGAAAAGGGTACCCAGATGGTTTAGTGGGGAAAGCTATCCCCTATTTCTCCAGAATCATCACTGTTGCCGACGCTTACGATGCCATGACCAGCAAAAGACCTTATCGTCGCCCTTTAACCGCTGAAGAAGCAACCAAAGAATTGAAAAGATGTAAAGGTACTCAATTCGACCCCACCCTTGTAGAGCCTTTCATAGAGCAAGTCATCATGAAAAATAAATGATCGTTTTGAATCATTAACACTCCTTCAATCCTTTCATACAAGAAATTTCTTCTTTTTAAAATAGTTTTGAGCTACAAAAGAAAATTAAAGTTATTTTTTTCGTCATATTCTTCGGAGGTCGATGACATGTATAAAAACATATTGCAAACGATCGGGGGAACACCCCTTGTTAGGATAAACAGATTAAACACAAATGCCAATGTGGAATTACTGGCTAAAATTGAAGGGTCAAACCCAACAGGAAGTATTAAAGATCGTATTGCCCTTAAAATGATCGAACAAGCTGAAGCTTTGGGTGAATTGGAAAAGGGTAAAACGATTCTCGAACCCACATCAGGCAATACGGGTATTGGATTGGCAATGATCGGTGCCGTTAAAGGATATAAAGTAGAAATCGTCATGAGCGAGAAAGTTTCAATAGAAAGACGAAAGATGATTGAAGCCTTTGGAGCAAAAGTCACACTAACTGCAGCGGATGGTGGAACGGATGCAGCGATAAAAAAAGCAAAACAACTGGTTGAACAATATCCCGAGAAGTATTTCATGCCCTACCAGTTTTCCAACGAATACAACAAATTGGCACATTATAAAACTACCGCCGAAGAAATCTGGAAGGATACCAATGGAACCATCACGCACTTTGTGTCGGGTGTCGGTACTTCCGGAACCCTCATGGGTGTAGCAAAAGGCTTAAAGGAAAACAACCCCAATATCAAAGTGGTGGAAGCCCATCCGGTTAAAAATCATTACATACAGGGCCTAAAAAATATGGAAGAAGCGATTATTCCGGAATTATACGATCCAGACTTCATAGATGAATCAATTATGGTGGAGAGTTGTGAAGCTATCAGAATGTCCAGAAGAATCATTCTGGAGGAAGGGATTTTCGTTGGTATGAGCAGTGGTGCTGCCATGATTGCCGCATTGGAAGTTATCAAAAAACTCGATTCGGGAACGGTTGTTTGTATTTTCCCGGACAGAGGAGAAAAATATCTCAGTACAAGAATGTTTTCGGATTGTGATTAATGGTCAGATAAGACACTGACCTTTAAGTTTTTCCATTGGCAAAACTTAAAGGTTTTTCTAAATGACCTTGGAATTTTTAACGAAGGTAAAAACTTCATTTTCAATAACTGTAGGGGTGCCCCTTGTGGGTACCTTTTTTCTTTCACCTGTCTTTTATCAGGACAACCACAAGGGTTACCCCTACAATTATATTTATTTACGATAATTCGGTGGACGGAACCTTTACTACGTTCTGTCTTCTCGTGAATACGGTATTCCAAGCGAAGCGGGAGCACCGACCTTTCTTTTCAATCTGTCCGTTGAAGTAAAGAAAAGAACAACAATTGTCAGCAGATAAGGTAGCATCTTCAAAAAATCCGGTGAAATGTGCGTCCCGACAGCTTGCATTCTCAAGCCCAGCGCTGTTATACCACCAAAAAGGTACGCACCCAAAAGTGCTTTATAGGGATCCCATGTGGCAAACAGCACCAGAGCAATGGCAATCCAACCTCTTCCGGCAGTCATGTTTTCGATCCACATGGAATTGTAAGCCAATGAAAGGTAGGCGCCTCCAATCGCAGTGATGGATCCTCCAATAATGGTATAGAGGTATCGGATAAAAAAGACGTTTATCCCTCTGGCATCCGCTGCTTCAGGAGCTTCACCAACTGCTCTTAAAGTCATTCCTCCACGGGTTTTGTAAATGAAAAACCACATAAGAGGTACAGCCAACAGGCTTAGATAAACCAGTAAATCATGTTGAAATAGGATCCGGCCAATAACGGGGATATCGGATAAAAAGGGGATAGAGATTGTTTCAAATCTCTCTGCAACTACACCTATGTAGTCTTTTCCCCATAAACCACTAATTCCACTTCCTAACATGGTGATTGCCAAACCGCTAACGATTTGATTAATTTTTAATGTCACTGTAAAAAAAGCGTGAATCAAGCCAAGAACTGCACCGGCAATCATAGCTACCAGAATAGCTAATAGCAGATTGGAGGTGTTATACGAGACCACAAATCCTCCTATGGCACCAACAAGCATGATTCCCTCAAGACCCAGATTCATAATACCGGAGCGTTCGGTGAATATTGTACCCAGTACGGCAAAAAGTAAAGGGGTTCCGGCTCTAACCGTAGCGTGAAGTGTGGCCACGATAAAGGAAAGAATATCATTCATTTGCAGTCGCCTCCTCTGCTTTCTCAATTTTCAATCGGTAGGCAGCGATTGCCTCTCCACCTAACAGGCAAAACAATACCAATCCCTGAAAAATGGAAATTAAAGATATGGGTAATTTATAAAACATCTGCAGTTGATCGTTTCCTACCAGTAAGCCTCCAAAAAGAAAAGAAACAAAGATAACTGCAATAGGATTTAGCTTAGCCAGCCAAGCAACTATGATGGCAGTGTAGCCGTAACCCGGCGAAAATCCATGCATTAGCCTGTGTTGCATCCCCATCATCTGAACTCCCCCACCCAAACCTGCTATAGACCCACTTACAACGAGGGAAATGATAGTATATTTTTTAACTTTGATACCAGAATAAGTCGCTGCTTTTATATTATCTCCAACTATCTTTGAATTAAATCCCCATTGTGTCTTCAAATTGATATATTGCAACAAGATGGCAAAGGCAATGGCAATAAAAATACCGATGTGGACGTTTCCATCAAAAAAAGTGGGTAACATAGCCGGTTCCGGAAAAGCCGCAGTTCCCGGAAATCCAAATCCTTTAGGATCTCTCCAAGGGCCATAAACCAGATAATCCACCCAAAAAATGGCAACATAATTGAGCATTAGTGTGACAACGATTTCATCTGTTTTGGCATAAGCTTTCATAAGTGCCGGAATAAGTGCCCAAAGTGCACCGGCAATGGCACTGAAAATTGCTACAAGTGTGATAAGGAGGAGCGGTGATGTAATACCTCTGAATAAAAAAAGAGCCGCCCAAGTTGCAGCCAGCGCCCCCATATACAGTTGTCCCTCTCCACCGATATTCCAAATTTTCATTTTATAGGCAAAAGAAAGACCTAGAGCTACAAATGCCAAAGGAACCATCTTGGAAATTGTACTGTATAAACCGTATTGGTTAAAAAAAGGCCACGCGATTAACTCTTTATAAGCCGAAACGGTTTCACTGAAAGCCCCCTGAAAACTTCCCATCCGCCCCATAAAGAAGATCGTCAAGATAATGAACATGATCAACAGTGCGGCAAATATTGAAAGAATGGGAACGACTAAGGATAAATACCTGGGAGTATTCAGTCTTTTTTCAATTTTAATTTTCATGTATGGAATCCTCCCTTGTTCCGGCCATCATAAAGCCGATTTTTTCCGTATAGGATGGATCAGGTGGCGTATAACCCATAATTTGACCTTCGTATATCACAGCCACTCTATCGGATAATCTGAAGATTTCGTAGAGCTCTCCAGCTAATAGTAAGATAGCCGATCCTTTTTTCTTTTCTTCCAATAGGGCTTGGTAGACAAATTCCATGGCGCCAATGTCCAGACCTCTGGTTGGATGTTCTGCAATAATAACAGAAGGGTTGTTGGATAGCTCTCTAGCCAAAACCACTTTTTGAAGGTTTCCTCCGGATAAATATCGAACTCTTGTTTTGGTGGAAGGAGTAGAGATGGAAAAATTCTGAATGAGTTCTCCTGCTTTTTCATGCATCTGTTTAATTTGCATATTCCAAGCTGAAGATTTTTTTAAACCGGGAATGGCATTTTTCATAAAAATATTGGACATAACAGATAGGTTGGGACAGGTTGCAATGGATTTTCTATCTTGAGGTATAAAAGAAAGCCCTGATTGTATTCTCTTTTTAATGGAACGATGGTGAAGGTCCTCACCGGCCATTTGAATCCTTCCGGTTTCAATGGGTCTTAGTCCATATATGGCTTCAGCCAGTTCCTTTTGACCATTTCCGGCAACTCCGGCTATTCCCAATATTTCTCCTCCGTGAATTTTAAGGGAAAGGTTTTTAACAGCCATCAATCCTTTGTCATTTTTAACACTCAAATCTTTTATCTCAATCTTTACCGGACCCGATTCTACCTTCGGTTTTTCCTGGTCCAATAAAACATCACGGCCTACCATTCTTTGGACCAGTGTCCTTCTATCTACTTCATTACGATTTAATGTTCCGGCATTTTTTCCATTTCGTAATACACTGATTCGATCACTGATTTCCAGAACCTCATCTAATTTGTGACTGATAAAGATCACGGATGATCCTTCCTGAACTAGTTTACGGATCGCACTAAAAAGCTGTCGTGTTTCCTGAGGTGTTAAAACAGCCGTAGGTTCATCTAATATCAGAATATTTGCACCGGTATAAAGCAGTTTCAATATTTCTATTCGTTGTCTTTCACCAACGGAAAGCGTCCATACCCTTGCTTTAGGATGCACAGGAAGTGAATAACGTTCTCCTAATTCCTTGATCTGTTGTTCCACTTGTTTAGTCTTGATAATGAATCCAAAATTTTTTAATCCGAGAATGACATTTTCTGCCACTGTAAAAGAGGGCACAAGGGCAAAATGCTGCTGCACCATACCGATCCTATCATTGATGGCATCTTGAGGAGAATGGATAACAGTCTTTTTGCCATTAATCAGAATCTCCCCATGATCGGGATGATAAATGCCAAAGAGGATATTCATCAAGGTCGTTTTACCCGCACCATTCTCCCCCAAGAGAGCATGAACTTCTCCTCTTTTAATTTCCAGGGAAATATTGTCGTTCGCAAGTACACCAGGAAAGGCTTTTTGGATGTTCTTCATTTCAAGAATGGGATAATCGTCCAAAACTATCACTCCAAATATAAATTGAGGGGCAGCTAATGCCCCTCAATCATTAACTTAATCTATTGTAATCGACCAACTACGTTACTAACGAACCAATCCATACTGAGAAGTTCTTCATCTGAAGCCATTTCTCCTTCAGCATATCTTAGATTTCCCTCTTGATCATAAATCGGGCCTTGGAAAGGATGGAATTGACCCTTAATGATACTTTCTCTCATGGCATGTACCAGATTGGCAACTCCAGCGGGAACCAGATCACTCATGACAATATCCACCAGTTCATCCTCTATGCCACCCCAATAAGGTTCATTGGTCCATGTGTCATTTTGAACATCCTGAACAGCTTTGACATAATAGTGTCCCCAATTCCATACAGGTGCAGCCAGAAATGCATTTGGTGCAAAGGCGCTCATATCACTGTTATATCCAATGGACATCACACCGCGTTCTTCCGCAGCCTGTTGTGGTGAGGCAGAATCCTGATGTTGTGCGATGACATCTGCTCCGATATCAAGAAGAGATATGGCGGCATCTTTTTCCAATGTGGGATCAAACCATGTATTAGACCAAACCACGTGAATTTTTGCTTCCGGATTAACATAACTGACACCTAAGGCGAAGGCATTTATACCTCTAATTACTTCCGGGATAGGATATGCGGCAACATATCCAATAATGTTACTTTTAGTCATGGCTCCTGCGACGAGACCACTCAAGAAACGGGGTTGATACATTCTTCCAAAATACACACCCATGTTGTCCGTTGTCTTATAACCGGAACAATGCATAAAGGTGGTTTTTGGGAATTGCTTCGAAACCTTTACCATGGAATCCATATAACCAAAGCTTGTTCCAAAAATAACGTCATATCCTCTTTGGGCATATCCTCTAAAGACACTTTCAGCTTCAGCACCTTCAGGAACACTTTCAATAATATCAACAACTACATCTTTTCCAAGGGCTTCTTCAAGATATAAACGCCCCTGATCGTGCATAAACGTATAGCCACCGTCTCCTATTGGTGAAACGTAAATAAACGCAACACGAGTTGCAGCTACACTTAGAGAAGTCACAAACAACAAAATTGCCAAAACAAACAACAGTTTTTTCATATTACTACCTCCTTTTGGGTTAAAACGATCTTTTTACTTATAAATGATAATGCATATCAAAAAAATCATTCATAAGTTGCATGAATTGACTTATTCAACATGAAACATTAAATCCTGTCCATTAAGTTCCCAATAAAGTAGATTAAGGTAGTCCTTGTTGTTTAAACATGTCCTTGGTTAAAGCATTACTGAAAATCTATAATATTAATTTTATCATATTTTAACCTTAAAAAAAATTCTCCCTCTTAAAATCCCCGAAAAAAACGCAGAAAGCATTTAGAATGAAACAGAGGCAACCTCTAGGGTTGCCTTTATGATTAAAGTAACTTGTCTATAAGAGCATCATCAGCCACATACGGCAATGTAATATGGTCCTGGCCTTTATTGGTTTTGTTGTACTCAGCAGCAGTTTCGATAGAGTTTTCGTTTCGGGCCCAGGCACGTCTGGCAACACCTCCCATAACATCCCAAGGGATTGCCTTCATGATGATATTGTCTACACGTTCACTGCCATCCAGGACCAAGCCGAATCCACCATTAATGGCTTTGCCGATACCCACACCACCTCCGTTGTGTAAGGCGATTAAGCTCATTCCCCTTGCAGCGTTTCCGGCAAAACAATGGGTAGCCATGTCCGCCATAATCATGCTGCCGTCTTTGATATTGGAGGTCTCCCGATATGGAGAATCCGTTCCGCCAGTATCGTGATGGTCTCTACCCAGCATCACCGGTCCAATTTCACCATCTCGTACCATTTGATTGAATTTTAATGCAATATCCCTTCTCCCCAGGGCATCCTGATAAAGGATTCTGGCTTGTGTTCCCACCACCAGTTTGTTTTTTCGAGCATCCCGTATCCAGATGTAATTGTCTCTGTCCTGTCCCCGCCTATCAGGATCGATACAAGACATGGCGGCTTGGTCGGTTCTGATCAAATCTTCTTCTTTACCACTTAAACAAACCCATCTGAAAGGTCCGTATCCGTAATCAAAAAGCATGGGTCCCATGATGTCTTCTACGTATGATGGGAAGATAAAGCCTTCTGTTGTATCCGTTCCATTGGCGGCAATGGATGTTTCCCCAGCGTCAAATACCGCTCTCATAAAACTGTTCCCGTAATCGAAGAAATAGGTTCCATGATTTACCAAGTGTTTGATAAGTCGATAATGCTTCACCAGACTTTCATTCACCTGTTTGATGAAGTCTTCCTTGTTTTCTGCCAGCATTTGAGTTCTTTGCTCAAAGGTCAAACCCTGGGGGCAATATCCACCGTCATAAGGCACATGACAAGAGGTCTGATCGGAAAGCAACTCAATGTGAATGTCATGATTGACGGCATATTCAAGTAAATCGATGATATTCCCGTGAAAGGCCAAAGAAGCAGCCTTTGATTGTTTGGCATACGTTTGGGCCTGCTTAAAGACTTCTCCGGCATCATCATAAATCTCGTCAATCCACCCCTGCTCTTGACGGGTTTCAATTCTTGAAATATCCACTTCAGCAATAATCCCCACACCATTGGCGATTTTTACAGCCTTTCCCTGAGCACCACTCATGCCTCCCAAACCGGAAGAAACAAATATATGACCTTTCAAATCCTGATCCTCGGGGATCCCTAATTGTTTTCTTCCTGCATTAATAATTGTGTTAAAGGTTCCGTGAACAATTCCCTGAGGTCCGATGTACATCCAGCCACCTGCTGTCATCTGCCCATAATTGGCAACACCCATGGCTGCAGCCTTATGCCAATTTTCCTGGTCATCAAACAAACCTACCATCAAGGAATTGGTGATAATCACTCTGGGACTGGACAGATGGGATTTGAACAAACCCAGCGGATGACCTGAAGCCACCACCAATGTCTGTTCATCGGTTAATGCTTCCAAGTATTTCATGATTAACCTATATTGCATCCAGTTTTGGCAAACTTGTCCCGTTTCGCCATAGGTTACCAACTCATAGGGATAAAGGGCGATATCGAAATCCAGGTTATTATCGATCATCACCTGACAAGCTTTTCCCTCAATGCAATTACCCTTGTATTCATCAATGGGCTTTCCGTATAATCTGCCTTTTGGTCTGTAGCGATACCCGTAAATTCTTCCCCTTGTTTTTAGCTCTTCCAAGAATTCAGGTGCCATTTTCTCGTGCAGATGTTCGGGAATATAACGGAGGGCGTTTTTTAATGCCAGCTTCATCTCCCTTTTGTTCAGTGTTAGTTCACGCCTGGGAGCCTTTCGTATTCCTTCTTTAAATTGAATCTGTTCCGGTAACTCATCGGTTAATCTGATGGTCATCGCTTCCGATATGTTTACATTGTTCATTTTCAACCTCCCCCTGTTAGTTGTTTCTTCAATTTTAACATATGATCACCATACAAATTGCGTCATTCATCTGAATTACAACAATTGGTATTTTTAATTGGTATTTGGTATACTTAGAAGTACAAATCTGTATTGAAGGAACTCATAATCTATCAAGGGACGATCAACATTTAGAGGGAGACGGTATTGAGAAAAAGGACAAAAATCTTATGGAAGATAGGTTTGCCAGGTATCCGTTTTTGGATAAATATGCGCTACGACCTTCGGGTGAACGGCTCCTTCCCTGAACCGCCTTTTCTTTTATTGGCTAATCACACCCAAAACATTGACCCTTTCTTCCTCCTGGCCACAATCAGAAAACCCGTTTCATTCGTTATTAACAACGCTGCCTTTCAGAATCCTCTTGTGGGGCTTGTACTACGGTGGATAGACAGTATTCCCAAGCAAAAATCCACCAGTGACATGAAAACAGTCATCGGCATTTTCAGATGGCTGAAGGCGGGAAGGATCGTAGGCATTTTCCCTGAAGGTCATGCCACTTGGACCGGCGAAAGCATGAAACCATACGGGGGGACTGCAAAACTATTGGATAAAGTCACTATTCCCATCGTTACCTGTTCCATCAACGGGGGTTATTTAGTAAATCCCAGATGGTCCAGGAAACGAAGAAAAGGTCCCATTGAACTGTTTATCAATACTCATACCGACTCAAAAGCGCTGAATGACCTTGTGGTTTCCGACTGGAAATGGCAGGCTGAAAGAGGTTATCTGTTTAAAGGGAACAAAAAAGCTTTGGGAATCGAACGAGTTATATGGTTTTGTCCTGTCTGCGGAAGCTACCGAACGGTTAAAGGAAAAGGCAACGATGTCTTTTGCACTGCCTGTGATTACTCAGTCCAAGTAAATGAAAACGGTCGAATCGGGGATATGACTGTCAGTAGAATATTGACAAATCAGAAAGAGAAACTTAAAACATGGCTTTTAGAGAATCATGAACAGCCGGTTTTCAATAAAACTTCTATCAAAATTTGGGGTAAAGAAAGAAAAATCAGACAAAAAAAGGAACGGGGGACAGTCAGAATTCACAATGATTCCTTGATTTTTAATGATGATGTATTCTATTTCGACAGAATGAGAGGATTGAATACTTTTGTTTCCACCATACTGGAATTTTTATATGAAGAAAAACTAATACGCATAAGAACGACTGATGATTCTCTTTTGCTCTTCAACGTTCTTAAAGCTATGGGGGTGAATTAATGTATTGGCAAGAGATTGACGATGTGATCTACGTATTGATTCTGTTCGGTTTGGCAGTTTTAATCAAACGACTGATACCGGTATTTAGGAGATACTTGATTCCCAATTCCATCATTGCAGGCTTTTTTGGTTTAATTCTGGGTCCAAATCTTTTAAAAATATTACCTCTTGACCCGGATACCTTGGGGGGAATTATCTACCATTTAATGGCCATCGGATTCATCAGCCTCAGTCTAAGAAATCCACAAAAACAAAAAAAAGATTGGAATTCCATGAACGCCGGGTTGATCATCGTTACGACTTACCTGATTCAAGGAATTTTTGGTTTTGCCATGTCTTTTCTTTGGAGTTTAGCCGACAAAGATGTCTTTCCTGTTATGGGGCTTATTCTTCCCTTGGGATTTGGTCAAGGACCAGGACAAGCATTTTCCATTGGAAATCAATGGCAAGAGCTGGGTATGGCAAACGGTGGGGCTATTGGGCTTGCAATAGCTGCAGCGGGATTCGGCTGGGCAACCATTGGCGGTATCATCATCCTGAATATCCTTTTAAAGAATAGGCGAAAAAAATACGAACACATTGATATAGAAGATAAAAAATCTATCGTTGTTAAAGATTATGAATTCTCGGATATGGATGGATTGACCATCCAATTTGTCTTTGTTGGGATTGTATATGCTGCTGTCTACCTATTACTGGGAGGGATGAACCTGCTCCTGGCAAACTTGGGTACGTTTGGGGAAAGCCTTGGCATGGTACTGTGGGGTTTCCACTTTGTTTTCGGTGCCATTCTGGCTATCGTATTTAGAAGAATCTACAATAAAGCTCACGAAAAGGGTATTGCAAAAGAAAAATACTTGAACAATTTCCTCCTTCAGCGTATTGCCGGTTTTGTCTTCGACTTTATGGTAGCCGCTTCGATTAGTGCTGTTACCTTTGAAAGAATCGCAAAATCCTTTTGGCCGATCTTTTTCATCACATTTGCCGGAGGAATCCTAACTTTCGTTTACGTATCTTTTGTCGTACGCAAAACAATGAAAGAACACCGCCTGGCCAACACCATCGCATTTTTCGGAAATCTCACAGGTACAATTTCAACAGGTATGGCATTGCTAAGGGAAGTTGACCCCTTGATGAAAAGTGGAGCCACTGAAAACCTGATCTTTGGTAGTGGGGTGGCTATATTCTTCGGATTCCCTCTTCTGGCACTTTTAAGCCTGCCACCCATCGGTTTAAAAGAAGGCAACCCTATGATGTATTTGTATACATTCCTGGGTTTAGTTGTTTATGCATTTTTCCTGTTTGGCTACTGGTATTTGCTTGCCAGGAGGCGTAGGAAGAAAGCATAGAATATCATCATTTGCCTTTTCTCAAAAAAACATGTTATAATGGAGTATTCATAAGAAGGCGGATCAATCATGAGAATAGATGCATCGCAGACTGTGAATAGAGCGTCGTATCAAAATAATCGTATACCAGATACACAATCGCCCGTTCAAAGTTACAGGCAAGCCGGACAAGGACCAAAGTCTTTGCAACCTGTACAAGCTGTCAGCGCTGAGAAACCTCGAACTATTGACGAATTGATCGAATATGCCAAGTCTCATGGTTTAAAGGGAGCAAATTCCACTGATCCATTGGTGAAATATGCAAAAAAGATAGGAGTCATCGAATGCTCTACCTGTGCAAACCGAAAATATCAAGACCAATCTACAGATGCAGGAGTTTCATTCAAAAACGCGGCCCATATTTCGCCTGATAATGCCTTTGCAGCAGTTTCAGCACACGAACAAGAGCATGTTCAAGAGGCTAAAAGCAGAACCAGTGGAGAAGGCAGTGAGTTAATCAGCGCCTCAGTGAGAATCTTTGTGT
>Ga0272443_10003085_pt1 | contig 20144 bp, 20 predicted proteins | sample SSMAcet12_FD_193581 | JGI IMG/M metagenome (GOLD analysis project Ga0272443, IMG submission 193581) | Marine sediment archaeal communities from Little Sippewissett salt marsh, Falmouth, MA, United States - SSM-Acet-12 | ecosystem: Environmental > Aquatic > Marine > Wetlands > Sediment ... | reverse complement strand
CCGGTTGGGCACGTTTCCAGGCATCGGGTGCAAGTGCCGCAGAAGGATTCCGTAATTGGGGAATCAGGGAGAAGTTCCAACCCCAGGAGAATCTCAGCCAGGTAGATATACGATCCATATGCGCGGTTGATCAAGGCGGTGTTCTTCCCAATCCAACCCAGGCCGGCTCGCATAGCCAGCTCCTTCTCAAGCACCGGTCCTGTATCGGTATACCAACGATTAGGAACCGGCTCGCCAACCCAGCTTTCGATATCCTCCACCAGTCTCTTAAGACGGCCGGCCAGTACTTCGTGGTAATCCTGATTCAAGGCGTAGGAAGAGATATTTCCTCCCCCCACATTTCCTCTTGGAGCCGGGTAAGGAGCTGCCAGGGACAGGATGGAACGGCATTCGGGCAGTATGGCTTTGGGATCAGCGCGCCTTTGAATGGATCGTTCAACACCAATCCATTCCATGGAAGCTTGATAGCCAGCATTTAACCAGTTATGTAGGAACTCCAGGTGGGGAGGAGGGTCCGGAGTGGTCACGCCTGCCAGAGGGAAACCCAGCTCTTTAGCGCGGTCTTTGATCTTTTGCTTCAGGGTTCTTTGGTTCATAATTCAAGGAATCCATCCGGGACTAAAACCGTTGATGATCAGCCGCAGGGCTTCCCCGCTGGTCGTGTTGATCACCCAGATTTCTGGTGCGTCTGCGAGGGAAGCCTGGTTGTACCGGACATAAGCCAGTTGTTCTCCATCAGGATGCCAGGAAAATGATGTGTGTTGATAGTCGACCTCATCGGTAAGAGGTTTGGTCTCTCCACCTTCAAGGTCCATGACCCAAAGCTGGCGCCCTGGGGTCCAATCCCCCGGGTTAAGATATTTCCGGCTGAATGCAAAGTTCAGCCCCTGAGTGGAAAAGCTGGGGTTGAGGTCTTCCAGGAATCCCCCTTCGGATAGGTCCTGGGTGGTTTCTTCCACCAGATCATAGATTTGAAGGTGGCGGGGAGCCAGGGTATCCCCGACGAACAGGATCTCCGAGGTCAGGAAATAGCGGCCGTCCGCAGACCAGCTTCCATCCCCTCCGGTCTCGTTGGCCAAAAACCGGGTCATTTCAGTGAGCGGGTTCCAGAACTGATAACCTTTGATGGTTTGATTGTAGTAAACCAGCCAGCCAGAGGGCGCCCAGAGGGGGTTTTCCAGGTACTCGTCAGGATTTCCCAGGTCTTGCTCTGTTCCATCCCGCAGGTTGTAAATGCGGATGCCTGGCAGTGCCTTGGGTTCCCGGCTGATGACTTCATAAGCCAATCTCCCGCCTTCTGACGATAGGCTGGGGGAAGTGCAAAGGGACTCAGCACAGTCGATTAGGAGCGAACTTTCTCCAGAAGAGAGATCGAGTTCCATAATCCTGCTTGCGCCTCTTTCCCCCACGGCGCTGTAGTAGATTTTTTCATGATCAGGGGAAATGGAATAATCCAGTATGCCTCCAGGAAGATCGATCAAAGCCCAGCTTTCACCGCTGTCCGGATTTATCTGGTACAGGTTGCTGCTTCCATCTGCCGGCCACAGGTAAACCAGGGAGGTAGGGCTGACCGGCCATTCGGTACTGAAGCCTCCCCAGAAGGGAAGTTTGAATTTCGATCGAGCTCCCCTGTTGAGACGAATGGATACAATCTCCCCCGAGGGCCAAATATTCTTGGGAGTGAAAGTGATGGTTTTGAAATCTGTATCCCAGTTGATTTCACCATCGTATGGGGGAAGAATCTCCAGGGATTCCTCAACGCTCCCGGGATCCATAGCTCGGCTGAAACGGATCCCAAGGGGTTGATTGCCCTGGATCTCGCCAGATGGAGGCGTGACCTCCTCAACCCGCGGCGTGAGCTGCCAACCTGCAAGCAGTGCCGCGACCAGGACTCCGATGCTGATCAATATCCCGGTTTTCCAGTTCATATGCCCATTATAATCGAGTTCTTCCCTGAGGTTTTTTCTGGTCATCCCTCAGAACGGCGGCCAGGTTTTACAGCTTTGACAGGCTGGATTCCAGCCTTCTATCTCATGTTAGAATGATAGCTATGAAACGCTGGCAGTTCTGGATGGGTTTGATATTAAGCGCGGGGTTCCTTTACCTGGCGCTGCGCGGTTTGGGGATCAATGAGATCTGGGAACCTTTAAAGTCAGCCCGCTATTGGTGGCTCTTACCTGGCGTGGGAGTATATTTTATCGGCGTTTGGGCTCGATCCTGGCGCTGGCATTACCTGCTTCGTCCTGTTAAATCTGTACCTACAAAGAAAATGTTCCCCATCGTTGCGATTGGATATATGGGCAATAATATCTATCCGGCGCGAGCAGGAGAGGTCCTCCGGGCGGTGGTGCTAAAACGCAAGGAAGACGTTCCGATTTCTGCCTCATTGGCGACGGTTATTGTTGAGCGGATATTTGACGGCGTGGTGATGCTGGGATTTGTATTCTTGAATTTGCCCCGTTTGGCTACCTTGACGGATTCCTCCGGCTTTATTGGAAATATTCAGACCCTGGCTTTGTGGGGTTCATTCGCGTTTCTGGGAGCACTGGGAGTGTTCATGCTGGCAGCCATGTTCCCGTCTCAGGCTGAAAAAGTGATTGAAAAACTGATAGAGACCTTCCTGCCAGAACGCTTTCGGGAAAAAGTGCAGGAGGTGATCTTCAAATTCATGGGCGGACTGGAATCTCTCCGTTCACCCCGGGAGGCGGTGATGGTGCTGCTGACCTCGGTTGTGATCTGGCTTCTAGAGACTGGCAAGTACTGGTTTGTGATGCATGCTTTTGATTTCGAGGTCAGTTTCTTTGCGTTGATGTTGATGAATGGCATCGTGAACCTGGCAACAACGATCCCTTCTGCTCCGGGCTATGTGGGCACCTTTGATGCCCCGGGCATTGCAGTCCTGTCCGCTTTTGGTGTCGAACAGGGAGTGGCCGCCGGTTATACGTTGGTGCTGCACGCTGCCTTATGGTTCCCGATCACTATGCTGGGTGGGTATTATATGCTCCGGGAGGGCATCCGCTGGCAAGCCGGAAAGGTGGTCGAGGGGGGAACAGCCTCCGTGGAGATTGAGTGAGTTTGGCATTATAATTATTGGAAAGTTATATTAATAGTGATTTGGCGCTTTGTTCAAGGAGTGTTGATGATGGACCAGCCCAAAAAGAGAACTCCCTACCGGGTATTGATTGCCGATGATGTCCTGGAAACCCGCCGAAATACCCGCCTGATGCTGGCGGATAATCCCATGGTGGATATTGTTGCTATCGCCCATAATGGTAGGGAAGCTGTAGAGCTGGCAAAGAAACACCAGCCAGATATCGCTCTGATGGATATCAATATGCCGGAAATGAATGGATTTGAGGCTTTCCAGGAAATGTACAGGATATTCCCGTCCATGGCTTGTGTGATCATTTCCGCCGAGGATGACAACCAATCATTCCGGTCAGCGATGAATGTGGGCGCCCGGGAATACCTGGTCAAACCCTTCACGGTTTATCAGCTTAATAATGCCGTGAAGCGCGTGGGGGATATCGTCAAAGCCGAACGAGAGAAAGCCGAGGTCGCGGAACGCCTGCGCCAGCAGCGGGAATCTTATTTGCTGCAGCTGGCTGCTGAATATTCCAAATCCCGCCGGACAGATGATGAAGCAGTGGAGGTTTTTGAACAGCTTGCGGCCAATCCCAGGTGTGAGCTCCGCTGGCTCCGCACGCTGGCTATGTTATATATCATCCGACAGGAGTGGAAAAAACTCCAGGTGCTGTCTGGCCGGCTTGCCCGACAATTTGGATAAAATTCCCAGTCAAAGGAAAATGACGATGAAGATTGCCGTAATTGGCGCTGGTTATGGGGGATTGTCAGCTGCCTATGATTTGGCGCGCGCCGGCCATGATGTGGTGGTCTACGAAGCCGCCGATCGCCCTGGCGGACTGGCAGCGGGTTTTAAAGAGCCGCATTGGGATTGGTCTGTGGAAGCCTACTACCATCACTGGTTCGCCTCCGATGAACATATGCTTGGGCTGATCGATGAGTTGGGATTATCAAACAAGGTCTTATTCCCGCGGCCATATACGGTAATGATCCACAAGGATCGATGGTATCCCTTTGACTCGATCATCCAGGCGTTGATGTACCCCGGGCTTGGTTGGGGGATCAATAAAATCCGTTTTGGCCTGGTTGGGCTTTATCTCCGGCTGACTAAGAACTGGCAGGCCATGGAAAAAACCACAGTGGATGCCTGGATGCGCAAGTGGGCTGGCAATAAGGTTTATGAAACCATGTGGGAGCCGATGATGAAAGGCAAGTTCGGACCTCACTACCGCGATGTAAATATGGCCTGGATGTGGGCCAGGATGCATGCCCGGACTTCCCGACTCGGCACCTATGAGGGTGGATTCCAGGCTTTCACGGATGATTTGGTGGGTGTTCTTGTGGGGCTGGGTGTGGAAATTCGTTTGAACTCCCCTGTTATGGAAATCTCATCGGATCTTGAAGTCAAAACCGCCGAAACCAGCCAAAAATACGACCGGGTTCTGGTGACCACCTCGCCAGCCCTGCTTTCCCGGATGGTACCCTCTTTGCCGGAGAGCTACCAGTCTGGACTGCTGGGGTTGAAAAGCATGGGGGCAGTTGTGCTAACTCTGTCGATCTCTCGGCAGCTTTCACGCCAGGGTTACTATTGGTATAACATCCCCAAGGATCAGGGATTCCCTTTCCTGGCAGTTGTGGAACACACCAATTATCTATCCCCGGACTATTTTGGGGGCGATCACATTCTTTACTGCGGCGATTATAGGGATGCGGACCATCCCTATTTCGAGATGACAAAGGAGCAGATCCTGGATCAATTCCTGCCGCCGCTGAACAGGATCAATCCCGAATTTGATCCCTCCTGGGTCAAGAAATCCTGGCTCTACCGCGCAAGATATGCTCAACCCGTGCCAGAAATCAATCATTCTAAAAGGATCCCGCCCATACAAACACCTGTTGAAGGGTTGTATTTTGCCAGCATGAGCCAGGTATACCCCTGGGATCGCGGGACGAATTTTGCCGTGGAAATTGGCCGGCGGGCCGCAGGTTTGATAATCGCCAGTTGACCCAGATGGCATCCATTAGCGCCGGGAATCCCTGGCGCTTTTCCTTTTTTGGGGGAATCTCTGCTTTTCTTCCGGTTGATGTGTGATTAATGTCCGCCCTTTTATGAGTTTTACCACTAAAAAATGGGGGCTCTTTTGAGTATAGTATTCTCATTATTGTTGGGTATTTTGGTTCCCCGGGGGTCATAAGGAACAATGCTGCCATCGATCGAGGATTGAAATGGATGCTGATTTATTAGCTCGTTTTGCCCTATTAGAAGGCTTTCCCCAGGATCAGGTCGAAATCCTAAGTCCGATCATGTTCAAAGTGCATTTCGATGACGGCCAAATGGTCTTTGAGCAGGGAGAGAAGGCGGAATACCTGTACTTTGTCATTGACGGCCGGGTCTCAATACGGTTTAAACCAGAGGACGGGCCGGTCTTGAATGTGGCAAATCTGGATGATGGTGGTGTGTTTGGCTGGTCTTCAGCAATGGGAAGCCCTTGCTATACTTCCACCGCAACCTGTACGGAGGGAGGTTTGTTCGTTCGGATTGCAGGTGAAGATTTGAAAACCCTCTGTCAGGAACACCCGGAAACAGGTATACTGATACTTAACAGATTGGCAGGGGTGATTGCCCAGCGCCTGCGAGGAACACATGAACAGGTTGTGTCTTTGCTGCAGCAGGGGATCAATAAAAATGAGCCCGGAGGTTGTGTATGAAAGAAGTTCAGAAAAATCTGCGAGCTGACCAGATGGAAAACCTTATCGAAAGCATCAGCGCCTATATTGAACAGTATCATGGAGGATCCGCTGAATTGGTATCTTTCGAGGATGATATCGTTAAGGTTCGATTGGGCGGAGCCTGTCTGGGCTGCCCGCTCTCAACGGCAACACTGAAAGGCTGGGTCCAGGGCACAATTCACCAGTTCTTTCCCGAGGTCACCGTAGAGGCAGCCGATTAGTGTAAGTTCACAGCGCAGTGTTTACCTTCACCCTTAGATTGTCAGCTGATTCTCTGGTCACCTGTCCTCCATTAAACCCCCTCTGGGGGTTTTCCTTGTTTCTTGGATCGAACCTGATGGGATTGTGGGTGTTGGAGTGGTTGGGCAGTCAGTCGGCATGTTTTTATAAGGATCGATTTCACTCCTCCATCCGGAATGGGAGCTCAGATCGGTTGTGCGGAGTATAACTGAAGCGCTTGTTGATCCAGTCACTTTGGAGATGCGATATGGGAGCAATCATAGATCAGGATTTCATCAAGAGGCAGTTGGTTCGGCTGGTACAGACCGATTCCAGGAATCCTGATATGGTGAAGGATGGCCCCGGGGAGAGGGGGATCGGATTGGATATCGCCCGGACCCTGGCAGACCTGGGTTTGCGGGTGCGAACGTATGATCTGGCTCCGGGCAGAATGAATGTGGTCGGGATTCTACCCGGCGCCGGGGGCGGCAGATCATTGATCCTTAATGGTCACATGGATACCGTTGGCGTGGATGAAATGGGGGATCCCTTTTCAGGTGAGATCAAAGAGGGCAGGCTGTACGGACGCGGCAGCCAGGACATGAAAGGCAGCCTGGCGGCTATGCTGGGCGCGGTCAAAGCCCTGGTGGATGGAAAGGTTCGCTTGATGGGGGATCTCATTTTCACTGCTGTAGCGGATGAGGAAAATCAGAGCCTCGGCACCATGGAACTGGTCAAAACGATCTCGGCAGACGCTGCAATTGTAACGGAACCTACTGATCTGAAAGTGGTCTCTGCCCATCGGGGCTGGATCTGGTACGAAGTGGAAGTGCTGGGGACAGCTGCTCACGGCAGCCGCTACCAGGAAGGCCGCGATGCGATCCTGATGATGGGCCGCTTCCTGGTTGAATTGGAGAAGTACAGCCGGGATCTGATCAAACAGCCCGGGCACCCCTTGACTGGCCCTCCGTCAGCCCACACTGCCCTGATTGAGGGCGGATCTGATATGTGTACCTACCCGCCCCGCTGTAAAGTCAGTATTGAACGCCGCACGGTGAAAGGGGAAACAGAAGAAGAGGTCCGGAAGGAGATACAGGGAATCCTTGATCGGCTGCAGGAAAAGGACCCGGAATTTATTGCTGCCCTGGAATTGATCGCAGAACGTTCCCCTTTGGATACCAGTCCGGACTCTGGTATCATGAAGGCGCTCGAAGAAGGATATCTTCGGGTAATGGGTGAAAAGCCCGAGATCAGTGGAGCCGCTTACTGGACAGACGCAGCGCTGCTTGCCAAGCAGGGGATGGAAGCTGTGCTGATAGGGCCTGTTGGTGAGGGGCTGCACAGCGCCGAGGAATGGGTGGATCTTGAATCAGTGTATGACCTGGCTGAGATCCTGGTAGAAACGGCTTTGGCGTATTGCGGTTGATTATTAAGATTGGAGGTTGAAAGAGACTAAGTCTTTTTAAAAGACTTAGTCTCTTTCTATTCATCTTACAATCCCAGTACTTTGTCCATCATGCCCGCGATCGATTGGTACACCGGGGAGTCATCTTCCAGCTCCAGAAGAGGCCGCCCGCTGAAGTCATACTCCATCACGTTGTTGTCCGCGGGGACAGCGCCCAGAAAAGGCACTCCAAATCCATTTATCCGCTCCTGGAGGGGAGGGGGAATTTCCCCGGGAACCCGGTTGAGGATGAAGTAAGTGTCCTTGATCCTGATTTCAAGCTCGTCCTTCAATGTCACAATTCCTTCAGCGGCGGAAAGACCTCGCATGGTAGGACCGCTGATGATAAACAGGTAGTCAACATCCTGTGTGGTCCTGCGGCTGAGGTGCTCCATGCCTGCCTCATTGTCCATCACAACGTAGGGATAATTGTGGCTGAGTTTATCAAGGATGTCCCGGAGGTTATGGTTCACGCCGCAATAGCATCCCGGTCCTTCAGACCGTCCCATAGCGATCAGATCAAATTTTTCGCTTTCGATCAGCGAAGAGTGGATCTCGTAGTCCAGGTAGTCATGTTTGGACATCCCCCCGGCAATACTGCCCCGGGCAGCGCCGCCCACATTTTGTGAATTTTGGACCTGCTTGAGCATATCTTCCCGGATTCCCCCAACGGTATACTCCAAATCGACTCCTAGTACCATGTTCAGATTTGCGCTGGGGTCAGCGTCAATAGCCAGGATAGGACCTTTCCCTCTATTGATTAAGTGTTTAATGATCATGGCAGACACGGTGGTTTTTCCGGTTCCGCCCTTCCCTGCCAATGCGATGGTTGTGGTCATAAATTCCTACTCCTCTAAAAATTCCTCCGGGTAAGGCTCCAATAAGATTTGTGCAATTTCTTCAGCAGCTCCTTTAAGAGATGGCACATGGTCATAGACAGGCTTGCCTATGCGGTCTGCGTCAAGGACGCCGAGGTCCATGGGCAGTGTTCCCAACAGCGGTAAACCGGGGGAATTCTCCTTCAGGAATTCTTTTTCTTCCTCCGTGCGGACCTTGTTGCCTACCAGCCAAAGACGGGTAAGCCCAATATCCTTGGAGAGAGCTTTGATCTGAGAGGCAGTGCCAAGGCTGCGCTGGGTTGGCTCGACCACAATGACCATGGCGTCTACAAAATCAACCGTCGCCCGGCCCAGGTGTTCCACGCCCGCGTACATATCGATGATTAAAATCTCATCATCGCGGAAGAGCAAATGAGTGAAAAGGGTTTTTAACATTGCGCTCTCTGGACAGATGCATCCGGAACCGCCCAGATCAACACTGCCCATTTCGAGAAGGCGAACGTCTCGATGTTTGACGCTGAAGCGGTCCGGCAGGTCATCCACCCGGGGATTGAGGGTGAAAAATCCCCCTGTTGTGCCCGGTTTGGCCCCAGTGCGCTCTTCGATCAGAGCATTCATTTCTGCGATTGGGCTCAACTTTTCGCGCACATCTGCCGGCAATCCCAGTGCTCCAGCCAGGCAGGGGGATGGATCAGCGTCAACTGCCAGGACATCCTTCCCCTGGTCTGCATAATATTGGGCCAGTAAAGCCGAGAGAGTGGTTTTACCAACACCGCCTTTACCACTGACTGCTAATTTCATCTTTTCTCCTTATCCTGGGGGTCCAGGGGTCATGATAGTTCCGCGATCAGTTTTCCTGTCAGCATGCTGGCAAGGATCGCACAGGCATCTGTGGGTAAATGATAATCGACTATGTCCTCAAAGAGGATCTTGTAGGAAGGAGGGAACTCGTCGTCCCCTTTCCAGTGAACGAGCAGCAATGCCACTTTGGGCAGGACCTGATAGCGGTATCCTCCATCACCAAAGCTGGTTTTCTCTCCGCAAAGATTTTCATTGGCTTGATCGAAAACCTTGTAATCATCGCCAAAGTGTTGAAGCAGGTTTTTTGAGGTGTATCCCTGAAAAGCCGCATTGTAGAACTGCCCATCTGCCAGTTCTGAAAAAGAGATCCAATTCCCGGGCTGGGATGAACCCCGGGAGGAATAGTAATAGTACAGGATCATCGCCTGGTGTACTGGAGGGAGAGCTCTGCGGGTCTCAGTATCTCTGGCAACAAAATCCTGGCAGGATAGTTCAACCGGTTTTCCCCAGTAGGAAAACGTGAAGTACTTCTCTTCGCCCGAACCCATCAGCTCAGTCTCTGTCAAATCAGCCAGCTGCTCTGGCACTTTGGTTAAGAGATCTGAACGAAGCTCGTCCGCGCGCCTTTCCAGGGGTTCCTGGTCTTTATTCATCACGAAATCACTCACGGTATATCTCCCTCTCTGAGAAGGGTCTGTGTTTCATTTCTCAACTCGCCCGGTGTGAAACCAAATGGCGCCGGGCCTCCTCTGTAAACTGCCCCCCAGCCTCTGTTGATCAGATAGAAGCGGGTGGGCTGTGCGTCGTAAGCGCGCCGGATTATTTTCTTGCTAAGAATGTATCATATCATGGGTGGGTGTGCAGTGAGTTTCATCGGGATTACTTCTTATCTTTCATTAATGGGACGGGAGATGGATATTCTGGCAATAAAAACCTCTTGACCTTCATTTCAAGTGATGATACACTAACGTCCGGTCAATTCAAAACTGAGGAAGTGTTTGATGAACATGCTCAATGATGCAAAAATCTCTTTCTGCGGATACGCAGAACTGTCTGGGAGGTTTCCCGCCGTTTGAGCATGGTTAATATTTGACATCTCTGACGCTCCGGGAACACCAGGACCCGGGGCTTTTTTTCTTAATCGGATCAGGTCTCGGGTTTTCCCGCGGCCTGTTTTTTTTACAGGCGCTGATGGAATGATTTATCAAGGAATTTTACAATGTTGTTCAGCAATACGATAGAAAAGACCAAAAGAATATACCGGGAATACCCGCGTCAATTCTGGATTATCGTCGGATCCAACTTCATTGACCGTGTTGGTGGAGCGTTGATATTCCCATTCTTCGCGCTTTACATCACACAGAAATTTAATGTGGGCATGACGGAGGTGGGCCTGCTCTTTGCTCTCTTCTCCGTCACTGATATGCTTGGCAATATGGTTGGGGGCGCGTTGACAGATTATCTGGGCCGGAAAACCATGATCATTCTCGGACTGGTCATCAGCGCCCTGACAAGTCTGGGTATGGGCTTGGTTCAGGAGCTGGAGTGGTTCTACGTGATGGGAGCGGTTTCTGGATTGTTTGCAACCGCGGCCGGCCCGGCTCATGAGGCTATGCTGATCGATATCCTACCTGAGAAGAAACGCTCAGAAGGCTTTGGCGTGATGCGGGTGGCGATGAACCTTTCTGTAGCCATTGGCCCTGCGATTGGAGGATTTATCGCTGCCTATTCCTATCTGGTGCTGTTTGTCGCGGACACGGTGACCAGCTTGATCACGGCCCTGATCGTATACCTGGTTGTGGAAGAGAGTAAGCCTGAGAAGGAGGAAAAGAGCGAAGAGCGCAGCAATTTCAAGGAGACTTTCATTGGCTACGGCGCTGTGCTCAAGGACCGCAAGTTCATGCTCTTTGTGGTCATCTCAACAATCGCGACCCTGGTCTATTCTCAGATGTACAGCACACTCTCGGTCTATTTGCGTGATGTGCACGGGATTCCAGAGTCGGGTTATGGATGGTTGATGACTTTTAATGCCGGCCTTGTGGTGCTGTTCCAGTTCATGATCACCCGGAGGATATCCAATAAACCGCCCATGTTGGTACTGGCGCTGGGTTCCCTGCTCTATGTGATCGGCTTTGGCATGTATGGGTTTGTGGATGTGTATATCCTGTTCATGCTTGCCATGGGGATCATCACGCTTGGAGAGATGGTGATCATCCCAGTTGCCCGGGCTTATGTGGGTGATGCTGCGCCAGAGGATATGCGGGGGCGCTACTCGGGTGTGATGGGCTTTTCGTGGATGATCCCCTGGATGATCGGCCCGCTCCTGGCTGGCCTGATCATGGATAACGGTGACCCCAACTGGATCTGGTACGGCAGCTCCCTGCTCGGCCTGGTCGCAGCGGGAGGATTTTTGTGGCTGAGGAATGGCCATGAGCGGGGCCCTGTCGCTTCAAAGAATAGACCCGGTTTGGAAACCGGTTAGAATAAGGAAGAGAACCATGGAAAAGAGATTACCCGACACCTTAAGCGCTCGAAGGGCGGGGATGGAGGATCTGCCCAAAATCCACCGCCTGGAGAGAAAGAAAACGCTGCATTACTTGAACGAAAAGGGGTTGACCCTTGATCGCTTGACAGTCGATTATCAATCCCCCGGCTTCGACCCCGGGAAGAGCGTGACTTTGATCGAGGACCAGGATGGGCAGTTGTTGGGCCTGGTAGAGGTCTGGGATTACGCAGATCCTCCCGTTCATCCCTATATCTGGATGACAGTGGATCCTGCTCATGAGGATCAAGGCCTGGAGGGATACCTGCTGGAATGGGCTGAGGAGCGCGCAAGGCAGGCGATTGACAGAGTGGATCCTGAACTCCGGGTTGCCGCACGCTGCAATCCCCTCTCCCTGGTCGGTTCATCCTGCAAGGCACTGCTTGAGGCGGGTTTCGAACGCATCAGGCACGGCTTCCGGATGCGGATCGATCTGGAGGAGATGCCTCCTGAGCCTGTGTGGCCAGAAGGAATTCACCTGAAGCCTTATCGGCCAGAGGATGATGCCCGGCAGGTCTATGAGGCGGATGAAGAGGTCTTCATGGATCATTTTGGTTATGTCAAGGAAGACCCTGAAGAAGGTTTCGAGAGATTCATGCACCACATGACCGGGGGTGATTCTTATGATCCCACCCTGTGGTTCCTGGCGGTTGAGGATGGAGAGATCGCCGCAATCTGCCTTTGCCGGCGGGATGGATATGGAGACCGGGATGCGGGTTATGTATCCAGCCTCGGAGTGAGGCGGGCCTGGAGGCGCAGGGGTTTGGCTCAGGCTTTGCTCCTTCATGCTTTCGGCGAATTCTACCGGCGCGGAAAACGGGCAGTGGAGCTGGAAGTCGACGCTGAGTCCCTGACAGGCGCGACAGACTTATACAAGAAAGTGGGCATGTTCGAACATCGGCGGTACGACCTATATGAAAAAGTGCTCCGCCCAGGTAAGGATATCAGTGTCAATCAACTGGAGGACAACCAGGAAGAAACTGGTTAAGGAGAGTGATGATTACCACAGTCATTTTTGATCTGGGTGGGGTGCTGCTTCGAACTGAGGATCGAGAGCCCCGCACGCGCCTGGCAAAGCGCCTGGGGATGACATACGAGGAGCTGGAAAGCAGGGTATACGGCTCCCGGGAAGCAATGCGGGGGGAGATAAGCGCGGAGACCCATAAGATGGCAGTGATGGAAAGCCTGGGTCTACCTGATGATGCTGTGGAGGAATTTGGGGATGATTTCTGGGGCGGTGATCGGATGGATGAAAAGTTGGTGGCGTTCATCCACGGCTTGCGGGGAGACTATACAACAGCGTTATTAAGCAATGCCTGGGATGATCTCCGCCCCCTGCTTGTGGGGTACTGGAAGATCGCTGACGCTTTTGACCGGATCTTCATATCAGCCGAGATGGGTGTCTCGAAACCTGACCCGGAGATCTACCAGGCAGTTGCGGCAGAGCTCCAGAAAGATCCAGCCGAGATGGTCTTTGTGGATGATTTCATTGAAAATGTCATTGCGGCTAGAGACCAGGGGTGGCAGGCGGTTCATTTTCGCTCTCGCGAGGGAGCGCTGGCTGAATTGGCTGAGTACCTTGATAATGAGATCTGAGAATGAGCCGGTGAGGATATGGCAAGAAGATTCTTCTTTACCCTGCAGTACTGGATGAAAGATCCACCCTGGGATACAGGGATAACCCCTCCGGAAGTCTACCGTTTCCTGGATGAGCACAAGCCAGGCAGAGCGCTTGATTTGGGATGCGGTACAGGAACCAATGTGATCACCCTGGCAAAAAATGGCTGGCAGGCGAGCGGTGTCGATTTCGTGCCCCGGGCAATCCGGGCTGCCAGGCGCAAAGCGCGTCGAGCGGGCCTGCAGGATCGAACGGATTTTTCCATAGGGGATGCCTTGTCTCCCGGGTCCTTTCGGGGGATGTACGATCTGATCCTTGATATCGGCTGTTTTCACAGCTTCTCTGGTGTGGATGCGGAACGGTATGTGCGCAACATCAAAGCTCACCTGTCAGTGGGCGGCAGTTTATTGCTCTATGCGCATTTAAGGTCGGGACCAGGTCCGGGTCATGGTGCTTCTGAGAATGGCCTTGCGAGATTGGGGGAATCCTTGATGCTGGTCAGGCGGGATGATGGGGAAGAAAACTCACGGCCGTCAGCCTGGCTGGAGTTTCTGAAGGCTCTTTAAGGGAAGACCGGGGACCGATTCTGTTCATAACTTGATCACATATATGTAGGGGCGAGTCACCGACTCGCCCGTTTCTATTTGGGCTGCATATTGTTTGGCAAGGATATTGATGTGTTTGACCCTCTATTAACACGGGAGACCTGGCGGGTCGCCCCTACGATTCGACCATGTGGAGAATTTTTCTCACCTTATTCTTGAACTCGGCGGGATTCGTCTCAGTGAGCAGTCCTTTCCGGGTGTTCGGGTCCAGCTCATAAGGTTTCAGATAACCCGCCGCGAATTTACGGAACAAGACCAGCCCATCCAGAGGGCCGTAAAAGGATAAGGACCGCTCCAGATGCTCCAGCAGCAGATCAAGGACCTCAGGGGGAGAGACCTCATCCCTATCCTTTCGGGAGAAGATCCAGGGGTTAAGCACGGCGCCCCGGCCGATCATCACCCCGTCACAGCTTGTGGCAGCGATCATCGCGTCGATATCGGAAACACGGCAAATGCCCCCATTGCCCAAAACGGGGATCGATAAGGATTTTTTGATCTCTGACAGGGCAGGTAGATCGGGCAGGCCGTCATGCCTCTGCTCTTTGGAGCGGGCATGTACAGCGACCAGGGAACCGCCGTACTCCTCGATGATCCTTGCGAGCAGCAGTCCATTCCGGCAGTCCTTCCAACCCAGGCGGATCTTCGCTGTGACAGGCAGGTTGAGTGAAGAAGTCAAGCTTTTAATGATCCGGGCGACTTTTAGGGGAGACCGCATCAGGCCGGCGCCGGCGCCCCTCCCCGCGATAGACCGGTTGGGACAGCCCATATTGACGTCAATCCCATCAGGGTCTTCCTCCTGAAGACACAGGGCCGCTTCCAGGAGAGTGTCCACCCGATTCCCGTAGATCTGGATGATTACTGGCCGCTCCTCTTCCCTAAAGCGGATCTTGTTCCTAATGTACTGGGGACGGTTCAGCACATCCTCAGCCTTGACGAATTCTGTATAGCTGATCGCTGATCCCAGCTCCCGGCAGATGGATCGGAACGGCCAATCTGTATACCCGTCCATCGGGGCTAGAACAAGATTGCTCGTGACCTTAAGATCACCAACTAGAAATTGAGGTTTTGCCATCTCACTTATGAAGCAGGGCTTCCTTCAGGGCTTGATTAAGGGAGCGGGCTTCAATAATATTGATGCCTGTGGGCCAGGGTGAACCGCCGCTTCTAAGCTTTTTGGGTATGATCGCGGATTGAAAGCCAAGTTTGGCGGCTTCTTCCAGCCTGTCGCTCATCCGGCTGGCCATGCGCAGCTCTCCCGAGAGTCCGATTTCACCGATCAAGATGGTATCAGCTTTGACCGGTCTATCCTTGACCGAGCTGGCTATGGCGGCTGCAACTGCCAGATCTGCGGCTGGCTCACTGATCTTCAATCCGCCAACCACATTGACAAATACATCCTGGTCTGTGAGTTTGATGCCAGCCCTTCTTGTCAAAACGGCGGAGATCAGCAGTAATCGGTTGAACTCGATCCCGTTGGGTGTGCGCCGGGGATTGCCAAAAGTAGTGGGATTGGTCAGGCCCTGGATTTCCACCAGGATCGGCCGGGTACCTTCCATGGTAACCGCAATCGCTGATCCCGGGGCGTTGACCATTCTCTCAGCCAGGAAAGCCTCGGATGGATTTGTGATTTCGACCATGCCCCTTTCACCCATCTCGAAAACGCCCACCTCCGAGGTTGCCCCGAAACGATTCTTTACAGACCGAAGCAGCCGGTAAGCCTGGTAGCGATCGCCTTCCAGATACAGCACGGTATCAACAATGTGTTCCAGTACCCTGGGACCGGCAATGGTGCCTTCCTTGGTGACGTGCCCGATCAAGAAAACACTGATGCCAGTTCGTTTGGCATACTCCCGCAGCCGCGAAGCACTCTCCCGGACTTGCGATACGGAACCGGCTGAGGATTCAAATTCTGGGAGATAACTGGTCTGGATAGAATCCACGATCAGTAAAGCGGGCCGGGTGCTGTCGGTATGGTCCAGGATGGCCTCAAGATTTGTTTCTGTGACCAACAGCAAATTTTCAGGAAGCGGAAGGGTTTGCCGGTCAGTATCCCGGTGCAGGCGGTCTGCCCGCATTTTTATCTGGCGCTCGGATTCCTCACCGGATACGTACAGGACAGGATGGTCCTCCGCCAACTCTAAGGCAATCTGGAGAAGCAGGGTGGATTTGCCGATCCCGGGGTCACCCCCAATCAGATTGATCGATCCGGGCACAAGACCGCCGCCCAGCACGCGGGAAAACTCTTGGTGTTTGAGCTGAATTCTATTTCCTGTATCAGATTGGATCTCCTGGATTGGCCGCGGCACAGATGTTGCATTAAAACGGGTGGAGGTATGAGAGTCCCGCGGCTCTCTCTTGGCTGTGATTTCTTCAGCCATGGTATTCCAGGCTCCACAGTTGGGGCAGCGGCCCAGATAGCGAGGATTGATATACCCGCAATCCTGACAGACGTATTGTGTAAATGATTTAGCCATGCACCCATTATAAACGGTTTGTAAATGGGAATCGCGAGGGTAATGGAATGACCTTGAAGTGCCTCTTGCAAAATGAAGTGAATTCCATTATAATGATGTATAGAACAAATGTTCTATACAAAACAGTTAGGTCTGGCTCGCCTGGTGATCTTCCAGACAACTGAAATAGGGAGTGCCTTATGGAAATTGGCATGTTGTGGTTTGATAATGATAAGAAGGCCAGCATACCCAGCAAGGTGGAAAAAGCCGCCAGGTATTACCAGAAAAAATACGGGGTGAATCCGGATCTATGTTATGTTCATCCTAAAACGGTGAAAGGGGAAAATGGTGGGGTGAAACGCTCCCGATCCGCGTCAGGGTGTGAAACATTTAAAATTGGTAAGATACTAGTACTTAAAAATGAAAAAGTCCTACCGGACCATTTCTGGATCGGAAAGGGAGCAGATAGCCTCAGTTCGGGTGGGTGATATAGACTTCCCAGCTGCCCCAGTAGGAGTCCTCAGAGTCTGTTACGCAAGTGGGCATTTCAATATCCGGGACCTCCAGGCCGCTTTCAGGGACCTTCAATGTGTAGGTCAGGCCCGGCTCTGCTAGAAAATCAGCATACCCCAATCCCAGTTCAGGTTTTAAGCCAGTATAGAATACTTCCTTGAGATCCGGTCCAAGGGAAATTTCCAGGGCTACCCCGGGGACGCCATCACCCTCTCCATTCGTAGCGATGATTTGGATGAGAGATTCACCCAGTGTTGGATCACAAATCGGAGAGGAGTCCTGCAGAATGAAGGGAGGGGAATTGGTTGGGGATGGTGTAGGAGCAGGGGGAGCTTCGCTCTCAGGAGAGGGAGTGTTCCCTGCCGGCTCTTCCTGATCCTCTTCTGGGGTGGATGAGCTGGGAGTTCCCTCACCGGGCGTTTTTTGTGATCCTTCTTCTGACTGTGGAACAGGTGTCGCCGCGGTGATCGCCGCAGACTGCAGGGCGGCTGAGAGATTAGCCAGCACTTTTGCTGCCTCGTTATCCCCGCCCTCCGCCAGGTAGCGCTGCGCCTGGGCAGCCAATGCAAGGGAGGGTTCTTCATCCCCGATCAATTCCAGGCGGGCTTCTGCCCTGGGAAGGTTATTATTCGCCTGATAGGCACGGGAGATCAAGGCTCGATAGATGTCTTTGTAATCTTCTCTCAGCAGGTGGGGATGGGTGTCAACTTCTTTGATCGGCGAGATCACCCACGTGTAAATAAGACCCATGGCTAGGCCTAGAATCAGACCGGTTAATAAATACCAGCTTCCGCGATTTTGATCCATGGTCCTATTCGCTCCCCTCTATCGCATTGTATAGGTCTCTGAGCAGGAACATGTCTGGAAGCGTATAATCTGCCTGTGAGGCAAAGCGAAGGGCATTATCAACACTGGTTTTAGGGCTGGGATCCTCTAGCAGGGTTAGCCGGTTAAGAGCCCACGCCAGGTCATTATCCTGATGGTAAACCTCGGCTACCATCAGAGTGTAGTCGGTCTTGTAATCGATTCGCAGATTGTTCAGGGTTGTATCCTGGTAGCTGACCGGATTGATCACCCAGCCATAAACCAGTCCCAGTCCCAATCCAAGCAGAATGACCAGGAAAAACAGCGTCCAGCGCGACATGATATTCCTTTCTTAAAAATCCACACTAATTGTGCCACAGAGGGAACCAGTGGACAAGCCATCTATCCCAACAGGCTGAAAACACGCCCTTACAGGGTAATTTTACCCCCATATTAAGTGTTTATTAATCCAGATGGTCGTTTCTTGACGGGGTTAATGGCAGATGATATAGTTGTCGCGGAGGATGGCAAAAATGGAAGAAAACCAGACAGGGAAGCAGGATAACAGCCCGCAGGATCCGGTTCAGAGAGGTTTTCTCTCAGGGATCATGGGCTCCCTTTCAAGGCTCCTGGCAGGTGAAAGCGGCCGCAGGGTGATTACAATCGCCGCTGTTATCCTTTTGGTTATGGTGGTGATCCTGGCGATCAATCTCTTCCTGCCGGATTCCCGCGGTGACCGGGCTGCAGCCCCTTTATTTTCAGATCAGACCTCTGAAGCGCTTGATGGCGGCGCCCCGACAAACCAGGAGAAGGTTCTTCAGATGCCAAGTTTTATAGAGGATCATACGGAACTTTATCGAGGAATTCATCGGGCCGCGGTGATCCATACAACCATCCCTACCCGGTCCAGGATCGATGTGCTTACCTATATTGTCGAGCAGGGCGATTCCCTTTTTGCTATTGCTGATAACTTCGGGTTGAAACCGGAAACGATCCTGTGGGGCAATTTCGATACTTTAGCGGACAATCCTCATACCCTTCAGCCTGGGCAGGAACTATATATCCTGCCTGTGAACGGCACGTATCACCAATGGCGCGAAGGGGAAAACCTTAATAGAGTAGCTGAATACTATGGGGTTGATCCACTGGATATTGTCCAATATCCTGGCAATAAGATCGATATCTACGATTTTGACCTTGACACCCCAAACTTTAAGGTTGGACAGATGTTGATCGTCCCGGGAGGAGAACGTGAGTTGGTGGATTATGGACCGCCAGCAATAACCCGAGACAATCCCGCCATTGCGGCTACCTATGGCCCCGGCCACTGTGGAACCATATATACCGGCGCTGTTGGCGTAGGGGTATTCGTTTGGCCTACAGCTGAACGATGGCTTTCTGGATATGACTTCAATATTAACATTCACCCAGCAATCGATATCGCCGGCAGTCTTGGGAATGGGGTCTGGGCATCTGATAACGGGGTAGTTGTCTATTCCGGGTGGAGCAATTACGGCTATGGAAATCTGGTAGTCATTGACCACGGAAATGGCTGGCAAACCCTCTATGCCCACTTGAACTCGATCAATGTTGGCTGCGGCCAAAGCGTCAATCAAGGTGAGTTGATCGGAGGGCTGGGCACTACTGGAAATTCATCGGGTCCACACCTGCATTTTGAGATGATCTATGCCGGGACCAAGGTCAATCCCTGGAATTTCCTTCAGTAAGATTGATCAGCATTCAATAAAATACTTAGCAAGGTACAATCCTGTACCTTGCTTTTTGTTACAATAGGGTAGTTCCTTTTGGAGATTATGAAATTTGCCCACCATTCCACTCGCATTCTCTTTCTCCTTCTTCTCGGGTTGATCCTCCCTGCCTGTGGGGCATTACCTTTTCCCGATGGGACCCCGGATGCTGAATCCAGCCTTGTTCAAACTATCCCACCAGGGACTTTGACAGCGATCAGTGAATTGGCGATGACCACCGAGACCCCGGCTCCTAATCCCCTGGGGGTTCCCTGGGCTGATCTGGATGGCCTGGAGCTGGATTTCTGGTACGTTTGGGACCTGGATGAACCCGGGATGGGTATGAATGCGATAGCGGACCGCTTTAATGAAGAAAATGAATGGGGGATAACAGTGATACCCCGGGATCAAGGCTTAGTTCTAGATCCCCTGACTTCGGTGGAAGCAGCCTTCGAGGAGGGGCTTGTGCCTCACCTCATGGTTGGAGATTCCGCTGTTATCGCAGGATGGTATCAATCTGGTTTAACGGTGGACCTGACCCGTTTTTTGAACGATCAGGGTGTTGGTATGTCGGCAAAGGAACAGGAAGCGTTTTATCCGGGATTGGCTGGCGAATTTTACCTGGATGGATCGGTGCGGCCTGGGTGGCCGTTCTCCCAATCCGTTCAGGTGATCTATTACAACGAAAGCTGGGCAAATGAATTGGGAATTAAATCCATGCCATTATCCGCTGAGGATTTTCAC
>Ga0272443_10003084_pt1 | contig 20145 bp, 25 predicted proteins | sample SSMAcet12_FD_193581 | JGI IMG/M metagenome (GOLD analysis project Ga0272443, IMG submission 193581) | Marine sediment archaeal communities from Little Sippewissett salt marsh, Falmouth, MA, United States - SSM-Acet-12 | ecosystem: Environmental > Aquatic > Marine > Wetlands > Sediment ... | reverse complement strand
TAACCCTTGCGTACATGGGGCACATGTGGGAACTTTACGCGTTCTGGGGCTGGATAGGCCCCTATTTCGTCGCCAACGTGTTCCATGCAGGCTTCGGGGAGACCCAGGCAGTGTCGATCGGGGGCATGCTCTCCGCACTCGTCATATTCGCTGGCGTACCCGCCGTATGGGCAATAGGTTCTCTTTCGGACAGAATCGGTCGCCTGAAGGCAATAATCATCGCTTCCCTGTGCAGCCTCACCGTGCAATGCACATTCGGGTTCCTGTTCGGCAGGCCGCTGGAGCTGGTGGTACTTGTGGGTCTCTGGCTGGGATTCTGGGTAATCGCGGACTCCGGCATCTACAAGGCGGGGCTCACAGAGCTTGTGACCGCAGACCGCCGTTCGCTGGCACTGGGAGTACAGTCAGCGGCAGGGTTCTCCCTCACCATCGTCTCACCAATGGTCTTCGGGAATCTGCTTGAGGCGGTGAATGGCGCCGGAGTCGACCCAAACTCCGCGACAAGCTGGGGCTTGCCCTTCCTGGTGCTGGGACTGGGGGCGATACTCGCGCCTATCGCGGCGCTCGTCCTGCGTAGACTCCCTGAGGCGAAGCTGCTAGCGAAGGCGGATGGCTAGCGATCATCCGCTGAAGCCGTGAGCCATCAGAGCCACGACAACAACCACAGCCACGACCATGAGTATGATGCGGAGCTTGCCGCCAGGACCATCGAATCCGCAACAGCACCCTGTCGAGCACGACGGATACTGCTCCTCCTCTTTCTGCCCGGTTGAATCGCTGTAGTCGTAGTCCTTCATCGGTGCCTCACGCGCATTCGTTGCGACACTGCTGTGCCTTGATGCATGGTAGCGGCGAAAAGGGCACGGGTCAAAATACAACAGAAGCCGAACCTGTTGAGTTGACGATTGTTAACAACTGTTCCCTGCCAGTGTTCAATATCCCTGACCTGTCCGCCATGATGGAAGCCTCTTCTCCATGAAGGCAGCATTGCCTTCCGTTGATTCACCCGCAGCATACAGTCTCTCGATTAACTCCGGCTCCATAGCCGAAATCTCTCCGAACCATACGGGAGAAGCAGCATTCACCAGCTTCTTGGCCATTCGCATCGCCACCGGCCCTCCGGCACGCATAGTCTCGACGAGGTCCTCTGTCTTTGACATCAGTTCGCCTTCAGGCGCGCAGTACTCTGCCAACCCGAAATCACCCGCTTCGCTGCCCTTCAATCGACGCCTGGTGAGAATCAGATCCTTTGCGCGCCCCGCTCCGACGAGGCTGACAAGAAGAGGGGTACAAGCCCATGAGAAGAAATACCCGAGGCTCGTGTTCGGCAAAGACCATGCTGAGTTCTCCGCGGCTACTCGAAGGTCACAGGCTATGGCAATCGCCATGCCAGCACCGATACAGGCGCCATTCACGGCAGCGACCGTTATCTGCTCAAGGTCCCTCAGCCGCTTCACAAACTCCTGTCCCATGCGCTGGCGATGCCGCGCCGAAGCGGGATCACCATGGTCAGACATCGCGTCGCTGCTGAGATCGACGCCAGCCATGAAGGATCTGCCCTCTCCCGTGAATATGACAAACCGCATCTTGCTATCGCCCTCCAGCTCACGGCAGAGCTGCACCAACTCCACAAGCATCTGCCCATCCATCGCGTTGTGCACACACGGGTTGTTGAACTTCACGTTCATTGCATCCCCGCGGCTCTCGATAAGAAGCTTCTCATACTCAGGCATGCATACCTCCACAGTACGTGACAGAACCGCGCCATACTACCACAGTCTCAAAACGCCCGGTGCCTCGAGGAATGGGATTCTGTCGCCAGTCGCGTTAGAATCCTCTTGCATGTCCGAACAGCCACAAGCAAACCTGCAGCAGGAAAGAGAGCGCGCAGCACGCGTCGGCCTCGGCACCCGTATCGTTCTTCTTGTAGTGAAGACACTGGCGGCACTGGCGACCGGCAGTATCGGCATCTTTGCAGATGCTGTCCACGGTGTGGTCGATGTCACAGGCGCCACGATAGGATTCATCGGCGTGCGAGTGGCCGGCAAGCCACCGGACGAGGAGCACCGCTTCGGTCACGAGAGGGCAGAGGACATTGCCGCGGCGAGCATCGCCACACTCATCTTCCTCGCAGCCGGCATAGTTGCTTACGAGGCGATTGAACGACTCGGCGATGGCGCCACGTTGCACAGGCTCGAGACAGGGATAGCGGCCACCATTCTGGTCATCCTGCTGAAGATCATCGTATCGAGATATCTACTGGGAGCGTCAACGAAGCTGGATTCGCCAGCGCTCGCGGCCATGGGCAAGGACTTCGGCGTTGACGTTTTGAGCTCGAGTGCTGTGCTCGTTGGACTCGTCCTGGTTCGTATCACGGGCCAGGTGTTGCTCGACCCGATTGTAGCCATTGCCGTGGTCTTCATCATCGTGCGTGCCGCCTACAGCACCATGCGTGACGCCATTACCAACCTCATGGATACCAAGCTTCCTGCCAATGAAGAGACGGCAATCAGGCAGGCCATAGAGAATCGATCTGATATCAACAACTACCACGCTTTGCGTACACGGAAAGCCGGTAGACAGAGATATGTTCAACTACACATCGTGGTGCCCCACGACAAGACCGTCGAAGAAGGCCATCGCATCGCAGAAGAGACGGAGGACGACATCAGGGCTCTCTTCCCTCACGCCGCCGTCACAATCCATGTCGAACCTTGTACGCCGGACTGCGCCGAGTGTCCGGCGCAGTGCAACGAACGTACTGCGAAACGCTAGAGCCTTCGGCTCCAGGTAGTCCGCTACGATTCCGCCAGAACCACCCCTCGCGGTGGCTCTTCCTCCCGCCGAGCCAATGCTCGAATCGCTCTGGACAGCAGCAGTCCTGAGACTCCCACTGATAGCACATCCGCGACCGGATAGGCCAGCCAGATGCCTTCCGCGCCGAACCAGAGGGGCAGCAACAACACCAGCGGAACTAGGAAGAGGAACGAGCGCGAGATGGATATCACCAACGAAAGCAGGCCGCGTCCCACGGACAGGAAGTAGAAATACGCTACAAGCTGCATCCCTACGATGGGTGTCATGAGAACCATCACACGCAGCGGTGAGATGCCCGCCGCTATCACGGAACTGTCTCCAGTGAACCCGCTCAAGACAAGAGCGGGGAATCCCGCAAGGAGTCCAAACATAGCCAGTCCAAGGACGACTGCGTATCCAAGCGAGACTTTGACGGCCGCCACCACACGGCTGAGCTTGCCCGCAGCGTAGTTGTATCCCACTATCGGCTGCAGGCCCATCGCAAGTCCCATCAGCGGCTGTGCAACGAAGATGTACATTCGGCCAATGACACCGTAAACGGCGATGTCTGAGGCAGTGCCGTAGCGCGAAAGAGAGACGACCATGACAACAGCGAGTAGGGACATGCAGATCTGGTTGAGGAAGGGTCCCGAACCGAGGGCAAGACTGCGGACGAGCAGAGCCCTCACGGGCTTCCATCTCGCTCCACGCAAAGACAGTACAGAACCGCCTGCTATGTAGAATCGCAACAGATATGCACAGGTGATTGCCCGGGCCACCACGGTCGCCACAGCGGCGCCTGCGGTACCCATGTTCAGGCCGAATATGAACAGCGGATCCAGTACAACGTTGAGGACGGAACCCATCATCATCGCGTTCGCAGCAAGCTTTGCATTGCCTTCTCCGCGAGAGGTGTTGATTCCCACAAAGCTCAGCAGAACAAACACCATGCCGGACATGATCCAGGCGTAGTAGCCGGAAGCATGGGCGTAGGTGGCGTCGGTTGCTCCCAGCGCGTTCAGGAGCGGCTGCTGAATAGACAGCATGACTGCGGGAACGGCTCCACCCAGGACCAAGCAGAAGACAACGGCCGTGCGGACGGTGCTGGACGCTCCGTCACGCTCGCCGGCGCCAAGCTGCAGCGACACCACCGCAGAGGCACCGGTCGCAATCCATGTGCCAAGCGACACCAGCAACATCTGAGGAGGAAAGACGATCGCCAGACCGGCGAGGCCATCCGCACCTACCCCCCAGCCAACAAATGCCGCATCCACGAGGTAATACAGCCCGTTGACAACCATGGCGACTATCATCGGCGCCGCCATCCTCGCCAGGAGCTTCCTGATGGGCTCACTTCCCATCCTGAGGTCGCTACGCGCCTCGACTTGTGCTCTACTCATTGCTGTGTCCTCCTTCATGTCCAAGCGCCCTGCAACGGCGCTGATTTATTTCGCTTTCAGTATTTTGCGATTTTCGTAATATAAGGCCGAAAAAAAAGACCCGCCCGGCTAGTGCCTCTCATAGCGGCTTGTCACTCTCCAGAGCAGGTCAGTGAACTGCTGTCTTTCGTCAGGGTCCAGCCTTTCAAGCATGTGGGCGACCTGCGCCCGGTCGGAACGTCGGTGTTCTTCACGAATACTATGCCCGGCTTCGGTCAATTCCAGAGAGTAGGACCTGAGATCTCTCCGGTTAATGACCCTGCGAAGGAGTCCCAGCTTCTCAAGCTTGTTCACGATGCTCGTCAACGTCGACTGTGGAAGCTGCATCTGCTCCTTGATGTCCTTCAGTATCGCGTCAGGGTGCTCGTGGGCAAACGTCATCACGTGCATGTCCTGGAAGTTGACCTGTTGCAGGCGTTCAGACAGCCCCTCTGGCTGACGTGCCGTGAAGAATATGCGGTGCAGCGCCGCGTTCACAACATCAATTTGCCTCTCAAATGTCTCGTCAGCCACAGGCACAAAATAACGACTTCCGTAGTAATTGTCAATACCTTTATTGCGATTTTCGTAGAACATTCTCCTTTTAGGGGTAAACCCTCCCTGCCGCCAGGCGTTTCTTCAAGTAGCGAATCCGCAACAACGGAGCAACATGGACGATACCGCTTTCTTCTACTCTCGCACACTCAGGATCATCCTTATCCTGGCCATCGTGGTTCCCATCCTGGGCATCGCCGGACTTCTCTGGTACTTCTCGGATGACGACACTCCCGAGCCCCCTGCAACTGAGGAAGAGGCTCTCAACGAGGAAATCGGCCAGAGTATTGCACTTCAGCAGGATGACAATACCGCCGACGATGAGAATCCGCTGAAGCCGGTGGGGCCAAAGGCAAGCACGCGAATCGTACCCGGTGGCACAGTCTGCCCGGTCGGGGGAGGTTCCGGCTGTGATACGTGCAGCTAGCTCGTCAGAGCGCTCGCGCCAGGACATCCTCGCCCTGAATACGTTCACCGGGAATGTCCCCACCCTTCACACTGTCTTCACAGAGGTCACATAGTCTGTCCGCCTCTCAACAAGAGGGCGCGGAGAAGATCTCTGCAAGGGCTGACATCCTTGCCTCCTCTGACCTGGAGCTTGAGACAGTAGCCTGCTTGAGCACGGTCGTCGGAAGCGGCAGCGGCTGAGCTAACTTCGCCGGAATCGACTCCGATAGGGATTACGAATGAGCAGACAGGATTGCGCGTGACAGAGCCCCTGAGCATAGCGGCACGATGGTCTCTCCTTCCGGTGGCTGGTCTCGAATCGTGGCGAAACAGCCGTACTCGCTCTGCTCACAGGCACGCTTCGCCCTTTGCAGCGGCGGAATCCTGAGGTAGCCACACGAGGAGTGAGAATGTATTCGAGGACAGCAAGGTTCGCACTGACACTTTGCATAGTCGTACCCATCATCGGCATCGGGGCAGTTCTGCTATATGTACATTCACTGACAGTACCGGCGAGCACGTCGATAGTAGAGGCCGCACCGTCAACTGTCCTGGAGTCAGATGACGTCGTCGCAGCAGAGACGCCCATCGACAGCATCGAAGCGGGCCCTGACGTAAACCCGCTCCAGCCGATAGGACCGAAGGCGAGTACCCGAGTGACGATTCCGTCATCGGGCTCGTGCTCCTCAGGCAGCTGCTCCACACCATCGGCTCCAAGTTCCCGATGCTCGGGCGTCTCAAGCTGCGACTAGCTTGATTCAAACGTGACTTGACACTCGTACACGAGTACGGGTAGTATGTCTTAACACAGTGATAAGTTCGGGCAACGGTACAAGGTTTTAGTTTGGGCTTCAGGGCCCTGTCCCTGTTAGGGACAGGGCCTTTTGTTTGCCACAGGGATGCGCGACCGGAACGAGGACCCGATCCGCACCTCCCTTCACCTCAACACTAGTTCATAACCGGGGCAGGAATGTCCCGCCAGGAGGGCTGATGAGCACGAAGTACGTCTATTCTTTTGGAAACGGGACAGCCGAAGGACGAGCTGACCTGAAGGACCTTCTCGGGGGCAAGGGAGCCAACCTTGCCGAGATGGCGCGTTTCGGCGTCCCCGTTCCACCGGGATTCACCATCATCTCGGACGCATGCAACCACTATCTGCAGAACGACAACGCCTGGCCAGAAGGCCTTAAGGGACAGGTCGAAGAGGCACTGTCGAAGCTCGAAGAGACCACAGGCTTCAAATTCGGCGACAAGGAAGAACCATTGCTGGTCTCCGTACGCTCAGGCGCAAGGATCTCGATGCCGGGCATGATGGATACAATCCTTGACCTCGGATTGAACGAGGACTCTGTGCGAGGTCTCTCCAAGAAGACCAACAACCCACGTTTTGCCTGGGACAGCTTCCGCCGTCTCATCAAGATGTACAGCAGCGTAGTGCTTGGCGTGCCCGACGCCGTTCTCAACAACATTGAGAACCAACTCAAACGCGAGCGCGAAGTGAACCTGGACAGCGAACTCCCCGCCGAAGACCTTCCGGATCTCACCAAGAAGATGCGTGAGGAGGTGAAGAAGTTCACTGGCAACGAGTTCCCTCTTGACCCTCGCGAGCAGTTGTGGACTGCCATCGAGGCGGTCTTCAGGTCCTGGAACAACCCGCGCGCAATCGCCTATCGCGAGATGAACGAGATCGGGCATGACCTTGGCACCGCCGTTACCGTCCAAACTATGGTCTTCGGGAACATGGGTGACGACAGCGGCACGGGGGTTGCCTTCTCTCGTGACCCATCTACTGGCGCCAAGGTGCTTACAGGTGAGTTCCTTCCCAATGCCCAGGGCGAGGACATCGTCGCCGGTACCGCCACCCCGCGGCCGGTTGAGGAGATGAAGACCGTGCTGCCGGGCATCTACGAGGAACTCGAGACGATGGCCCGCAGGCTGGAAAAGCACTTCAAGGACATCCAGGACATCGAATTCACAATCCAGAACGGCAAGCTCTGGATTCTTCAGACACGTGCAGGCAAGCGTGCCGCCCAGGCCTCCATCAAGGTGGCTACAGACCTGACACGCGAGCGCGTCATGGGCGCGACCGACGCGTTCCTTCGAATCACCCCTCAGCAACTCGAACAGGTCCTGCATCCCATCATCGATCCGCGTGCGGAGCGCGAGGTCGTGGCACACGGTCTACCCGCGTCGCCCGGCGCAGCTTCGGGACGTGTTGCATTCAATCCGGACGAACTGGTCGAGATGCAGAGCAAGGATGGCGGTGAGTACATCCTGGTCCGACAGGAAACTTCGGCAGATGACATCCGTGGCATCAACGCGGCCGTCGGCATCCTGACCACCCGCGGTGGCATCACCTCTCACGCCGCAGTCGTTGCACGCGGCATGGGAAAATGCTGCGTCGTTGGCGCCTCTGCACTCGATATCCATGAGGACAAGGATGAGTTCATCGTCGGCAAGCGAATCGTGACCAAGGGTGACTGGATCACCATCGACGGAACAACCGGTGAGATAATCATTGGTAAGCTGCCGACGATACGACCTCAGCTAAGCAATGAGTTCCAGGAGTTGATGCTCTGGTCTGACCTCGTCAAGGAAATGGGCGTCATGACCAACGCGGACACCGCGGCAGACTCCAAGGTCGCCCGTCAATTCGGTGCAGAGGGAATCGGTCTCTGCCGCACCGAGCACATGTTCTTCCAGCAGGACCGCATCGACCACTTCCGCAAGGCCATCCTGGCGCAGGACCCGGAAGAACGGGACGAGGCGCTGCAGGGCCTCAAGCCCTTCCAGAAGACCGACTTCCTGGACATCTTCCGCGTCATGGAAGGACTGCCCGTTACTGTCCGTCTTCTCGACCCGCCATTGCACGAGTTTCTGCCTCTTCCACACGACGAGGAAGGACTGCTCGAACTGGCGAAGCACCTCAACCTCCCTTACCGAAGAGTGCGAGAGCGCGTCCACGCGCTGGAGCAGTTCAACCCGATGCTGGGACATCGCGGATGCCGACTGGGTATCACGTTCCCCGAGCTCTACGCGATGCAGGTACGGGCAATCCTTGAGGCGGCATACGAGCTCATCCGCGAGGGCGTAACTGTCCTCCCTGAAATCATGCTTCCGTTCATCAGTTCCGAAGAGGAGCTCGCCCTCATGCGCGAACTCGTCTTCACCACGGCCGAGGAAGTTCGTGCCGCAATGAACTTCCCGGAATCAAGCTTCAAGTTCGGCATCATGATCGAGCTTCCGCGGGCCGCGCTCATCGGTGACCGGCTTGCACCGTATTGCGACTTCTTCTCTTTCGGCACAAACGATCTGACTCAGACCACCTTCGGGTTCAGCCGGGATGACATTGGAACCTTCCTGCCTGCATACGTAGAGAAGGGCATCATCAAGAGAGACCCATTCGCAACTGTTGACCGCTTCGCAGTTGGTGAACTGATGCGCACATGCGTCGAGCGAGGCCGAAGGGTCAATCCGGACCTCAAGATAGGCGTCTGCGGCGAGCACGGCGGCGACCCCGAGTCGGTCAAGTTCTTCCACCAGATTGGCGTCGATTACGTTAGTTGCTCCCCGTATCGCGTGCCGGTCGCTCGTTTCGCGGCTTCACAGGCTGCCATCGCCGCAAAGCGCGAAACCACAGGACCTGAGGCACGAAGTAAGATGGTTCGATCCGTGGCGGGCTAGTCCCGCCACGGCTTCCCTTTCACCCTGCGAAAGGAGCCGACGCAGAATGGGCGTCCTGGACCTCTTCAGCCTTGAAGGCAGACTGGCTCTCGTCAGCGGATGCAAGCGAGGCATCGGCAAGTCACTCGCGCTGGCACTCGCAGAGGCCGGGGCAGATATCATTGGCGTCAGTGCTTCGCTGGAGTCGAGCGGCAGCGAGGTAGAGCGGGAAGTACTGGCACTTGGCCGCAAGTTCAAGGCCTACACGTGTGATTTCTCGGACCGCGCGGCTCTCTAAGCCTTCATCCGCGACGTCAAGAGCGAGAACCCACCCGTCGACATCCTCGTCAACAACGCAGGCACTATTCGTCGTAGTCCTGCTCTCCAACACAGCGACGAGGACTGGGATACCGTCCTCGAGGTGGACCTCACATCTCACTTCATAATGTCCCGGGAGTTCGCTGCGGACATGATTGCACGAGGCCACGGCAAGATCATATTCACCGCTTCCGGACTCTCAATCAAGGGCGGTATCACGGTGCCGGGCTACGCCTCTGCAAAAGGCGGGATTGCACAACTCACCAAGGCGCTCTGCAACGAGTGGGGCAGCAAGGGTGTGAACGTCAACGCAATCATACCCGGCTACACGGCAACCGAGATGACGTCAGCGCTCCAGGCAGACACTGAACGTTACGAGGCAGAACTGGTCCGCATCCCGGCCGGTAGATGGGGTGTACCGGATGACCTCAAGGGTGCGGTCGTGTTCCTTGCCTCCGCAGCCTCCGACTATGTGCACGGTGCTCTCTACCCTGTCGATGGCGGCTGGCTCGTGCGATAGAAACCTCACCTCTCTGGCACACTCGAGCGGGGGTTCGTATTGAGACACGTAGCATTGGCGATTCTGGCACTCCTGCTGGTTGGATGTGCGCCCGTCCAGCCAACTGAGAACGCAAGCCCTGGATACCCTCCCATCTACGTGTCGATAGTGACACACAACGAACAGCCGAAGAACGCTTCCGCCCCTGCCTACTCCACCGATGCGAAGCGCTTCCGTTCGAATCGCGACGCCACTGTTGAGTTCGCACGTATGCTCTACACCGAAGGTGTCAAGTACAACTTCCAGTCAGACTGGGATTTCGTGGCGGCAGTGCTCAAGTACGACGAGGGCACTCACTCGACCGGCGACAAGAACGTCCTCCGATACCTCGTCGAGAACCTGTCCTTTGAGGTCGACCCGCACGCCCACGAGACGCGCTACAGCTATGCGGATGTGGCGCACCTTCACGAGGAAGCAGGCGTACCGGTCTCCTACCTCGCCGGTGGTTTCATCGCCCTCCCTGCGTCCGAGTCGAAGCTTGAGTATCTCTGGGAGACAGTTGAGGGGAGGCAGTTTGATTGCCAATGGCAGGCGAAAGCCATCTGGGGTGGAGGAACTGCCGGGCACGTGAACGAGGAGGAACTCTGGGTCTCCGGCATCTGGAAACCAGAAGACAACGAGCATTTCACCACGCACTCAGAGGAGGCGCCCCTTCCCCACATAGGTGGATACATGCGTGGATGGGACGGACTTAGAGACCTCCTCGGGAACCAGGAAAGCGGAGACCTCGACCCGTCGCTGATCTACACGCAGACTGTCTTCGCAGGGCAAAGAGACCTTTTGAATCCCGCCTTCGTAGCCGAATTCAGATCGGAAGTCAGGTCGTTTGCCAAGGCGACAGCGGAAGGCCGCATACGATGGGTAGGACTGAACGAGGTGCTGGAAATCTGGGACACTGACTACAACTGCCGGCCGAACTTGTTCGCCTATGACTAGGGCTTGCGTGTGACACGCGTTACCGTGTCGCGCCACACGAACTGGTCGGCAACCTCATCCGAACGAGCCTTAGACATGTCGTATCGTCCCCTGTGCACGATCTCATCCAGGGTTCGTCTCCTCGGTGCACGCAGCCGTGCGGGCTCAAGCGAGGTTGCCCTTCTGCCCGCCTCGTCGTCGGCATAGCCGAGAGGGACGATATGGTCAATTGTAAACCACTCCGGGATGTCCAGCAGTTCGCGAATCTCTGTCTCGGCACGCCCTCCCTGCAACGTCCCCCAAGCGGTTGAAAGTCCCAGGCTTGCAGCCGCCAACTGTAGTCCGTAGACGCAGTTGGAGAGGCTCTGCCGCAGCAGTACGTTGCCTCTCAGAATGCTCGGGTAGGCTTGAAGCATACGTTTGTCTCCGAGCACGACTATCAATACCGGTGCCTGGGCCAGGAAGGGTTGCACTGAGATGCTCCACTCGAAGGACGGGTCTCGCTTGCGCGCCTCGGCGAAGAGCGATGCCGAAGCACGAGCAACGCGCTTCCGCATTGTCTCATCTTCGACAACCACGAACTCCCAGGGCTGACTGTTCGCTGCAGATGGTGCCCGGCGGGCAACATCCAGAACCGCTTGCACCATATCCCACGGCACCGGCTTCGAAATGAAGCGGCGCACGCTGCGCCTGAACGACGCAATGCGAAGAATGGTGTCGTATTCAGCGGGGAAGGTGCCCGACCGGATGTCCGGGCACGGGTGTTGGGATTCCTGCAATGGCTATTCCAATCCGCCAAATCGCAACCACTGACTGAGTTCCTTGCTCAGCCGGTCGCGCTTTCGCCTCTCAGCCTGTTCAACCCGCTGCTGTTCCATCTGCTCCTGCTTACGCCAGACGACACTTTGCGCCTCCTTGAGCAGGCGAAACTCCGCGGGGCTCGTCAACTCGCCGCAGCGTAGCTCCGTCGAGATAGCGCCGTGTTCGATGGGGTAGCGTCGTACCAGGCGATCAAACAGCACTCTGGAGGCACCATTCTTGGGACCGCCCTGATAGACGATGCGCTCCAACGCCATGAGCTGCTGGACGTACTCGCGGTCCTCCCACCTGGTCTCCTTCAGCCGGTCGCCTACGAATTGAGTCCTGATACTGCTGTAGTCAGCCATCGCGACTCCCCCTCCATCCTACGACCGGCCCGTGCGCTTCTGCAAGCCCGCTTCCGAGATGAGATACCTCAACTCGAGTTTCAACCTGAGCCTCGAGTTCCACACAGCACGTTCTCCTCGCTCCTCAACGAGTTCCTCGGTCCAGTGCCTCACAACCATCTCTTCCTCTTCCGAAAGACCAAGAGGTTCCAGGTTGCCCAGGTACTGCAGTACGTCATTGGCATTCTCGGGGAACTTCAATCCCTCGTCGGCCGTCTCGAGAGCCTGGGCGAATTCCTGATTGAGCACTCCCTGGTAGCCGGATGCTGCGTCACGGAACTTCTGCTGGCGGGCGATATCCTCCGGGTTGAGTGGCCGTTTCTGGGACGGCTTTTGAGACTTGTCCCCAGAATCCGTCTTGCCCCGCAACCCACCGAAGATGTCTTTCAGTCCCATCGATCTGCTCCCTTGACGATGTCACTCATGATGGCAGGCGAGCCAGATTGACGCCCTACCGCGTCACCTCCGAGTGCAGTACTCAACACGTGCGGAGGATGCCTGCCGCATTCTAGCACAAGGCGTATTTCGGCCCGTTCGATGGCAGAATCGGCCCTCCAAGAAACCCATCACAGCTCTCGCGGACCTCGCCTCCTATTGTCCGGATACAACCCGTTTCAGCAGTACCCATGATTCACAGAATCGCTAATCGTCCTTCACGCAGGCTTCATGTACGGATGCCAGAATACGTACGAAGGGAAGAACTCAGGCCTGAGACAAGGGGGATGCAACAATAATGATTAACGGTATAGGTGTCTTCTCGGCCATTGCGATTCTGGCCCTGACTCTGATACTTGGCGGGCAGATTGCCGTGGCTGCGAACGAGGTCTCTGATGCGGCCCCCTGCGTGTCATGCGATGTCATTCTGGTTAATGAGTACCCCGAGTCACGCATCGACTAGGTCTACGCCACGTTGCTGGTCACCCTTTGGACGCCGTTGGGACGAACCACGGCTCTTTCTTGTTTGAGCGAGCGAGCGTCATCGGTCGTACCACATGACTGCGCCAGACTTCCTCAAGAGTTCGTGGTTTCGAGACCTTCTCAAACCTGGCAGCAACCATGTCACTGCCCAAGATGACATGTCCGGGTCGAATGCCTGCACGAGTGAAACTCGCGAGCCAGAGTTCGACTGCTGCGATGGCTGCGAAATGGGGACACAGCCATCACCTCCTATCCAGAGCCGACTCCGCACAGGAACGGAGTCGGCTATTTCATCCGCGCTCGCTGCAGGGCCAGTTCGATTGAACGTGTGTGCTACCATGGCCGTAGGAGAAGAGAGTCACGACACGGACATGAGCACGGGCACCATCTTCCTTGTTGACGACGAACCCAAGGTGTGTGAGTTGCTGCGCGTGTATCTCGAACGCAGTGGCTACAGCGTCATGTGTATCCAGCAGGGCACACAGGCACTGGAAGAGGTCGCCCGGAGGCCCCCGGACCTGATCCTGCTGGACCTCAACCTACCCGAGATGGACGGACTTGAGGTCTGCAAGGCCCTCCGCAAGACCTCGGACGTTCCAATAATCATGCTGACGGCACGGGACGAGGAGGCGGATCGAATCGTTGGCCTTGAGCTGGGTGCAGACGACTACGTCACCAAGCCTTTCAGCCCCAGGGAGGTCGTCGCCCGGGTCAAGGCAGTACTGCGGCGCAGAGACGTCTCGTCCGACGACACCCGACCTCTCGCAGTTGGCGCCCTTTCCGTTGACGCACCACGTCATCAGGCCGTATACCACGGGCAGGTCCTTCAACTCACGTCTCGAGAGTTCGCAATCGTCGAGTACCTCGCAAGAAACCCGGGACGTGTGTATTCCCGCACTCAACTGCTGGACCACGTGTTTGGTATTGACTTCGAGGGCTATGACCGTACCATCGACGCTCACATCAAGAACATCAGGCAGAAGATGCAGGAGGCCGCTCCGGATCGGTCTTCTCCTCTCATGACCGTTCGTGGAGTGGGCTATAAGCTGCAGCCAGATGAAGATGCTCAGTCTAAGACTCAAGCTTAGCCTCCTTTTCCTCCTCGTTGCCCTCGTCGTCGTTCTCGTCGTCGCGCTCTGGGTAGACACGACCGTGGAAACGGAATTCGACGCCTACTGTCGTTCGTGCGACATGGGAACGATGCACGGGATGACCGATGAGGAGTGCGAGGGAGCGCGGGCAGTCGGGGTCCTTGAACAAGCGTACCTTGACGCCATCCAGTCCTCCATATGGCGCGCAGCTCTCATAGCGGGGCTCGTAGCCCTCGTGCTCGCCTTCCTTTTCGGCAGACTCATCACAGGACCGATAAATAGCCTGCGGGATTCGGCCCGTCGCATCAGCGACGGCGACCTGTCACAGCGGGTTGCCGTAGAAACAAGCGATGAGCTGGGTGAGTTGGCGATCGCCTTCAACGACATGGCACACCAACTGGATACGAAAGAGAAGGGGCGCAGACAGTTGCTGGCCGATGTAGTCCACGAACTGCGCACTCCCTTGAGCATCATCCAGGGAAACCTAGAGGCATGGCGCGACGGTGTGGTCAACCCGACTCCTGACGCGGTGAGTTCCGTACACGACGAGGCCGTGGCCCTCTCAAGACTCATCACGGACCTGAGAGACCTTTCTCTGGCAGAGGCAGGGCAGTTGCATCTGCACACTGAGAACACTGACCTTTCACAACTCGTGTCGTCGGTCGTCACAGCGTCCCAGGAGCGAGCACGTTCCCGGGACATAGTGCTGACGCTGAACACTGCTGACGGTGACACAACCGCGATGATAGATGCCGGGCGCATAAGGCAAGTAGTCGCAAACCTCCTCGACAACGCACTGAGACACACTCCACGCGGCGGAAGGATAGATGTGGCCATCCCGGGCCCTTCAGAGGGCGAGGTCACTGTCGCAGTTGCCGACTCGGGTCCAGGTATAACGCCGGAGGATCTGCCCCATATCTTTGAGCATTTCTATAAGGCTGACCAGTCCCGTGAGCGCAGCAAGTCGGGCTCAGGCATCGGCCTTGCCATAGTGAAGCAGCTGGTGGAGGCCCACGGAGGCCATGTGGGAGCCGAGAGTTCCGTAGGGCACGGCAGCGTCTTCACCGTCACCCTGCCTTCATCGGCCAAGTAGGCCACTCAGCTTTGACACACCATGCTTTAAGGCCATAGACTGGGCACCCCATGGCCAGTCTGGCAATCGGAAGGGAGCAGCAGATGGAAACCATCAATGTGCTTGTCAACGACCAACTCACCGAGGATGTCCTGCCGAGGATTCAGGCCGTCGATTCCCGTGTCAAGGTGACGCACGTGGGACAACTCATGAAGGCCGAGAAGGAGGGCGACAAGGCAGCGGAGAAAGAGCTCGACACGCTTCTCGCTGAAGCCGAGGTGTACGCGGGCATGTTCTTCCCTCCCAGGCTTCTCGAACGGGCTCCAAAGCTGAAGTGGGTGCAGGTCGCACAGGCAGGAGTGGACAGGATTCTGCTCGACGAAGAGTTCCGCAAGAGCCCCATAATGCTGTCAAACGTCGGGGGGATTCACTCGTTTGCCCCTGCCGAGATGGCCATTCAGCTATGTCTTGCATGGGTCAAGGGAACAGTGGAGTGCGCCCGACAGAAAGAGGCGCGCCTCTGGCAACCATTCAATCCGGGTGTCCTGCGGGGAAAGACCATGGGCATCGTTGGCTACGGGAACATAGGCCAGAAAGTGGCGCGCATAGCAAAGGCATTCGAGATGTGGGTGATCGCCACCCGGAAATCGGCCACGAAACAGGGGAAGTCGCGCTACGCCGACCTGGTTATTCCACCATCACAACTTGGTCAATTGTTGGCCGAGAGCGACTTTGTGGTCCTCGCGAGTCCGCTCACTCCTGAGACATATCACATGATGAGTACGGACCAGTTCAAAGCAATGAAGAAGGATGCGCTGCTGGTGAACGTCGGCCGTGGGCCGGTGGTAGACGAGGCTGCGCTGGCAATCGCGCTGAGGGACGGGGACCTCGGAGGTGCCGCTCTCGACGTTTTTGAGACCGAGCCGCTCCCCCAGGACAGTCCACTGTGGGATGCACCAAACTTGCTCTACAGCCCTCATGTTGCAGGCTACATCATGGCATACCCAAGCATGGTGCAAGACCTTTTTGTCAGGAACCTGGAACGCTACGTGCGTGGAGAGAAACCGCTGACAGTCATCGACAAGAGGCGGGGCTACTAGCGTGTATCCGGGGCGTTGCCTCCCCAAAAAGGCAACGCCCCGAGCAATCTCCTTGTCTTGGCAGCCTCCCCCTTCTTTCGGCTCCTCTCCTACCTTGCCGCGGGCCGTTTAACTCCCACAGCTTTTCGGAGTGTCCCTACTCGGTTGAGGCTCATCAGCCGTCAAGTTCCCAGTTGACCACTCGGGGCAGCGGGAGTGTAGCGCACCACCCCAGGCAGGTCAAGAACCAAACCATTGTCTTTGACAGGGTCCGAACGCCAGCCTAGACTGGTTGAAGTTCCCTGCAGGCCGCGACAACGGGGAGGCAGAAAATGGGATTCGAGAACCCGCCCTACGAGGTGCTAGAGCGTGACGGTCATTTCGAGGTTCGCCAATACAGCGACTACATAGTTGCCGAAGTCGCGGTCGAGGGTGAATTCGGCGAGGCCCTCACACAGGGGTTTCGCATACTCGCAGACTACATCTTCGGCCACAACATCCGCAGCGAGCATATCGCAATGACGGTGCCCGTCACCGAGAAACCGCGCCCGGAATCGGAGAAGATAGCCATGACAGCGCCGGTGACGTCACAGCCACACGGCGCTGGAGCATTCCTCATCGCTTTCATGATGCCCTCGAAATACACGTTGGACGGACTGCCCAGGCCTGTTGATGAGAGCATCACATTCCGGACAGTGCCAGCGCATCGAGCCGCAGCAATACGCTTCTCAGGCTCCATGGACGCACAATCGGCTACCCGTCACAGGGATGAGCTAATGGAGTGGCTCGCCTCAAAGGGTGTCGAGACGCCGGTACCCGTTCTCTACGCCAACTACAGTCCGCCATGGATACCGCCTTTCCTCCGCAGGAACGAAATTATCGCGGAACTATCCTAGCCAAACGCGTTGACACCCTGTCTTCTTCTCAGTAGAGTGGCATGCGCCAAGCGATGAGGACGTGGAGAGCAACAAGCGCGGGAATCCTTGAACTGGTGGCAGGTGCCCTCAACCTGGTGTCCGGCGTAGTGGTCCTGATGGTTAGCGGCGCACTGGCTGCCATTCTCGAACTGGCCGGGCTGCCCGACATCTCGGCCACCACATCCCTTCCCATTGTCCTGGCAATCGGCTTGCCCTTGCTGCTGCTGGGCATCTCGGCTCTTGTTGGAGGAACCTGCGCACTGAGAGGCCGGCACTGGGGCTTTGCCCTGTTCGGGGCAATATGTTCGATTCCCCCATTTGCAGGAATCCTGGGAATCGCCGCGATTGTGTTTGTGGCACTTGCGCGTGAGGAGTTCCAGTAGCGTGCCATGGCTCGAACGATGCAGATGACGAGCGACGACCATTCGAGGAGAACAGAGATGAACAGAACCTGGAAACCGATGGTGGCAGGAGTGCTGAGTATAGTTGCCGGAGCTCTATCCCTCGCATTCGCGCTACTTCTTTTGCTCGTGGGGGGAGTGGTCTCAGGTGCACTCGCTTCTGCGGGAATCCCCAACTTCGCGTTCCTCCTGCCTCTACCCATCGTCGGAGGCATCTCCATCCCCTTCCTCATCCTGGGCTCTCTGGCAATCGTAGGAGGGACCTACGCGATACGACGGAGGCTGTGGCCGCTGGCACTCACGGGGGCAATATGCGCGCTGTTCCCTCCCCAAATTGGAATTCTGGGAATTCTTGCTATAGTTTTTGTCGTGCTGGGCAAGGACGAGTTTGCGTAGGCACTACTGAGAAGCGGAGGTGACTCGAAATGGAAAAGACCTGGAAACCTGTCGCGGGCGGCATTCTCGCGATAGTTGGCGGCTCTCTCAACCTTCTCGTTGGACTTGGTGTTGTGCTCGCTTTCCCCGCCGCCGCGCCCTTTAGAGTTGCGTTCGCAGCGGTCAGTGTTCTCGGCGTGCTGTTCCTTGGAAGCGGCGCTATCGCGCTCATTGGCGGTATCAGCGCCGTCAACAGGAAGAGGTGGGGTCTCTCGCTTGCAGGCGGAATATGCGCAATCATGCCCCCATCGACGTTGCTTGGCATCCTCAGCACCGTATTCATCGCCATCTCCCGCGAAGAGATGCAGTCTCCTTCCATGGCATCTTCAGAGCCCAGAAGAGAGTTGCCAGAGCCGGTTGAGGCTATTCCAGTGGCAGACAGTCGTGAGGCTCCAGAGGCAGCGGCGGCCGTGGCCGATGATGGTTGCGGGTGCGAGCCGGACTTCAGCGAGCCGAGCGAGGCTGAGCGAAACGCCTGACAATGGGCCCGTATCGACCCAACGCAATAGAGGTGAAGCTACACTCAGCTTCTGTCAGAACGCGAAGTAGTAGGGCCACACAAGGGCGTCGAGAATAACGGTCTGCCAGCAGAACAGCACGCACCCCAGGACTGCGAGTCGATGTTGCCATCCGGGTGGCCTTCCATACAGACGCAGCAGTATCGCGAGAAGCGCGATTCCACCCAGGGCAACGCCAAAGAGAACTACTCTGATAGCAATCCAGAGAGCACTCGAGGGCGCGTCAATCATGGCGTATGTAAGGGGCATCCACGCAGCGGAGCCGGACAGAACCAGCACGTACGCCGATACCACCCAATGGTAGCCGGGCACGCCGACAATCGAACTGTTGTCGGCGTCGACGCGGTATAGCACATAGATAGTCATCGGGAAGAACCCGACCGCTGCCAGCAGCATCGATACGGTGTAGAGCGACCGCAGAGATCCGGGAACACCACCCCAGATGTCCCAGCGAGTCTCTGGATGCGATATGAACGCCACTACATAGCTCGCAAGGACGGCCAGTCCCCCCACGACCAGTATCCCAGCGAGTCGCTTCTGCCTGCGTGTCATCTCTGAGTCTCCTGCTCACCACACTGCATGGAGTAGTACTACTGATGATACTCTCCTGCAGGCCGGAATGGCCCTGCAGGCTCGATTGCAATCACAACGCTGCCAGAGAAACCTGACGTAGCATCCAATCCCGCGACAGCACGCTCCGCTTCGGCCTTCTGGCGCTCGTTGTGGTAGAAGATGGCCGAACGATACTGGAGACCGGTGTCCGGCTCCTGGCCATCAGGCTGTGCGGGATAGTGCAGACGGAAGATCAGGTCCAACAACCGCGTATAGCTCACACGGCGGGGGTCGAAGGCTATCTGGACAGCTTCAGCCTGCCCTGTGGTCCCTGCACACACCTGTTCGTACATTGGGCCGTCGACGTAGCCGCCAGTGTAGCCAGTGAGAACTGACACAACTCCCGGCACCTTGCGAAACGCATCCTGAAGCCCCCAGACGCAGCCTCCTCCAAGAGTGGCCAACTCCGTCCCGGGGTCTTCGTTCCTTCGCCCCGGTCCATGCTGACGACCGGGTTCCGTTCGCATGACTAGTCCACTGTTGGATACGGAGGACGATTGCGCGTCCTTCGGTCTTTGAGGGCGCGGTCACGCACGATGAGCAGTACATCGGTGAGTTGCCGACGCTGCTCGTCGTCAAGTACCGAGAGTATTTGCCGCACCGACTCACGGAGAAACACCTTGTCGCAAATCTCCTGCCCTTTCTGTGTCAGGACTATCGATACTGCGTTGCGGCGCTCAGGGTCGGGTACTCGTTGGAGCAGCCCGTCCTTTTCCATCCGCGTAAGTAGCCCGGAGATGGAATGCGGCTCTCTGACAAGCCAGCGGGCTATCTCGGCCGGACGGGTACGCCCCCCCATCGCGTCGAGAACTGACATCACGCCCGCCTGGCTGGCGGACACGCCGTACTGTTCCAGTTCAAGCTCGCGCGCTTTATAGACGGCGTTCCGGGTCTGCTCAAGCAGTAGCCAGAGTGTCTGGTCTGGATCCACGTAGTTGAACTTCTTCTTGGTTGCCACGCTATGTTCTCCCGATACTAAGAAATGTGCGCGCAGGGGGCCCAACCTGTTCAGGGAAAGAGGCTCGATTTCGAACAGGAATGCTCGTGTGGGACAATAGTAGCAAAGGCGAGAGCGGCAGTCTAGAAAGCACCTGCCCACCAACAAGCCAACTGAGCTCACGCACGCGTCAGCGATTCAACAAAGCGCTGCAGGCAGGCCAGCGCGGCAGGAGTACCGGAAAGTTGCCGATCGTCGTCAACATGGACTCTCCAGTAGCGCCTCAACC
>Ga0272443_10003083_pt1 | contig 20150 bp, 16 predicted proteins | sample SSMAcet12_FD_193581 | JGI IMG/M metagenome (GOLD analysis project Ga0272443, IMG submission 193581) | Marine sediment archaeal communities from Little Sippewissett salt marsh, Falmouth, MA, United States - SSM-Acet-12 | ecosystem: Environmental > Aquatic > Marine > Wetlands > Sediment ... | reverse complement strand
CGGATAAACTGGGACGAAAAATTCGCGAAGATGAAATAGATGGGATCGTCAGCTCACACGCCCCATAAATTAGACGCAGTAACTGGTTTTCAGAGCTGGTGCACGAGGAATCGCAGGTCGAAATCCCGCTTCGGGTTTCGACTTTTTAATATGTCCGGTAGCGCAGACATTCCTGTCTGCGCCGCTTATATTGCGTGCGCCGCCTTCGGCGACGCGCTCAGACAAGAATGTCTAAGCTACCATTCTTCGTGGGCGGCAGACGCCCGCGTCTGCCCCAATTCTGATTCCCATGGCTGGCGTACGTCCCGAGGTTGTCCCACAAGTGTTCAGTTGCGCCGGTTCCTGCCCCCGATTTATCGGGGGTGTGAACTGGCGCTGTTTAAATAATTGCGGTACTTCACATTCAAATCACGTGTGTCAGATTACATTTTCGCTAAGAAGCGAAATCAGGATCAGACACAACTTTTGGGACAGCCTCTCCCCGTGCACCAGCAAAAAGGGGAATATCCCCAGTTTCCCTACTAAATCAATGTTGTCCCTGAGCCCCGGCCGTTATATGGAAACGTGAAAAAAGACAGAAATGAAAAAGATACATTTTATAAATATTCACTGTTATTTCGAAACAAAGCCATTTTGTTGGCGCGTTCGGACATACTCCGATCATAACGCAAAAAATATATCAAAGAGGTAAGGAATTAAAATAAAGATGTTAAAATATGCGATACGAACCCAATTCAATGGACTAACATGAACCACAATCAATTATAAGGAATATTTGATGAATTCGTGACACCAAATGACAAATAATATATTTTTTTAGGCTTAACACGGCTCACGACATAAACCGGTACTAAGGCTTTGGTTGGTCGCCTCCTCCGCGATGGGTTTGAGGACCCACCGATCACAATTCTGGTCTTCTCAAGGGGCAGACCGGGACGTCTGCCGCCCACATAATATTTCCATTTTACGGTAAGAAGATTAATCCAGAAATTCCCAATTAACACCGTAGGTTAAATAACGGCCGGGAAAGACATAGTCTTCGCGGAGCTCATATACATTGGCCTGGATGTTCTGGAAGATATAAAAGAATGTAAAGCGTTTAACCCGAAACGAGAGTCGCGCATTAAGCGTGATATTGTCACCGATTTCGGTTCCGAAAAATCCCTTGTACGGCTGCTGATAAATCGCCTCACCGAAACCGTACAGGTGCAGATCGAATTTTCTAAGATAAATATGTAAACCAAGATTGGTGTAAAACTGATAATCGGGTGAATAAGGCAGATCGGTTGAACCATCGATACGTACATAATGATAACTGGCGCCACCCGACCAATTCAGAAACTTTTTCCATGACAACTTCTGCCGGGCGGTAACATTGACAAATTCAATATCGCGGTTTTCAGCTCGATAAGTACCCAGAATCCGACTCGACCAGACAATCCCGGTATCATCGGGGATGCTATCGGTCCGAACCCAGTCGATACCATCGAATATTTTGCCACCGGTTACAGATAATAACAGGTCATCACCCTCGTTACCCCATCCAAATGTAATATTACCGGTAAACTGTTTCTCCGGCTGGAGATTTTTGTTACCTGACTCGAAATAATCGGCCTGGGTACTACTATATATTCTGAAAATCCGACGGCTAAGATTAAGCTCATACAAACTGGGGAATTTTGTACTATACCCGACCGAACCGGACAGATACATTTTCTTTTTATTCACAACATAGTACAACATCCCACTCGGCGCCGGTTCGTAACCGACGACTTTATCGGCCTTAAGGTATAACATCCATGAAGAAACACCCTGCGTATATAATAATCGAGCATCAAACAGACCGCGATGACGAACAACTTTATCCTGTTCGCTGAATTTCTCCTGCTTGAAAATCACCTGAGTTTTAAAATCGTAATCTTTAAATCTCCCCTCCTGCGAGAATTTCATCGAATTTTCGATAATATCTAATTTCCTGTTATAAGTACCCGAGGCCCGATCCAGCGATGATTCCGAACGCTGATGACTGAACTCGACCGAACTTTTCTGGTTATCGCTGATAGCATAATCCAGACCGGCCGCGAGATCACGGTCGCGCCGGAAACGATCCATGTAGAATGTCCCGATATACGGATTATCAGGATTGACATTATAAGTTCCGTTACGGCGATATATTCGCCCGTTAAAATTCAGCCGGGTGCGATTATTAATCGGATATATAATTTCACCCCATTGATGGTACTCATCATCATCAAAATTATAATAGGCACCATCAGCCTTACGATAACCAACCGCCGCGCGAATCAACTGGCCGCTTTGATAACGATTAGCGAATGAAGCCTTGGTGTAGGCGTGACCGAATGAACCTTTATCGACATGCATTTTCGACTCGGCAATCAGCGAATCAGGCTCGACCGGCATGAGAATTATCGAGGAAGTTCCGTTATCCGCTCCATACACCATCCCCAGCGGTCCCTCAATATTATAAACTTCACCAACCGGTGCCGTGGGTATATCGTTGAAATCAATCATATTATCCGGTTCGTACAGATGTTCGACCGGATGCAAAACTCGGTTATTCAAAACGACATTCATACGATTACCGGGCAGCGTGAATGGTGATAATGTTTTTCTAAACGGCGTATTCTGATATTCGATAACAAAATTCGATGGATTATACCGAATCAGGTCGGCCGCATCACGAAAAAACGAACGATACATCTCGTCAGAATATCCCAACCTGCGGCTTAACAGGTAGATATTAACTGAATCATCGGCACTAAAAAAACTGACCGGTTCCTCACGGTGTCTGATAAGAGCGGTGTCAATAGGATGCGAACCATCAAACATAAGCGTCGAATCATAAGGCATTGTTGTCGAGTCAAACGGAGATGCGGTCGAATCGATTGTCAAAAGATTGTCGGCGAGTGTTGTATCAGGTTTTATTATTTTTGATGAATCCGGTGTTGTCCCCTCGCTTTCTGACTGTGCACCGGCCGACATGTATGTAAAAATAAGAAATAGTACAACAGCTATCAGTTTAAAAGGCAGGCGTATCATCCCCGCAGACTCTTTTCTTTCTCGTATAGAAAAATCAAAACCGGACATAATATGGGGAATAAGATACTATTCGAGATAATAGTAATCAATGAAAATAACATCCCCCCTATTAAACGGGGCCAGAACGGTTGATACAAAAAGGCATCGACAACATCAACAACAAGATGATAAAACAGGCCTGTCAGAAGACCGGACAGGATTAAGGTCAGTATCAGCTTTAGATTAACACTTTTAGAAAAATTTAGTTTTCTCACACCAACACCGATCAATGCCGAAAACGATATCCCGACCAATTGTGATAACATCAGCGGAATGGGTGCTGGACCCATCGGATTAAAATTTGACCAGAGAAAAAAGCCAATGACACCAACCCCGACACCGGGCCATAGCCCCCATAAAAATCCGGATAAGAAAACTATAAAGAACGACGGATTGAGATTATATAAAAATATCGAGAAGTACGAAAAAACAAAAACCAGAGCCGCAAAAACAGCGACTCTGGTTGTAATTTTCAAACCCTGATTCATTATTTAATAATGGCTATTTTGAATTTATCGTGGGCGATATGAGTCCCATCCTCGAATTTACAGGTAAGGTAGGCCAGGTACACACCGGGTGCAATTTTGCTACCGCTTTGGTTATCAAGCCCCCAACTCACTTGCGGCCCCGATCCGATATAGTAATAATCCCAAACCGATGAAACAAAATTTACCTTCTCACCGGAGATATTAAAGATAGTTGCTTCCAATGTACCGGCCTTCCCCGGAGCGGGCCAGTTGACATTGGCACGGAAAGTGACGCTGTCATCACTGCCCGGTTTAACAACCGGATTTGGGAATGGTGGCAAAATATCGACACCGGTTTGAGTTGTATCCAAAAAGGAAGCATTAATCAAAATCGAATATCCAAAACCATCCCGATTCAGATAATAAGCCTGATAGTTTGTCGAAACCGGCGATCCGGCCACGATAACATTACTGATCTGATCGGTATAGACGGTATCAAAAGCGGTATCATTGGCCATTTTTATGTTTGGTGCACCAATTATCGGAATTCTAATAAAAGAATAATCCCAAACGGCACTAAAATCATTAGCTGCGCCCTTAAATCCGAAAGTCAATGTACTATCCGAAAGCAGATTTATATTCCTCAACCGGATATATTGCGTCCCCAGATTCTGGGGTAAAAACGATTCGTAAAATGTAATTGGAAATCCGTTAAATTCTCTTAATTGACCGTTTATGGAATCGGCCCATCCGCGATCCTCGACCCAGGTAAAAATATTATCGTCATAGTCATTAAAGGTCATAAAAAACGAATCGGGAATCATGGCATCATAATAGGCTCTTTCAGAGAAACCGACTCCGCTCGGTGCCTGCGAAGCCCGGGTGCCGGTGAAATAATTCCAGACCGCAAATTCCTGATAGGCATCACGCAAACCGGCGGCACCGCCGGTATAGGCATCAATAGCATCATGGGCCGCCTGCGGGAAATTCGGACCGGGACCGTAATCACGGCATCGTTCCCAAATATCTCTTATCAAAACAGTATCATATCGTTCCGATAGAAACAGCGGGAATACTGCCGAGCCATACTGATGCAAATCAATTGATGACATTACCGCCTGAAGACCTTTGTATGGGTCATCATAATAGAAAGGTAAATATGTGTAATAATCATTAATATCATCATACATCATTTCTTCCATCCATACCGCTGACATTTCCCACCAGTACCTTGCCTGAGGAGAGAGACTTCCCTGATTTTCATACTCCTGCCAATCCATCGAGTAATGAATGGTATGGAAAAATTCGTGAGCCAATGTCACCCGTGCGGCATCAAGCCGCCCATTCAAATCGGATTGCTGATTATATGGAGGAATCCCGGCATAATCATTATCGATAACGATAAAAGAAGTATATTGCAAACTGTTAATCTGAAACTCCGGTTCTGTCCATCCATAATAGTCCGAACCTATATGGGCGATGTATATATCTACTAAACCGGACGAATCACCGCCACCGGCATAGCCATCGGAAACTGGCCGTGGGAAACCGAGATGCTCCACCTCAAAAGCCCAGATCGAATCGCAGATATCGGCCACCATGTTGACATAATCGGGAACACCATCAGGACCGCCATGTATCGTATCAACATCAACCTGATAAACAGCATGGCTTCCGGCGGTATCATAATGAATGAAAAAATGACCACCCGGCGAATAGTAATACAGTTCCAAAGTCGGCCGAGCCATAGCTTCGGCTTCAGCCGCGTATTTTCCGGTAAAATACTGGCGATTAAAATGAAAATCGGCGGCGATATCAGTCCCGCAGATGGCCCGCCCGAGACTGTCAAGGGAAGCGGGACGTGGTCCCTCGCCTCGAAGGTACATCATACGACTGATAATTTCTTCCTGTTCCTCATCGCTGAGAGTTTTCGCATAGATCGATATCCCGGTTAAAATCAATAAAATCAGAAACATTGATGTTAGTTTTTTCAATTGTTACCTCTGCTCTTTTGATTATGTCGATTCTTCATCTCAACCAGCCAATCGCCGGGAACCGGCTGTGAACCGACCATACCATGATGCCTGTCGCGACCGTGGTAATCGGATCCCCCACACCTGAGAAGCGACATCTCTTCGGCTGTTTTATTCAAATACTTTTTCATCTTACTATTATGGTATGGGTGATAAACTTCCAGCCCATCCAAACCATAACCGACAAATTCGTGGATATATTGATATGCCCGGGCCACTCCCGGATGCGCCAAAAAAGCCAACCCGCCGGCGGCATGAATCAATTCGATCGCTTCTTTTGGCGATAAATTCTGTTTGGGAACATAAGCCGGACCGTCAAGCCCGATATATTTCGCAAAAGCTTCATCGAATGATTTAATCACGCCGGACCGAACCATTGCATCAGCCACCGTCGGCCGCCCGATAGCGGAATCACCGGCTATCTCCTTTACCAAATCCATCGAAATGTCCATACCCATAGCTTTCAACTTCTTTAACATTTTTTCGCCCCTTTTGTTTCGTGTATCTCGAAATTCCTGGAGCGCCCTGATGAATTTTTCCGAGTACGGATCGAATAAATAACCAAGAATATGTATATCCTCGCCACCCTTACCGGTCGATAATTCGACACCGGGGATAACCTCGGGATCATTTTTATGCCGTTGTTCGGTAGCGGTGAAGTAACCGGCATAATTATCATGATCGCATATTGCGATTGCGGACAGTTGCTTACTGCAGGCGATTTCAAGAACTTCCCCCGGCGTGGAAAGACCGTCGGAGATAGTGGTATGAATATGCAGATCTACTTTATTGGTCACTAAATTTTACTTTCGACTATGTTCCTGATTTCATCCGCCAGCCGGTCGCTTTTCTCTTTAAGTTCATTGACACCGTCTTGCATCTCGGCCACAAAGGCTTCATCCTCGAATCCGCCGATATTGATTTTGACATTATATATCGCTCCCTCGATCGCCGCCTTGGCCATCAAGGCGGCAACACCGGCATCCGAGACTGAATTGACATTACCTTTTTCGGCCACAGTTTTACACATCTCCATAACCTTATACGATTTTCTGGCGGTTTCCAGAGGGGTTGCGGCCGCAATTTTTGTCGCTTCAAAAATCGCCTTATCGCGGGCGGCGATTTCGTCTTTGTTATCTTTCGGCAATTTACGGGCGTGCATAACTTTTTCGAAAGCTTCGCCGTCTTTGACAATCATTTCTTTAAGTTCATCGCGGATTATTTCCGACTCCTCAAGAAGGGTTTTTAACTCATCCGCAACATCTTTATACTTCTTTTTCATGACGGTCAGCCGGCAAACCATCGAATTTAATGCCGCACCCATCGTCCCGGCAGCGGCGGCTACCGAGCCGCCCCCCGGTGTGGCCGATTTGGCGGCGATTTCGTTGTAGAAATCACTGGTTGATTGGGATCCTCCGCCTAATCGACGGAGTTTCTCCTCGAGTACCTGTTCGGCTGAAAAATTCTCCACCTGCAAATAATATTCAGCGACATCAAACAGAGCCTGCTGAGGGATCAGCCCGACTATTTCCGATGAGACAACATTAACGCCATATCGCGCCGCCTCCGATTTAATAGTCTCAAAAACCCGGAAGACGGGCGTTTTCGGATAACGAACCAGATTCATGGATACCTGTGTCTGATTCCGTTCGGCAATCGAAAATCCCATCGCCTTACAGAAACGGTAACCACCCTGAACATCACGAACCGCATTGGCGATTTTTTTGGCAATCGAAACCCGGAAAGTATCAAGATAAACGTTGTATGCTACCAGCGGAAAACGAACACCAATAGCGGTGGCGCCTGCTTTCAGATTCATTTTGGCCGGGCCATAATCAGGTTTTCGATCCGGATTGGTTTCGATATCATCCCGCATACCCTCATATTCACCCTTACGTACAACCGCCAGATTCTCACGATCGGGGCGGGTGCAAGCCATTTCATACAAATAAACCGGGATTTGTAATTCCTCGCCGACTCGTTTACCAAGCTGATTGGCCAACTCGATCGCTTCGGACTCTTTCATATCGGATATCGGGATGAAGGGACAAACATCGGTGGCACCCATGCGCGGATGTTCACCCTTGTGGGTTTGCATATCGATAAGTTCGGAAGCCTTTTTAATTCCGCGGAAACAGGCCTCAACCGCCGATTCCGGCGGACAGACAATCGTAACTACCGCACGATTATGATCGGCATCCATTTCGCGATCAAGAAGAATAACTGAAGGATCGGTTGTCATTTCGCCGATGATGGCATCGATAACTTCTTTCCTCCGTCCTTCGGAAAAGTTGGGGACACATTCAACCAATCTAATCATTTTAAACTCCGCTTAATAATTTTGTTCCGGATAATTGTGATTTAATCCCCCAGGCCAGAAGGGGAATCATTATTTCATGATGGCCTATAAAATTAAAACCACATCCACCCCCGGCTGTAGGTCGCTGAACGACATTTTTAAGAGGTCGATAGTGGTTAATCATATCAAAATTGGCCGTCGTTATATTACATTTCTGTTTTTTTAAATTACGCGCAACCGTTAATGCCTTCAGAAAAACTTCCGGCAGTATTACCGATGATCCGATATTCGCCGCCGTCCCGCCTCGATCGATTTTGGTCATAAGATGAGCTAGAATTTTAAAGTCACGGTACGATGCTTCCGCCGCCGGCCCGGGTTGGAAACTGTTTTGCTGATGGATAATATCGGTACCGATTACCATATGTATAGTCGCGGGGAGATTCATTTTATCGGCGGCGGCAAAAAGCGACATGTTACGATATCTCGCTTTTTGTTTGTTTATAAATACTCCGGCCGCCTCACCAAGACCGATGGATTTGCTGTCGGCCAGTTTGACGACCTCGGCAAACAGGTTGCCGGTATCGGCCGCCATACCAAAACTGCCATCCTGCAAATTGGCACGAACATCTTCGGAGGTGCATCCGGTGAAAGCCAACTCCAGATCATGAATCAATCCGGCTGAGTTGAAGGACAAGCCGGTGACAATATTATTTTTCATCAGGTCGATAATAATCGGCGATAACCCCACTTTGATAACATGCGCACCCATCAAAAGATGAAACGGAAAACCCTTTTTACGACTGCTCACTACGCGAGATATAAATTCATTCAACTCGGAAGCTTTAAGATACTTCGGAAGTGATTTAAAAAACTTATCGGCGTGAGCGGGAGTCAGGACCTTCGCGGCCGATGAAATCTCGACCTTACTTTTCCGGTTTTTCAGAGATATCGTGCGAACTTTATCTAAATCTGCCTGACGGAAACGACTCATAGTCCACCTTACAAATCAATCAACTCGCCCAGTTCGTAATCGGTTAACTCAGCCGTAATCGATCCAACAATCACTTTCGATTTCATCAACACCGGTAGTTTAATGCGGTCATCGGTTAACCAAACTTTCAGGCGTCCCTCATGTTTGAAAATACCGGAGGACAATAAAAGCGGCTCGACCACCAAACAGTCGAATTTGCCGGCTTCGACACTGACCGTTTCCTTTTTTAAAACCCGGACCTCAAGCGGATACTGTTTGCCATCGGTAAAATTATCGATATATATCGACTTGCCGACTTCCAGCTTTTGCGTACGCGCATAGTACAAAATTGATAATGCATCCTGAACATACTGCGCCACATCGATAGTATCGTTTTCATAAAAAACCCTATGGTTTTCCTGGTCGAATGAGTACGCTTTATCAGCTTTATATCCACCTTCGCGAAGCTGTTTTTCGAAACGCCAGCTGAAAATACCGGTTGCATCGACAATCGATTCGACCTTGTCTTCGACACGATAGAACGACGAGAAAAATTTATTGGAATTGGCTTTCGACATTACCAGATAACAGGGGCGGTTTTTGTATTCAATCAAATCAACCACTTCCAGCGTCGCATAACCGGCATTTATAAAACCATAACCGACATCAAAACTCAATTTCTCGCCGACACCAAACGCATAATTATCAACAAAACGATTGATACCCGAATCTTCGTAGGTAACGTCGGTGCTGTCATCATCGGTCGCGGCCGCCTTACTATGCATGACATCAGACAGATAAATAATACCGAATATCACAGCCAGAGATACTACCGATAAAATAATGTTCTTAAGCATCGCCGGAAGGTACCCCCGTTTTTTTCTTCGCCGCTTCAATAAGATACGGTAATATCCGGCCGAGTTCTTCACCGATTTCGATAAACGATTGGTTGTAAATCTCAAGCGAACTGCCAATAGGGTCGTCGACCCCTTCACCGCGGAGTGATGACTCCGGGTAATTCTTCAAAAGGAACGTCTTGATTTTCGCATCAGGAACCATATTGACAACTTCATAACCATGCGACGATGTCATCGCCAGAATAATATCAGCCTTATCGATTAACTCCACCGTAAGCGGCTGTGAGCGATGCTCAGAAATATCGGCATCCCATAATTTGGCCGCTTCGATAGCATATTCGGTCGCGGGGCAGCCATGAATGGCGCCGGTACCGGATGAAAATACTTCGATATTGGCGATTTTTTCTTTTTCGAGTAATTTTTTTAATCCGCCTTCGGCCATCGCCGAGCGACAGCTGTTTCCGGTGCAAACGAACATTATGTTAAATTTAGACATATCAAATTCCCGCCAGGCTTTTATTTATTCTCTCCTTAGAAATAATACCATGCCGTAAAATCGAAAAACTATCACCGATACATTCGACCACCGTCGAGGGGAGTGAATCGAGACAACCGGCATCGAGATATAAATCGACATCGTCGCCAAATGTGTGAGCAATCTCATCGGCACTGTTTAATTCGCTGCCACCGGAGATATTGGCGCTGGTTGCGGTCAGGTTAAAATCTATCGATGAAAGCAAATTTTCTATAAAAGGAGACGACGAACACCTGATACCGATTTTGTTATTGACCACAATCGGCGGAGCGAAATTCGATTTATTTTCCAGCACCAGTGTCATAGGACCGGGTAAAAAATCTTCAGCCAGTTTTTTTGAAATTTCTGTTTCCATACCAAAATTTTTAATATTCTCTTTGGAGCGTACAAATATTGCGGTGGCCATTGTTTCCGGTCTTTTTTTCATTTCATACAATCGGTTGACAGTCTCGGTTCTATCGATTCGGCCCAGCAAACCATATTGAGTTTCAGTCGGGGCAGCTATGATTCCCCCTTTTTCTAAAATCTCGGCCGTCATTTTTATCAGTTTCTCCCCCGGTCGCTTCGGATCAATTTTCCGGATATTCAGGTTTTTCATTTATCTGCTCCGGAATTATAGCGCCGGTATCCAATGGATCAATCAGGGGCGGGAAAAATTCATCATACGATTGTTCAAGCTGACGAACATTAACAGTCACTTTCACTACCCAGGCATTTTTATAACCGGCTTCAACCGCGGCCGGGAGATAAATTTCGGCATCATCAAAGGTGGCAAAGTCACCAGCTCGAACTTTATAATATGGGACCTCGTAATCGAGATAAATTTCCTTGTCGAAAACCTCCCTTGCGATTTTTTGTTCACGGGTGGCCGGGCCATACGTTTTGGAGGTATATAATTGAATGCGATATGTCTCGTATGAACCTGTCACCGATGAGGTTGTATCGCCGGTCGTACCGGTCAAACCGGGTTGACTATCGGCTACGGTATCGACCAGAGATGCCATCGGATATTTTTCCGGGATAATTTCGAAATCTTCCGATAAACTCAACGGATTTACCGCGTCCTTTTGTTTTTCCTTTGGTTGTTCGGTCTGCTCGGGACGAGGGCCTTTTAATATCCGCTCACAGCCGATAAACATCGACAGCATCACGATACAGATTAAACCATATTTAAAAATCGTTTTTATCATAAGAACTTTTGAAGATTTTCGTCAGCCCCGAATTCCTTGAGGATTTTTTTAACATCGTTGACTTTTGTCTTATGCGCCACAAAGACGATATCATCGGTCTTGACAACAACCAGATCGGAAATACCGAGTGAGACAATAATTCCCCCATTTTCATTGTATATGGTCGTCTCGTACGAGTCGCAGACCCGCGCCCCACCGATAATAACATTGTGATTGTGATCCATCTCTTTATAACGTTCCAGCGCATTCCAACTGCCGACATCATCCCAGATAATATCACCCTTTATAGCCAAAACATTTTCGGCATTTTCCAGCACTGCAAAATCGATCGAAATCGGTTCGCATTTATAATACAAATCCTTGCGGCCCGATGCTTCTTTGGGAGAACCGATTTTCTCCGAATAGTTATCCAGCTCGTCACCCATATCCGGTTTACAATGATAAATCGCTTCAAGAATAGATTTTACCGACCAGATAAACATCCCCGAATTCCACAAATGCTCACGACTCAAATAATACTGCTGAGCGACAGCTGGTTTTGGTTTTTCGGTGAAGGCCTCGACTTCATACACTGAAATTCCCCCGACAGTACGGTAAATATCAGCCAGTTTTATATAGCCGTAACCGGTTTCTGCCCGGGCCGGATCGATTCCGATAGTTATCAGTCGGTTTTCGGTCGATGCTATTTCGGCCCCGACCTTAATTATCTCGATAAGTTTTTGCGGCGGCCGGATAATATGATCGGCCGATAACACCACCATAACGGCATCGGGATCGAGTTTTTTCAGATGTTCGGCGGCGAGACCGATTGCCAGACAGGTATTACGACCTTCCGGTTCGGCCAGAATATTTTTTTCATCAAGATTTTCAATTTCTTCCAGAATCGGCTCTTTCATATCCTCGGAGGTAACAACCAGAATCTGTTCGATGGGAATCAACGGGAGGACACGATCGATTGTTTCCTGAAGCATAGTTTTTTCGGAAATCAACCTGAGCAGTTGTTTGGGTCGATGCGCTCTGGAAAGCGGCCAGAAACGCTCGCCCCGTCCACCGGCCAGAATTACTCCATAAATCAATGTCTCATTCCTCCAAATAAGTGTAAGCCAACATGATAATTAATTTTATATTAAAGTCAAGCGCCCCTTCTTATTCACCGAATATTACCGCCTGAAATTTATAAACGACGGCATCAGACGACTTGTAAGCATTACGCGGAAGTCCCGCTTTGACACAGGTTTGCTCAAGAAACGTCGTTCGATCCCATCCATAATCAACCGCTACCTGCGGCAGAAGTAAACCGCGATGATTGCCTTTAAAAATCATCAGACCGTCGCGTCCGACCTCGATTTCATCCCACGAATCGACTTTCTGCATCGGGGTTAAAACAGAAATTTCGATATGGATATCTTTTAACTCGTTTGATTTTACGGGCGTAAATCTGGGATCGGAAACAGCCGCCTGCACCGCACAAGTTGTCACTGTTTTATACAGCGGGGCATCACCGGTTGTATGACCGATACATCCGCGCAGTTGGTCGTTTTTTTCAAGGGTTACAAAAGCGGCACCGAATTTTTTTAGATTGTCGGAAACTTCGAACTCCGGGACCTGCCCATTATCGAGATAACGCTCGATTGTCGAACGAGCAATCACCAGCAATTCATTTTTTTCCGATTCGGTTAACTCAAATTTTTTGGGAAGTTCCTTTTTCTCGGCAGGCTTTGTCGAACCAATATTTTTACCGCTTTTTTTATCCGACGATTTATAAATAACAGCGGCGACATAACCCACTACTTTGCTTTTATCTCCATTAAGGTCACCGGAGTCGCCATATTTTAATATTTTTACTTTACTGGCGCCTCGCGCGATAGCAGCCTGCATCACCGCTACGGTCGGTCCACCACCACACATCTCTACCATGCCGCTTTCGATATATTTCTCCAGTCGAATCGGATCCAAATCAGCCAGACAGGCCATCCCGAGCGAATCCATCGGGTATCCATCCGAGGCAGGGCGATAATGCTGCCAGTCGGTGGAGGCTATCATAATTGTATGTTCATCGAAGTCAATCGCCTTCAAAGCTTTGGCTAGCACTTTAATCGTTCGGTCATCCTGTTGTCCCATAACAACCGGAACAATCTCGAAGTCATCTAAAACAGTCTGTAAATAGGGAAGCTGAACCTCAAGAGAATGCTCTCGAACGTGCGCCTTACCGATATAATCGATACTCTTGTCAAAATTAATCATCTGCATACATAGTTTGTCGGGACAGCCAAGTTTGCCCAGCGGTGTTTCCCAGGTAATCCTCGGGCCATATACAGAGATACCATTAAACGGATACTGGTGTGACGGGCCGACCAGTATAACATTGTTGATATCCATTCCTTCCAGCAGTTTATAACAGTGTGCCGCGATTTTTCCGGAATATATTAATCCGGCATGGGGTACAATCATAGCTATAATCTGTCCGTCGATTTCCGGTAGATCGGTAACGCCGGCCAGATGCTCATTTACCATCGCCTGAAGTTCTGCTGAATCGGCCGGGTAAAAGGTCCCGGCCACCGCCGGGCGCCGTAAATTTGTCGAGGAAGCGGAGATACCTAAGATTAAAAATAATAGTACAATAATTGTAGTAAAAAGAGTTTTTTTCATGCCTGATTCCTTATATTTTGCTGCCAGAATACCATTCTTTAGTTATACCGTCAAGGAAAAAAGTGTTGGCAGAAAATCAGAAAAAAGTTGTATAATATTTATATATGAATCGGGTTGTTGTTGTAAAATGGCCGTCAAAAAGCCCAAGCGGTAAATTTGATAAAGACAGCTATAAGTTTATGCTTACGACCGGCTTAGGTTTGTTGGACGATACTAAAACGGTCGAAACGTTTATGAAAAAGCTGTTTCCCGGCGGGATAGTTGGAATGAAAACCAACTGTCTGGCCCGAAAATTTAACTCAACCCCGGTCGCCCTGACCGATGCGCTTTCTGAAATTTTGATAGATAACGAAATTAAAGAGAATGATATAATCATCTGGGAGCGAACTAATCGCGAACTTGAAGAGGCCGGTTATAAACTGAATGCGTCGTCGTTCGGACGCCGTTGTCTCGGCACCGATAGTAATGGTATTGGCTATAGTAATGAATTTTACAGCGCGGGTGAAGTCAACTCGCTGGTCAGTAATATTCTTCTGAGGATGGTTAATCATCACATAAATTTGCCGATTTTAAAAGATCATTCTATCGCCGGGTTATCCGGTTGTCTTAAAAATATGTTCGGGGTGATACATAATCCAAATAAATATCATGGCAATAATTGTAATCCGTATGCGGCGTATGTATCCCAGTTGGAACCTGTTAAAACCAAACATCGGCTGGCGATTATCGATGCATCCCGGGTGCAATACAATCTTGGCCCGGGCTACGATAGCCGGTATATTGAAAACTACGGTGGTGTTATTTTATCTATCGATCCGGTCGCGGCCGATCGTATTGGATTGGAAATTGTCGAGACTTTGCGCCGGAATAATAAATTGCCATCACTCAAAGAGACGGGACGACCGGCTGATTATCTTTTCACGGCCGGGCAATACGGCTTTGGTGTTGCCGATTTGCAAAAAATCGATTTGGAAGTGGTTACTATAAGCGAAAACGGTAAATCGAAGGCGGGAGAACTTCTCTGATGGAACGACGGTTTTTTCTAAAATGTCTCGGAAGCACCGCTATGGCAACGGCGGCGACACAGACCGATTTGCTCCCGGAAATTATCGGCGGGGTTCAAAATGCCTGTGCTTTTGATTATACCAAAAAACTATCATCGGTGGAAGCGCGCTTTTATAAAAAGCTCGAAGGTGGCGGCATTGAATGCGGTATCTGCCCGCGTCGATGCCGGATTACCGATCTGGAGCGTGGTTATTGTGGGACCCGTGAGAACCGTAATGATGTGTACTATACTTTGGTGTACGGTCTCCCCTGCGCGGTCAATATTGACCCTATCGAAAAGAAACCGCTCTTTCATTTTTATCCCGGTACGGCCGCATTTTCAATTGCCACCGCCGGGTGCAATTCCAACTGTAAATTCTGCCAGAACTGGGATATTTCGCAATCTCGCCCGGAACAGACCAACAATATTGATTTGCCCCCCAAGAATATTGTCGATATATGTCAGGGTAGAAATGTTCCAACGATTGCATATACATATTCGGAGCCGATAATATTTTATGAATACATGTACGATACTGCGGCGCTGGGGAAAGAACAAAATATTAAGTCGGTTATGATTACCGGCGGATATATCGAAAAAGAACCATTACGAGAATTACTTGGGGTGCTCGATGCGGTCAAGGTTGACCTTAAATCGATTCGTCAAGATTATTATAAAAACATTGTTGATGCCGAATTGAAACCGGTGCTGGATGGTTTAATAGAAATCAAAAAAGCCGGTACCTGGCTGGAAATTGTGTACCTGATTGTCCCGACTCTGAACGACAGCGAAAAAGAATTTAAAGAATTGGCAATATGGATAAAAAATAATCTCGGTGTTGACACACCGATTCATTTTTCACGGTTTCATCCTCAATATTTATTAAAGAACCTTCCCCCCACACCGCAGGAGACGATGGAGACGGCGCATGATATCTGCAAAGCGGAAGGATTACAATTCGTTTATCTCGGTAACCTTCCCGGCCATCCGGCCGAATCGACCTATTGTCCCGGCTGCGGAAAAGTTTTAATTGAACGTCGCGGCTATCAAATATATAAATATAATCTAAAAGGAAACATTTGCGCATTTTGTAAGCGCGAGATACCCGGGATTTTTTAATGAAACGAAAAGCCTTCTTACTCGGCTTTTTATCTGTTGGCGGACAGGTTTTAATCCTGCGTGAACTGGTATCTTCCTTTAACGGCGATGAATTATTTATCGGGACGGCTCTGTTCGGGTGGCTTCTGGCGGTCGCGGTTGGTGCCTTCTTAGGCGGTCGGAAAAACCGTACAACGTCAGTAGCATTGTTTCTATGGATAGGGGCGATTCTTTTACCGGTAATGATAATTGCAACTCGACTCTGCCCGTTGCTTATATCAAACATAGCGAGCGAAGTTATTCCATTCGGCAAAGCGGCGATATTGTCAATTGTAATAATGATACCAATCGGTATTATATCGGGATGGCTGTTCCCAACGATATGCCGCGAGGAGCACCGTCCTGCCGCCTCGGTTGTACAGGTTTATCTTTTTGAAGGTATCGGTGCCTTTATCGGCGGCATTGTTATTGCCGCTTTGATCGGTGATATTTTTTCGACATTGGCAATGGCAACCACATTCAGCGTGATTATACTTGGTATTTTCTATCTTCCCTATAATCGTACCGGTATCGGAATAACAATGGCGGTGATATTGATTGTCCTGCTGGCTATTCGATTTGTAATTCCAAAGGCTGATATGTACCTCGAAAGCATGAAATATGATAAGTACAAAATCGAAACTGTTTTTGATACGCATTACGGGCATCAGACGATAATTTCTAAGGAGGGAAGTTATACATTATTAACCGACAACATGGCTGAGGCCACCTATCCCGATTATAATACAGCCGAGAATCTGTTTCTCCCCCCGCTTTTATATAAGCCTGATAGTAAGAATATTCTGTACATTGGGCGTACCGAATTTGGTGTGAATCAAATCGCCGATTCTCTTGGTGATATAAAACTTGTTATGATTGATCCGCGCCGGTCGCTATCGGAATATATTGATCATATTATATCGCCCAATGACAATATCGTTCGAATCGACAACGACCCAGTTTCATATTTCAGATCACACAAGATAAATAAAATTTATGATATCATAATTTTAAATGCGGGTGAGCTGGACAATTATAAAAACAGCCGTCTGATAACCGATTATTTTATCGGTTTGACAAAAAAGTTTTTAAAAAGCGCCGGGGTTTTATTTATACCGACCAATTACGATACCGACCGGTATATCTCATCGGAGAAACAGGCGCTTCTTGATATGATAAATAATACAATTCAGGAATCGTTTAAATATATTCATATCTGGCCCGGTGAAATAACCCTGTTTTTTGCATCCGATGACACCTTATTCTATTTACAGACAGATTCAATTTTTGTACGAGCGAACAACCTGAAGTACAACCCGACATACATAAATGAAAATTACCTGGCCGACCGTCTTTCGGAATTCAAAAGCGACCGACTAAGGCAGGTTCTAACTAATTCGAATAATATAAACAGCATCGAAAAACCGCTGCTAACATCTTATCAGGCGGTGTACCGTTCAAAAACAGTGACACTGGATAAAACACTGCTCCCATATCTATTTACCAATCGAACCTGGTTTATAATTATCCCCATCCTGATCCTGCTGTTCTTTACATCGACAGTTATTAGAAAACGAAATCGGCGTATATATGGCTTGTTTTTGTATTTTTTTGCCGGATTGGTCTCACTGTCAATGGAATTGATAAGCTTTTATTTGTATCAATCAACCGCCGGTTCACTGTATTCCGAGATGGCGGTTTTGATTGGTGTCTTTATGCTTGGGATGGCGCTGGGGGCGTACTATTCGTTGCGTATTAACAAAGAAAACCTCGAATACCCGGCGCTGTTATTATTTCTTACTGCGGCGGTTTTATTTTTTGTCACTTATGAAAATATTATTCCCGGTTTTTACCTTATTTATTATTCACTTTTCATGTTCACTGTCGCTGTCGCAACCGGGTCGTTATTTGTTGCAACAACCGATCGTTATTATTTCGGGAAGTCCAACGCCAACCGAGGTGTCGGTTACGCGCTTGATTTAATTGGTTCATCGATTGGCGCTTTATTTGTCGTAACGATATTACTGCCATACATCGGACTGCCATGGTTGCTGGCATCATTGATAATTTTTATTATATTAACCTTAATCGGCGCGGTTATAACAGTTGATTGACATGATATGAAAAAAGCAAACAAGTACATTTTGTTTTTAAATAACCGGTATCGGTCGAGGGATAAGTATTTTTATATAAGACTTATAAAAAACAAAGTGACAATCGCGGTTGATGGCGGCATTCGATTCTTTCTTAAGAATAAAAGCCTACCGGATTTACTGATTGGCGATTTTGATTCAACGCCCCGCCTGTCGAAAAAGTATCTATCCCAAATCGAAGTAATCAAACATCTGGTTGAAAAAGATAAAACCGACGGTCAACTGGCGCTGGAGGTCGCTCTCGATCGCGGGGCAAAATGTATCGAAATCTGCGGCGCGTTCACTTCCACAGAGATTGATCATACATTGGGGAATATTTTTCTTTTAGAGTTAGTCAACAAATTCAAGAAAAATCACAAAACAAAAATTGATGCTTGTCAGATCGACCCGAAACAGACTGTCTATTTATTGGAAAATGAGTCGCTGTCTCTAACCGGAAATCGGGGCGATTATATTTCAATAGTCCCGCTGACCGGCAAAATAAAACTGGATTATCGGGGATTGAAATATCCGCCGCCCGGAAAACCGCTGGTTTTTGGCGATAGCCGGACTTTGCGCAATCAATTAAGAGAGAAAAAATGTCATATCTCAATAGAGGGTGGGAAGGCAGTTGTTGTAATGATTAAGAAGTAAGCAAGCTAATGAGTCCAATCGGATCTCGATCATAAAAAACCGGCGCTTCAAATAAAATCGACTATTTAATAAAGTCATCACACATTTACTTGACAATTCGCCGCCGGTATATATATTTGGAAAAATTTAATAAGATTCTGCCGATATTGTAACAGAATCTATGACCAGTTAGTCTGACTGGGAGATCGTCCAATGGTAGGACATGCGGCTCTGGACCGTATAATCGGGGTTCGAATCCCTGTCTCCCAGCTTTATTTTTTTCTAACGACATAACCCACTATTAACAAATTACTTATTGACAAATAGTTCGCAGCTTTTGTATATTTCTAACGATTTTCTAACGGAGTTAAGATGGCTAGTATTCAGCACAAGAAATCGAAAAATGGTAAAAAGACTTACTTTGTTGTAGTGCCCTTCGGGGACAAGCGTAAGTGGATAAAAGCTGGAAATAAATCAGAAGCCAGAAAACTAAAAAACCATTTTGATTCTTTAGAAAATTCTCAAAGGGTAGAAAAATTGGGTTTGGTTGATAAACAGATTAGAATTGATGATTTTTATAAAGCGTATACCGATTTTATTAGAATTCACACTTCACCAGCAACTGTAAAGAGATATATTGTCATAATAAACACCTTCATTGTTTTTCTTAAAATGTTTCACCCCAAAACTAAATACTTGACACAGATCAAACAGAAACATATCGAATCATATCAAAAACAAAGATTACAATCCCTCGAGTTGAAGATTAATGCCGATGGTGCCAAACCCGGGATTCATAAAAATAAGAAATTACCCCTGCCTCAGACCGTTAATTATGAAATTAGTATTTTACGAACATCATTTATATGGGCGAAAGACCGTGAAATGATAGCTGTCATTCCAACTAAAAATGTAAAAAAACTTCGACCTATTGAAGCCGACCATAACAATATTTTGACTTTGGAAGACTGTAAATTATTCATAAAAACCGCCCAGAAATTGGCAAAAGACAATATGCGGATGATCGTTTTCTATAAGGCATTTACCTTTTTATTAAATACTGGTTTAAGATCCGGTGAACTCTGTAATTTAACATGGAATGAT
>Ga0272443_10003082_pt1 | contig 20151 bp, 23 predicted proteins | sample SSMAcet12_FD_193581 | JGI IMG/M metagenome (GOLD analysis project Ga0272443, IMG submission 193581) | Marine sediment archaeal communities from Little Sippewissett salt marsh, Falmouth, MA, United States - SSM-Acet-12 | ecosystem: Environmental > Aquatic > Marine > Wetlands > Sediment ... | reverse complement strand
AGTAATACAAACAGAACTTAAAGGGTACAACCGTAGGACAGATAATAGTGTTAGTTTAAGGTTGGATTCGTTGTTAGAATTAACAAGTCAGGATATAGCAGAAATTGATTCTCATAGGGGAGATATCACAGTTGTAGTTATTACTGATGAAATTATAGGAAATGAGGTTAAGATTGATGTAGATGAAATTCTAAGCAACCTGCCTGAAAATGATATATATGATAATTACAAAAGTCCTTCAAAACGGTTTAGAGATATACTGTGGCGTTTACTGGAACAAGAATTAGGGCATAAACCGAGTAAAGAGGAGTTTGCTGATTATTATAAACGAGAATATGAAAAGATTTGTAGTCATTACAAAGAGAAGTTTGATGATAGTGATATAATATGATATATTATAAATATGGAAAAATACACAGTTTCACAAATTAGTAAAATGTTTGATAAAAACTGGCAGACAGTCAATTTTAGGTTTAACTCTAAGTATGCCAATAAGAGGTGGGGAGTTATAACAGAAAAACGACCAGATGGCAGTATTAAAAAATATGTTCCTGCCGATAAACTTAATCTATGGATTGAAGATATAAATTATGTAGGGAAACCTGTTTTTGAAAATGATAAAACTGACCCAGACGGAACAGAAAAAGATTAGGGATTATGCCGAGAGGTTTTTAGAGCATAAGAAAGGTGCAGGAAAAAAGCAGGGTAAAGGTGATGCTTTAGAGTATGATATTTTAGGTTTCACAGGTGAGTATATAGTTCACAAGTATTTTAATAAACCCTTTCTATGGGATTTTGATAAGAAAAAGAGGTATGACGATATAGTTTTACTTTATAATGATAAGGCAATTACCTGTGATGTTAAAAGTTCATATTCTGCTAACGAGTTAATAGTGGCAAGGTGGCATATAGATGGGGATAAAAAAGCAGATAATGTTGATGCTTATATACTGGTTAAAGTAACTAAAGAATTTGATGGTGGTGAAATTATGGGTGTTATATCTAAGAAGCGATTTATAGAAATAGCAGAGTTGAAAATGTATCATAGTGCTTGTTATTGTGTGAATAAAGATGAATTAAGTTCTATTGATACTCTGTATGGCTAAAAAAAAGAACCTTAGTTATTACAAGAACAAGGCGTGGAGAATGTTTAGTAAATATATTAGGACTAGGGATTGTTTGGCGACTACAAAAACTTTAACAAGAGGCAAATGTGTTACTTGTGGAAAAGAGTTTCCGTTTAATGAATTACAAGCAGGACACGCAATAGGTGGGAGAGCACCTGCTATTCTATTGGATGAACAATTAGTAAATGCACAATGTAGGGGTTGTAATCACTTCAGAGATGGAAATTATGGTAAATATTCTGTTTGGTTTATCAATAAATATGGTTTAGATACTTGGGAGGAAAAGGTTAGATTAAGCAATACTATTGTTAAGTATGATAGTGATTATTATAAAGAAAAGTATGAGGAATATAAAAATAAGTTAAATGAATTACAAAATAAAACAATCTAAAGAGATACCAGATATATACTGGGAACTAAAAAAACACTTTAAGATTAACTGGAAAAAAGGTGTTATAATCACATATGGGGATACTGTTTATTGCAAGTGGAAAATAAAAGAACCTAAAATTACACACGAGAAAGTACATATAAAACAGCAGAAAGAAATGGGTGTTGAAAAATGGTGGGATAAGTATATTAAAGACAAAGAGTTTAGATTAGACCAGGAGTTAGAAGCATACAAAGCAGAGGTTGAGTGGATTAAGGATAATGTTAAGGGTTTTGTATTAAAGGATAAAATGATTGCTAAGGTGATAATGGATTTATCTTCTGATATGTATGGAGGAATAATTAAGTTTAATGAAGCAAAAGAACTATTATGAGCAATATAGAGATAAAACCTTATCCAAGAAATGCAAAGAAACACCCTAAAGAACAGATAGAAGCGATAGCAAATTCTATTAAAGCGTTTGGGTGTAAACAACCCTTGTTAATAAAATCTGATGGAACTTTAATAGTTGGACACGGTAGGTATTTAGCAATGAAAAAATTGGGTTATACGGAATTAAAGGAGGCAGTATATTCTAAAAAAGGAGAGGAATTTATACCTTATATCATTGCAGATGACCTTACTGAAGATGAAATAAATGCATATAGAATAGCAGATAATAAACTCAATGAAAGCCCTTGGGATATGGATTTAGTTCAAGTAGAATTAGAACAGTTAGATATAAAACTACAGCAATTAACAGGGTTTAGTTTAGAAGATTTGGAAGATGAATTTTATACTAAAAAAATAAAATCACCTATATATGAACCTAAAAATGAGAAACCTAAACTGAGTGAAATTTATAATTCAGAAAAAGCAGATGAATTACAAGAGTTAATAAAGCAATCTAAACTGCCTGAAAAAGAAAAAGAGTTTTTAATAAAAGCATCAACGAGGTTTTATGAGTTTAATTATTCTAAAATTGCTGATTATTATGCCAATTCAGATGGAGAGATAAAGGATATAATGGAAAAACTAGCATTAGTAATAGTGGATTATGATAAGGCAATAGAGAACGGTTTTGTTAGATTAACTAATTTCTTAATGAGTATTGAAACTGATGCTGAATGATTTTGCTATATTTATAATGGTTCACGGCAGACCTAATAAGATGTGGACTTATAGCACATTGAGAAAAAGTGGTTATACTGGAAAGATATATTTTGTTGCTGATAATTTAGACCCTACATTGCACTTGTATAAAGAAAAATACGGAGATGATTTGTTAGTATTTGATAAAGAAAAGGCAGCATTAGAATCAGACGGTGGGGACAATAGTGGGGATTTAAGAAGTACCTTATATGCAGTTAATACAATACCTAAATTGGCAAAGGAAAAAGGTGTTAAGTATTTTATGATTATGTGTGATGATTACACTCAATTTCAATATAGTTTCAATAAAAACTGGGAATTTAGGTCAAGTCAGGTAAAAGATTTAGACAGGGTAATTGAAGCATTATTGGAATTTTATAAAAACACACCTACCACAACTATAGCATTTGCACAGGGTGGAGATTTTATGGGTGGGCAATTAGGGAGTAGAGCAGAACCGAAATTGTTAAGAAAGGCAATGAATACTTTTTTATGTAGTACTGAAAGACCTTTTAAGTTTATGGGCAGATTAAATGAAGATGTTACTACCTATGTGAATTTAGGAATAAAGGGTATGTTATTTTTTACTACTACTATGATAAAAGTAATACAAACTATGCACCAATCGCAGGAAAGTGGATTAACAGATGTATATTTGGATTATGGAACTTATGTAAAATCATTTTTCACTGTGATGTATAATCCGTCTTGTGTTAAAATAGGGCAATTAGGTAGTGTTCATAAAAGAATACACCATTATATTGATTGGGCAAAATGTGTACCTAAAATATTAAGGGAACAAAAATGAGTGAAAATAAAGAAGGTAGACCTACTGTTATGACGGATGATGTACTCCAGAAATTAGAATCAGCATTTGCTATTGGTGCAAGTGATATAGAAGCGTGTACTTATGCAGATATTAGTACTTCAACTTTATATAATTATCAGAACGAAAATCCTGAGTTTTTGGAGAGAAAAAGGTTGTTAAAAGAAAAGCCCCTGTTAAAGGCAAGGCAAACAGTTGTAAATAGTTTAGATGACCCTAGACACGCAGAGTGGTATTTAGAAAGGAAAAGTAAGGGTGAGTTTAGTACAAGAGAGGAATCAGTAGTAACAAGTGTAACAATAGAGGATTTTATTAAGGAATTTGATAAAGACCCTAATACAACTGGTGAAGATTATGAGTAGAGATTTACTAAATGAATTCTGCATTAAAGATAAAGGGTTTAATAAGGTTAAGTTTAAGCCGAAACGAGCACAGTTAGATTATATTAAAAAAAGAACTGGCAGGGATTTTATACTTAAAGCAAGGCAGATGGGTTTTACTACTCTTGAACAGGTTAGGAAACTTAAAAAGGCAATGTTAAATCCGAACATAACGGTTGCTACAATAGCGCATAGGAGAGATAAAACTAATGACATATTTAGAATTGCTAGGTTTGCTTGGGAAAATCTACCAGAGGGAGTAAGAGAACTATATGAGGTAAAGTATGATAATGTAAGGGAACTGTACTTTGGTAAAACTTCAAGTAGATATTATGTTGATTTGAATACTAGGTCAGGAACAGTTAACGATTTGCATATATCTGAATTTGCTATGATTAAAGATATAGAGGGGTTGTTTGCTTCATCTTTGGAAACTGTACCTAAAGACGGTGTAATAACTCTTGAAACTACTGCTAACGGATTAAATAGGGCACACGATGTTTGGATGGATGCAGTAGAGGGTAAAAACGAATTTACTCCACATTTTTACAACTGGACTTGGGATGATGACTACTGGGAAACTCCACCAGAAGATAATACTTGGAAAGACGACTATAAGGTTTTAGCAAAAAAATGTAACTTAATAGAAGATATACAGAATAGGTTTCAAATATCTGATGAACAATACTACTGGTATTACTTAAAAGCAAGACGATTAAGAGAATCAGTTAAACAGGAGTATCCAACTGTACCAGAGGAAGCATTTTTAACTTCTAGTATATCAGTATTTGATTTGTTTAAGGTTAGCCAGATACAATCTAAGCAACCTATTACTAAAATGAAAGGGGTAAATATATATTATGAACCTAAGAACGGTCATAAGTATATTGTAGGTTGTGATACAGCCGAAGGTATTGGAAGTGATAGAACAGCAATAGAGGTTTGGGATTTTACTGATTTAGATAATATAGAGGAAGTTGCAAGTTTTCAGGATAATACTATTAGACCAGACCAGACAGCAGATGTATTGATTGATTTGGGTAAAAAATATAATGATGCGTTTCTAATACCAGAGAGAAATGGTAGTGGATTAACTACTGTATTAAAGATTAAAGAAAAGGGGTATCAGAATTTGTTTGTTAATAAAACTGTTGACAAGAAAACTGCTAAGGTAAAAAATGAGTATGGGTGGAGAACTACAGGTGTTAATAGGGATATGATGATTGACGATTTTGTTGAACTGTTTGAGAGTGATAAACTTATTATCAATTCAAATTACTTAATAAATGAAATGAAAACATTTGTTAGAAAGGAAAATGGAAAAAGAGAACACGATGAGGGATACCACGATGACAACCTGTTTGCTTCATTTTTAGCATTACAAGGTAATAAGTATCATAGGAGTACTAGAGTATTTACCCAGAAAGCAAAAGTATTTCGGTAAATATGGTAAAATATATAATATAACTTGAAATTTAGAACTATGGCGAAATTAGACAAATTTCCTAATGAATCAGAAGTTTCCAGATTGCGACAGTATAGTCAATATGAGAGGTTGTTAGAGGGCAATCATTATACTGCCTATATGTCAGAAATTGGAGATAAGTTTTCTGATAGATATAAATACTTGAGATATATGACCTGCAACTTCGCAGGTTTAATTTCTAAGGTGATGGCAGATGTTATGTTTGGAGAAAAGGTAAAAATAGAATCTCCTGACAAAAACGAAATTCAGCAAGGGTTTATAAATGAACTCATATACCAGAACAAACTAGATGTGCAGTTTTATGAGTCAGCATTATTGAACTCTGCTAGGGGTGATGCCTTGTTAAGAATAAGGGTTGAAGATAATCAGATTAAGATTGAGGATATTAACCCTGCAATGTATTTTCCAGAGCTGGGGAACAATTTTAGAAGTGAACCTGAAAAGGTAACTCTCGCTTGGAAAGAATATGTAAAGAACAAAGACAAAGAGGTTGTGTATTTGATTAAAGAAATCTATACAAAGGGTTTGATAGAAACGAGTGTATATGAAATGAAGGATAGGGAGAGTCAGGAGATAGTAAAGAAAGTACCTGTGAAAGTTTACAATGAATTGGCAGGTACAGATTATGAGGAAAAGGTTGAAACTGGGATAGAAGCAATACCGTTAGTACATATACCGAACTTTAGGTTGAATAACAGATATTGGGGTGCTTCTGATTATGTAGATTTAGAATCACTATTTTTTGCTATTAACAACCGATTAACGAGTATTGATAATATATTGGATAAACACAGCGACCCTATATTGGCAGTTCCACCTGGTATTTTAGATGAAGATGGTAATGTCAGAAAGGAAAGTATGAATATGATTGAAATGCAAGAGGGCGAAGGTAAGCCAGAGTATATTGTATGGAACGCAAATTTAGATATTGCTTTTAAGCAGATAGATGAAATAGTTAAAATGATATTCTTAATGGGTGAAATAAGTCCTGATGTTGTTGGATTAGAGTCAGATAAAAGAAGTAGTGCTGAAAGTGGTAGGGCATTAAAATTAAGGATGTTGAGAACACTTGCTAAAAAGAATAGAAAGGCGTTGTATTATGAGTTAGGTATACAGAAAGCAATAGAGATTGCTAGTATGTTTGCTAATACAGGTGCATTAGCAGGAGAAGTAAAGTATAAGGGAGATGATATTATTCCTACAATTACATTTGCTGATGGTGTTGTTGATGATAAGGTAGAGGAAATAACAAATGAAACTATGAAACTTAATGCAGGTTTGACATCTAAGAAAAGAGCAATAGAAATAATTGAAGATATGGATGGTGATGAGGCAGATGCCTTATTAGAGGAAATAGATGGTGAGGATAAAGAGGGAGCAGACATTTCAGAAGAAACATTTCATTTAATGTCAAGAACTAATGATAGAGAAAGAATTAACAAAGAAGGTGAAACTGCTTAGTGGCATTTATAAGTTAACTAAAAGAAAACTAATAGCAGTATTACTTGGTTTTGAAAATTTTACTATTGTAGAGAAAAAAAGAATAATTAAAGCACTAGATACAGAACTTAAAAGGTTAACAGACAAGTCAGACAAATGGTATCAAACTAACTTAAAGAGTGCATATAAAAGTGGTTCATATGATGTTATGGATTACCTGAAGCGACTGGGTGTAAAGAGCGTTATATATACAAAAGAGGATTATGATACTATTGACCAGTTGGTAGAGGCATCTCAGAAGTTCACACACGAAGCGATAAGTGGTATAAAACGAAGTTCAAGTAGAGTATTAGATGAATTAACAGCAAAACGATTACAGCAGATAATAGCAGAGGATACTGTAGGTTCAATATCGTTAAGGGAAATCAAGGGCGATTTATTGGATTATTTACAGAAAAAAGGGGTTAAGATTAAAGATAGTGCAGGCAGGAATTGGGAATTAGATAGTTATGCAGAAATGATGGCAAGAACAGACCTAATGAATTCGTACAATCAGGGAATATCAAATCAGATTTTACACAGAGGTGGAGATTTAGCATACATTACAAGTTATGCAGGTTGTACTTGTGATATATGTCTTGCTTGGGAAGGTAAGGTTGTAAGTATTACTGGAAAAACTTTAGGATACCCTAGTTTAGATGATGCTTATGCTGATGGTATGTTCCACCCTAATTGCAGACATAACCTAAGACCGTATATAGAGGAGTTTGAGGAAAAAGAAACTGACCCATTTGCTGATATGTATGAAGTGCAAATGAAAGGACTAGAGAGTCAGGGGTATAACCGTAAGCGTATGGAAATGAAAATATAGGTCTTTACAAATTGTTACGATTATGCTACATTATTAGTGTATATAATATTATTTACTGTGAACGAGTACAAACTCGGAAAAAATGAATCACGGTAGAAAGGAGTTTTTATGGCAAAATCAACCGATAATGCAACTTCTGAAGGAAATCAGAAAGTTGAATCCGATACAAAGGATACTTCTGCGGAGAAGCAAAATACCGAGAGTCCAGAGGAAAAGGATTTTAATTTGACTGATGAGCAATGGGAACAGGTTTTTAAGCACCCACGATTTTCTAAACTAAATGAAAGGGCTAAGGAAGCAGAACAAGCACTCAGTAAGTTAGAAAAAGAAAAGGAAAAAGAACTTCAGGAGAAGTTGAAGGAGGAAGGTAAGTACAAAGAACTTCTTGAGGAAAAAGAAAAAGAGTTAGATAAATTGAGTTCCAATTTGTCAGAGTATAAACTAAATCTTGAGGTAGTATCTATTGCAAACAAACTCAATGTAGTGGACACCGATGCAGTAGTAAAATTACTAGATAGAAACAGTTTAGATATAGACAAGGATGGTAATTATACTAACCTAGAGGAAGCAATAAAACAACTCATTTCTGAAAAACCTTATTTAGCAAAAGCAGGTTCAGATGTTCGCTCAAACATAGGAAGCAATGCCAATGCGACTACCGAATCTCAGAGTGGAGATTTTATTATTACTAAATCCGAACTCAGGGCAAAATTACAAGACCACAATTGGTATGTGGAGAATAAAGATAATATTGCTCAATGGGAAAAAGAAGGTAGAATTGATTACAGTAGATAATTTAATGATTAAAAGAAAATGGCAGATTATAGTTCAATAAACGCAACTCAAGCCGACTCTTTTATTCCAGAAGTATGGTTGAACGAAGCAATTACTGCTCTGCGTTCATACCTCAACCTTGCTAAAACAGTAAGGAGAGATGTTGATTCTGCTGTGGCTAGATATGGAGATATAATCCATATTCCTAAAACAGGAAGTTTGTCAGTTAATCCTAAAGTAACAAATCAGAATGTTACAAGACAAGCCCCAGCCGACAGTGAGGAAACCGTTACCCTGGATAGCCATAATGAGGTTACTTTTATGGTTGAAGATGTAGCAAGAGCACAAGCGTATCAAGATATTAGAGGTTTATATATTAGAGATGCAGTTATAGCACTCGCAGAGGAAGTTGAAGGAGATATTGCAGCCGAGTATGCAAACGCAGGTAGTGATATCACATTTGATGATTCAACAGATGATACAATAGAAGCAAGTATGCTACTAATTAGAAAAGCATTTGTAGATGCTAAAGCACCTAGATTAGACCCTAAGTATTTTTATGCAAGTCCTGCTACAGTAAATGCGTTGCTTGGTGTTGATAAATTTACGAAAGCTAATGAGTATGGTTCTAACGCACCTTTGGTTGAAGGAGCAATAGGAGATATTTTTGGTATCAATGTATTTGAATCTCAAATCATTGCTGCTACTGGTTCTCCTGCTACTGACCACAATCTTGCTTATACAAAAGATGCAATAGTTCTATGTATGAGAGCGTTACCAACTGATGGTAATGGAGAGGGTGTTTCACAGACAGTTGTATCAGACCCAGAAAGTGGAATCTCAATGAGATTGACTTCAAGTTATGATGCAAATGCTCTTGGCAGACAGGTAACCCTAGATATGTTATACGGAGTTGACACAGTAAGAGATGAGTTCTTATTTGATGTAGGCAGAAGTTAAGATTTATGGGATATTAAGAGGACATAGGGGGTTTTGTTGCCCCCTATTGTCTTTTTATAATAAAATGTGTAATATAGATTATGGCTTTATTAGTAAACTTAAAAGGCAGGACAGTTGAAGTTGATAAACAAAAGAGAATTGAGTATCTGATTGAAAGAGGTTTTAAGTTCGCTGATAAGGTGCAGGAAGGTGTCTATTATAGAGAAAGGAAAAACCCTCCTGAAAGGTGTGATGGCGAAGGTGTTTTTTTTAGGAAAAATAATAACAGTCCACACGGATATGGACAATCTACTGCACCTCTTATTTATTCGTTAGAACAGGCAGGAGTTCCAGTAGTCCACGATTATACTGGGCAAAAGGTTGGTGTAGTTTATTCTTACCCACATCCGTTAAAGAGTTTACAGACAGATAAGAAAGTTTTATATTCAATGTTTGAATCTACTATGATTGACCCAGATTGGGTTGAGTATTTAGATATTGCAGATAAAATATTTGTACCTAGTCATTTTTGCCAGAAAGCGTTTGCCAGTAGAGGTGTTAATACAGAAGTAATACCATTGGGGTATAATCAGGACTTATTCTATTACAAGGAAAAGGAAGATGATGATATATTTACTTTTACTATGTACAATGCCTTTGACCAGAGAAAGGGTTGGGATATTCTATTTGGTGCGTTTGTAGAGGAGTTTGGTCAGCAGGAAGATGTAAAACTTATACTAAAGAGTGTTGTTGGTAGATTACCCTTTCCAATATTGAGAAGCAAATATCCTAATGTAGAGGTTATTTTAGAAAGGTATAATCAGGAAAGGTTAAGAGAATTACTATGGCAAACTGATTGTTTTGTGTTTCCAAGTCGTGGAGAGGGATTTGGTTTACCACCATTAGAAGCACTTGCCTGTGGAACTACCTCAATTATTCCTAATGCGAGTGGTATGAGTGAATATTTTGATGATAAGTATTTTATTGAATTAGAAATTGAAGGAACACGACCACCAATATACGAAAACTTTGATATTAAAGTGGTTGGTGAAATGGTTGAACCCAGTAAGAAAGATTTACGAAAGAAACTAAGATGGGCATACGAGCATAGAGGTAAGTGTTGGGAAATGGGGTTTGAGGGTGCAGAGTGGGTCAGGAGAAATTATCCTATACAAAAAACAGGGGTTATATTAGCAGACCGATTAAAAGAGATAGGGATTAAAAATAAGGCAGTAGATGTTGTTATACCTAATCCTAAACAGAACAAAAAGTCGGTAGCATTTTTTATGAAAAATAGGGATATGTATTCAGGAGGTAGAATATTTTCATACCAGATATTACAAGCATTGTGTGAACTAGGTTATGATACGACCATTTATACTAATATGCACCCACCTTGGGAAGATGAGTTAGATTGGAATAGGTGTTATAAAACTGTTTTATTAGATGATGAGAGAAGTATTAAAAATGTTGAGGTAGATGCAGATATTTATATGGGTTCTGTATTTGAGGGAAATGTTGCCTGTGTAAAAAATCATATTAGAACAGGAAACCCTGCTTATAGTTTTATCTTTGACCCTATTCCTATGATAGAGGAGTTTGACCCAGACAAGAGTAGGATTGAAAGTGAGAAAAATGGTTATTATGAATTAGATAATTTAGTTAAAGATACTGATGTTAATTTGGTGTTTTTAACTGAATATGCTAAAGAAAAGAGTATTGATTATTATGGAAACAATCCTGCTTATGTTTTACAACCCTGTGTTAATGATAAAGTAGCAGATAAATATAAAAACGACAGGGAGAATATTGTTATTGCTAGTGCCACTACTGGGGAAAGGGATAAGGGGTTTGAGAAAGCGTTACAGATATTTAGTTTAACACCTGACGATTGGGAGTTCCATATATTTACTAGCAGTATGAGTTCTCAGTTAGATAATTGGATTAGAAGATATGGGTTAAAGGATAGAGTTGTTGCTCATTATGATAGACCAGATGAGGAAAAGTTTGAAATGTATTCTAAAGCAAAGGTAATGTTTTGCCCTAGTCCGTATGAGGGTTATGGTATGTGGTTGGCAGAGGGTAGGTATATGGGGTTAGAGTGTGTAATTATTGATAGTGGTGCTTTAAGAGAGGTTGCAGGAAATGATAAACATATTCATATTGCTAAAAGGGGTGATGACTTTGACCTAGCGAATAAACTTAAAAAAGCAATGAATAGTAAGAAATTTATAGCAAGAAAAAAACAGTTTAAGTTTGAAACCTTAGTAAATAATTTGAAAACTATAATTGAATGAATATAGGGTATGTACTTTACGATTATCCGTTACCTAGTGAAACTTGGATACCACTAGAGATAGAGGAACTAACAATGAGAGGACATAATGTGAAAGTCCACCGATTGCAATATCCTTATATGGATTTGAGTGATTGTGATTTTATACTATCTCATTTTGCTCATATAGCATTAAAAGCAAGTACATTTGAAAAACCTTTTGGGTTTGTGGCACACGCCTGGGATATTTGGACAGACGATGGGGAGAAGTTTAGACAAGTTATTAGTAAAGATAATTGTAAATTCGTAGGGTATATATCAAGTTATCATAAAGAGAAGTTTTTAGAGTGGGGAGTTCCAGAGGACAAGTTAATCTTTTGGGGTGCTAGTATTGATATAGACCGATTAAAAAGATTAAGAACTATGGGGGGTAAGATTATTTGTGGTGGTAGGTTTGTAGAAAAGAAAGGTTTGGATACTGCTATTAAAGCAGTTCCTAATATAACTGTATTTGGAGATGGAGAATTAGCACCTAAATTAAAGGCGTTATCTAATCAGGCAGATTTTGTAGGTTGGTTAGATAGAGATGAGGTAAAAGATTTAATGGAAAAATCGTGGTTATTGATAGCACCATCAAGAGTAGCAAAAAATAAAGATACTGAGGGCATATCAACTTTAGTTTTAGAAGCATTATGTATGGGTTTACAGGTTATAACTACAAAAGTGGCAGGACATAGAGATTTAGAAAGGTTTGGTGATAGGGTTCATTTTGTCAAACCTGACAATGTAGAGGGTATAAGAAATTTGGTTGAGAGGTTGCCACATACCTATGATTTAAGTGCTAGGAATATAATTGCTCAGGAAAGAAGTCCTAAAGCGATTGTAGATAATATAGAAAATAAAATATTGGAGGTACTATAATGGAACAAGAACCGAGCATAGAGTTAGAAAAATCAAATGAGTTTACCAGGGAGGAACTTATGTTTATTCATATGGCAATTTGTAGTGATGCAGTAAATCATTTATTACCACCAAGGGATGAAGATAAGTTAAGATTATCAACTTCAGTTACAAGAAAGATATTCAATAAATTAGAGGAAGATAAAGATGTATAAGATTTTATGGGTTGCAGATTTTACAAGTAAAGAACACAAGGGAGGAGCACAGAGAACTAATCAGATAATGATTGAGTATGGTAAAAAGCACGGATATGATATAGAGATGCTTACTGGAGGTTCTGTAGTCCAATCTAAGACCGATTATGATATGGTGATATTGAACAACATTACCAAGTGGGAGAAAGAGTTTATATTGGAACTGGTGGATTCACAACCCTGTATAAGGTATGAGCACGACTACTGGGTTTCAGACCATTTTCCAGAATTATTTAAGAAAGTTAAACACAACATATTTTTAAGTCCGTTACATTATAAAGCAGTTTGTAAAAAGGTTGGATATGATATAGAAAACTATAGTTTAGTGCCATCAAGTGTTGATAATATAAGGTTCAAACCGAAAGGAGAAAAAGAACCGAATACAGTTCTCTGGGCAGGGAATTTTTGTAAGTTTAAGAATTCTGATGGGTATATTGAGTTTGCTAAACAGAATCCTAATATGAAGTGTTATATAGCAGGTTGGGGTGCTAATATAGATGATATTAAGGGAGTAGATAATATAAAGTATTTAGGTGAATTAACTACAGCCGAATTGATAAAAGAATATCAACGGTGTCAGTATTTTTTTCATAAGCCGATAATATATAGTGAACCGTTTGGCAGAACTGTTATAGAATCGTATTATTGTGGTTGTAGTTTACTGATTAACGAAAACATAGGTGCTATCAGTTGGGGTTGGGATTTTGGCAACTATGAACAGATAAGAAAAAACACCCAATCTCAATTTAAGTTTTGGAAAATAATTAAAAATGAAATACAGGCATCAAGGAATTTGGAGTGAATTACTACCAAGTTTGAGTTGGACTAGAAGTTGGCATACAAAAGAGGATAATGAAATCCTTTGTAAGTATGCAGGTATGTTAGAAAAAGATGAGAGCATTTTAGAGATAGGAAGTGCAGAAGGGCAATCTACTATATCTTTACTGTTAGCAAGTGAGAGTTATATTCAGATAGTTGAACCGTTTGTTGTTCCTAATTTGGTGAATAATATTAGGTCATTGAATTTAGACCATAGGGTTGTAATTATTCCTACAACTGCAGAAAAAGCAGCAATAGCAAATATAGGTAAAACAGGATTGTTATTTATAGATGCAGTTCATACTTACGATATGGTAAAACACGATTTAGAAAAGTTTTCACAATCTGACCCTAGATTTATAGTTTTACACGATACAATAAAACCTGAAGTATGGAGAGCAGTTGATGAGTTCTTAAAGAAAGGTACTTATACTTTAACAGAAAAGAAAGAAAATATTACTGTATTATCTAAAGTAGATTTAGGAGAATAATGAAAAATATATTTATTACTGGAATCACTGGACAAGACGGTGCTTATTTAGCAAAGTATCATTTAGAAAAGGGTAATAATGTTATAGGTGGGGCAAGGCGAAGTTCAGAGAGAACATTTTGGAGGTTAGAGAAACTAGGTATTAAAGATGATGTTAAGATAGTTGATTTTGACTTACTTGATTATCATAATATGGTTGATGTTGTGAAAAGTTGTGATATGGATGAGTTTTATAATTTAGCAGCACAATCTTTTGTAGGAACTTCTTTTAGGCAACCGTTTTATGCATTGAAATGTAATGGTTTGGCAGTATGTGAATTAGTTGAAATGTTATTAGAATATAGACCAGAGGCAAAGTTTTATCAGGCGAGTACAAGTGAAATGTATGGTGATATTAGAGAACCTATGCAGAGTGAAACTACACCTTTTAACCCTAGTAGTCCTTATGGAATAGCAAAACTAATGGCACACAACTTTGTTGAAGTATACAGAAAAAGTTATAGTTTCAATGGTTATTGTGGAATATTGTTTAATCACGAATCGGCATTAAGAGGTAACGAATTTGTTACGAAAAAGATTACTAATTGGGTCAGGGAGTTTTACGATAATAAAGGTGAGTATGAAATGCCTTTGGAGTTGGGCAATATTTATTCTGAAAGGGATTGGGGGCATAGTAGAGATTATGTAAGGGCAATGGCAATGATGATGGAGGGAGTTCCTGATACTTATGTTATTGCTAGTGGTGAAAAATATTCTGTTAAAGATTTTGTCAATATGGCGTTTGGAGTTCTTGGAATAGAGTTAGATTGGCAGGGAAAAGGTATAGATGAAAAAGGTATTGATAAAGATAATGGAAATGTTTTAGTTCGTATAAATGAAAAGTTTTACAGACCGAATGATGTTGAGGTGCTTTTAGGAGATAGCAGTAAAGCAAGAGAATCGTTTGGTTGGCAACCTGAAACTGATATTGAACAATTAGTTTCTGATATGGTATGGGATAAGGTTTAGTAAAAAATGGTATAATATAAAGTAGTTAAATTATTAAGTAAAAAGTATGGCGTTAACACAAACTTGGGAATTACAAGGGAGTTCAGGTACCACCATAGAGGCAACTGACTTGATTCAGTTCTCTGATGGTACATTTGATAATCCTATTACAGTAAGTTCCTATAATGACGGAACACACGTAAGAAGTTCAGGTGGTGCTGATGATTCCGATGGTAATACCCCTAACAATGTAAAGTATATCGCTAGTGGTACAGCCGACTGGGGTGATGGTACAGAAGATATAGAGGATTGTTTAGATGGAGAAGCGACTCTAAAAATCACTATAAGTGAATCTTCAAGTATCACAGTTACAGATATCACAATGTATGCTTACGATGGTACTACACCAGCGACAGCTCCAACTGGAACTGATGTGCAGTTAGCAGAAGTAGGTGATACAGAGTGGACAAATGCAGACGGAAGTGGTGCTGCTTTATCAATAGATGATAGTGATACACCTGCTACTGACCATTACTTCTATATACTAATGAGTGCAAGTCCATCAACAGTAGGAGTAAAGAGTTCAAACAAGGTGAGAATAGAATTCACCTATCAGTAAAAATAAATAATTTAACATCTGAGGAGAGGTTATGGAATTACCAGAGTGTAAAGTAAAATTTGTTGTAGGTTTATCTAACGGAGAAAGTTTGGTAGAGGGTGTTGGTATATTAGAAAAGAAACCTAATGAACTTAGTCCGTGGCATAAACTACAATCATACTTAAAAGAAAATAGTTTAACTATTACTTCTATGTCGCTTAATGTTAAGACGGAGATAGGTAATAGGCACTATCATTTACCGAATAGCAAATCTAAGTTTCAAGGGAAAGTTCCTAACAGTTACAACTGTTTCAGGAGAGGTGCTATTGATGGTTTAACGGGTGCTTCAGGGTATGAATTATATACTGTTGCTGAAGCAATTTATGATGACTTTAAGGTGCGTTTATATGTAAGTGAGATAGACCCAGACAAGTGCTGGGTAAATGTTATTTAATTTATATTATTAGTTTTATGAAATACGACTATTTGACAGTTGAGGAACAGGAAGTATTAAGGGTAGAATATATCAAAAAAATAGAAACACAACATTATAGAGATACTTTGTATTTGAAAGAATTAGATGGGAAACTAGAACATTATTCTGAAAAGCCAGAGGTGATATCTAATTACAATAGGTTGAAAGAGGAAACTCTAGAGAAAATGGAGAGGGAGGAGAAAGAGCTAACTTCGCTCAAGCAAGAAAGTGGAGTACAAGCAGGAAAGTAAAAAGATTTTAATAGGTATGCCTAGTTATAGTGGGATGATACCTGCTACTATGGTTCAGAGTTTACTGCAATTACACAAGCCATACCCTTGTGCATTTATGATTATAGAAAGGCAAAGAATAGATAAAGCAAGAAATGCTATTGCTATGGAAGCATTAAGGGGTGATTTTGATTATTTGTTTTTTGTAGATGATGACAATCCTATACCACCAGATACTTTAGAAAAGTTTATTGAAGATGATAAAGATATTGTAATCGCACCTATATTGGGTAGAAATCCTAATGAGAAAGGGGTACACCCGTTATGTGCGTTCTACAAAAAAGAAGTAGAGGGAATTTATTTATATGAGAATATCAAAGAATTTAGAGATGAAGGATATTTACACAGAATAGATGCAGCAGGAACAGGAGCAATGCTTATTAAAAGAGAGGTTTTAAGGAAGTTAAACAAAAAATATCAAGAAAGAATATTTGAGTTTGGTGAGATTAGGTTTAGTAAGAAAATAGAGATAGATGGGAAAGAGTATGACAGAAGGACTATGAGTGAAGATTGTGAGTTTAGTGAAAGGGCAATAAATGAAGGTTTTGAAATATGGTTAGATGAAAGGATAAGACCGTTACATATGAGTACATATAATTTTGTTCAGTATAACTAATGGCAAATTGGGATATAACAACAGCAAATAATTATTTGACATTTGATACTACCTATTGTAATTACCAGCATTCTTTAACTATAGATAGTAATCACTACATAACTGTCTTTCAAAGTTATTATTATCAAGAATTCTCTGCTCAGACATTTACTGTTAATACTTCTACTTGGGCTGTTACAACTGCTAATTCTGTGCTTGATATACATACAAATACAAGTACAGCTAGAAATGATTTGTGCTGGTTGGATTCAAATCATTGTGTTGTCATATATCAAGAATATGACTATGTTCACTCTCAAGTTTTAACTGTTAATACCTCTACTTATGCAGTTACTACAACTGGGGCTTATCAAGCACTATTAGGGACTTATTCTGGTAATGCGCTGGTTAATTATATTAGTGATGGTGTAGTTTCGTGGATATTTAAGTATGGTACTCAATTATATGCAGTTGGTTTACATTATGATGGTTCTTATGCTTATGATGATAATGGTGGTTTATTGGATATATATCCAAGTGCTACTATTTATGAACCTAGAACCCGACCACCTAAAATAGACGATAATCACCTGTTATTATTTTATCGTGTATCTGATGGTGATGGAAATGCTCAGGTTTTAGAAGTTAATACAAGTACATATGTTGTTAGCACAAGCAATTCTGCTCTAACATTTACTACAGATATTGGTGTATCAGGGTCGGCAATTCAAATAGATAGTAATTATTATATAAATTCTTGGGCAGAGGATGATTCTTTTAATGGTGGAAATATTCAGGTACAGGCATTTAATGTTAACACCTCTACTTATGCAGTTACAACGGCTGGTAGTGCCTTAGAGGTAACAACTACAGAGGATTCGGGTATAATAGAAGCTATTGCTATTGATAGTAGTCACTTTATTCTTTATTGGGAAAAAGATGAAAACCCTACTTTTAATATGTATGCGCAGGTATTTTCAGTAAATACTTCTACTTGGGCTATAACTACTGCTAGTAGTCCATTATTGTGTACTATTGATAGTGGTGTTTCACAAAACGCTTCTGTTGTTGAAATAGAAGATGGGCATTACTTTACTGTTATAAGGGGGGATGATGCTGGTTGTGCACAGGTTTTTGAAGTAGAAATACCAGAAGTTGGAGGTACTGGAAATTCAGAAAGAAATATTTATCTAAAGGGTTTGACTACTTCTGATTCAGAAAGGGTTGTTTATATACAGGGAAAACTTACTGCTGATAGTGAAAGAAGTATTTATTTAGATGCTGATGTTGATGATATATTTTCCTATGAAAATGCCAGTGATTTAGAGTCAGATGATGCGACATTAAGTAATACTTTTGTTGAGCAGGATTATACTGATGTTGAAAGCGATAATGATATTTATGTTTGTGCAGAGGGAACTAGTGCTTATTGTAAGTTTCTTTTTCAGAAATATAATGACGGAGAATCACAATCACCAGTTAGTATTACTTGGAAAGGTAAGAGTACAGAAGCACCCTCAAGTTCAACTGTATATTTACAAATCTATAATAGAGAAGATACTGCTTGGGAGAATTTAGATAGTGATGATAGTACAGCAGAAAATACGGAATTTACTTTATCAGGTAGCCAATCAACTGATTTAAGCGATTATTTTGATGAGAATTATGTTGTTGCCTTCCGAATTTATCAGGAGGTAACATAATGGCATTTAAAGACGGTTTAGCAACTTTTCTTGCAACTTGGTCAGGTGTACATACTGCTTATTCCTTTAATAATACAGATGCTAATACTGGGACAGACACAACACACGACGCTAATTCAAGTACTTACGACCAAGCAGATACCGATAATTACCCTAACTATGGGCTAGCGGCTACTTGTAGTCCAGATACAAGTGGGAATATGGATAATTATATTATTACAGATGCGTGTATGCTTTTGTACATTCCTGCAGACCTCACTCACAGTCAGGTGCGGGGGATATTTCATAACGGGGGAGGAACTCACGCACAGGCAGGGTTTTTAAGGGCTACTACAACAGGGGTTGAAATATGTTGTACTCATAATGCAGGAGGTACGCCGCAGGATAATGTAATATACGAGATTCCAGATGCTTTGTTACCTGGATGGTTTATGGTTGGATTTCAGTATTGTTCTGCAGGAAGTAGTCAGGGGGATATGGCTTTATGGATAAACGGGGAAAAAGTAAGAAGTGGGACTCGTACAGCACAGTTACAGTATGGGTCTGGGAATCCACAAATAGGAGATAGTAACGCAGACCACCCCTTGCAGTCTGCTTGTCTAGACCCTTCGGACTATTCGGGGGGGAATTGGGGTGCAGAAGGGACAATTAACGGAACTGGAATACTAATTGCTAATATGGTGGTTGATAATCCCAATGATGATAATTCTAGCCCAGACGGAAATGGAGACACTTTTTATACAGATTATTTTGATGCACACGACGACTCGGCAGTAGAGGGTTGGTATGACGGAGATTGGAGTTATAGGGTGAAAATAACTGTCCAAGCAAGTGAAATAGATACTACTTTATCTAATTTTCCTGTTTATGTTGACCTAAATGATTTACCTGCAGGGTTTCATAGTAATTGTAATCAAACTGATGCTAGGGATATAAGGGTTACTACTGATGGTGGTGAAACAGAAGTTCCAAGAGAGGTGGTTTACTATGATTCTGGGACTGATACAGGTGAATTACATTTTTTAGCAAGTTCATTATCTTCAAGTGAGGATACAGAATTTTATATTTATTATGGAAATTCAGGTGCTAGTGATTACGCTGATGATGCTACCTATGGTGCTGAAAATGTGTGGGTTACTTATGAATCAGTTTGGCACTTAGGAGAAGCGAGTGGAACTATTTATGACTCGGCAGGAAATCACGATAGTACAGCAGAAAATATAAATGCTTATGCACAGACAGGGCAGTTAGGAAAATGTATTCAGTTGGCAGGGAATACTGATGATACGGATAGTGTAGATTTTGGTGATGTTCTTGATATGAGAACGAATGATATGACTATTTCTGCTTGGTATAAGTCAAGTGATACTGGGACTGGAACAAGTTGGATAGTTTCAAAA
>Ga0272443_10003081_pt1 | contig 20152 bp, 16 predicted proteins | sample SSMAcet12_FD_193581 | JGI IMG/M metagenome (GOLD analysis project Ga0272443, IMG submission 193581) | Marine sediment archaeal communities from Little Sippewissett salt marsh, Falmouth, MA, United States - SSM-Acet-12 | ecosystem: Environmental > Aquatic > Marine > Wetlands > Sediment ... | reverse complement strand
CCAGGGGGATTATCAAGATGGGAAAAAGCAGCCAGGAGCGCAGGATGGTGATCTCTGCCGTTTCCTGGGGGCTGGCCAGATAGATCAGGTTGCTGAACAGGGGGACAATTGTGGCTGCGATCAGTCCCAGCGGCAGATAGTAGCGCCCCATTTTCTTTTCTAACCAGGGCCAGGATAAATAACCAAATAAGACCCCGTTTATGACCAGGTTCAGATAAGATTGGATCTGGTCCAGATTGATCAGCTCGCCGGTTTGCAGGGCAGTAAAAACCACCAGGGTGGCAAAATACGCCATCGCGATCCCTGAAAAATAGCGAAAGATTGTGATCACTTCTGATCTTTTCTTTTTAACTGGCATATCGAAATCATAACATAATGGGAAGTCCTGAGGCGGTTAAGTCTGTATTCATGGATCAACTTGTGATACCTGTCATACGCTGGATGACAGGTATACATCAGAAGATAACCCGTGACACCTGTACTTGAGCGCTCGACTTCGGTAAAGTTGATGCATTGCGAAAGAGGTATATATGAGCACTGCTGTATTGGCAAAATCCATTACGAAAACATTCAAATCGAACACGAAAATAGCAGCGGTTGATGGTTTGGGCCTGTCAGTCTCTCAGGGAGAGCTGTTTGGTTTGGTCGGACCAGATGGCGCGGGTAAGACCACAACACTGCGGATGCTTTCGACAGTGATACTGCCAACATCTGGTTCAGCTGAAGTGGCTGGTTATGACACAAAATCGAAACCGGAAATGGTCAGACGCTCTATCGGATATATGCCTCAGAATTTCACGCTTTATCCTGATCTGAGCGTGATGGAAAACCTTAATTTTTTTGCTAACATCAACGGACTTGATGGAAGGAAAAAAGAGGAAAATATCTCCAGGCTGCTTGGATTCACAAGGTTAGAACGGTTCATGGATCGTAGAGCCGGAAAGTTATCCGGCGGTATGAAGAAAAAATTAGCCCTGGCTTGCGCCATGATCCATGACCCAAAGGTGTTGATCCTTGACGAACCATCCACGGGGGTGGATCCTGTCTCCAGGAGAGAATTATGGGTCATCCTGGCAAAGATAGTTGAAGAAGGTGTGTCGATCATTGTCAGTACACCATACATGGATGAAGCTGAGCGCTGCCATCGGATTGGGATGTTGTATCAGGGCCAGCTCCTGGCTTGCGGTGAGCCGCAGAGATTGATCGAAGAACTACCTTTCCAGGTTCTCGAACTTAAAGCGAAACCCAGGAAGCCAGTCAGGATGATACTGGATAACTATTCATCAGCGCTGGATTGGAGGCCTGTGGGAGACCGGATGCGCCTGATGGTCCAGGGCAAGAACGGCAGCCTGCCGAAATTGGAACATTCGTTATCTAAGGATATGAAAGCCCAAAATGTTGATGTCTCCTATATTCGGGAAGCAAAAAGCACCATGGAAGATGTTTTTATCCATTTGGTAGAAAAGCAGCGGGTGGCAAATGTCTGATCAACAAGCTTCTGTCTCGATCAACAGTCTGACCAGGAAATTTGGCAATTTCACCGCTGTTGATCAGGTGAATTTCAACATCCCGAGAGGGGAGATATACGGCCTCCTTGGACCAAATGGGGCTGGAAAAACAACCACGATCCGTATGCTATGCGGCATCTTGAAACCGACCGGCGGGTCAGCGTCCGTGCTGGGCTATGACGTCGCCAGGAAGCCTGAAGAGATCAAAAAGAGAATTGGCTATATGTCGCAGCATTTTTCACTCTATAACGATCTTACCGCTCGAGAGAATTTAGAATTTTACGCTGCGATCTATGGAGTGCCTCGATCATCCCGCTCCAGACGGATTGAGGAATTGATCGAACTGTCTGGCCTCACGGAACATTCCTCAAAACTTACCCGGAATCTATCTGGCGCCTGGAGGCAAAGACTGGCTTTGGCTTGTGCTATCGCCCATGATCCCCCTATGCTGTTCCTGGATGAATCCACCGCCGGGGTCGACCCGGTATCGAGGCGGGAGTTCTGGGATTTGATATACGAATTGGCAGGCAATGATGTCAGTGTGCTGGCCACCACACATTATATGGATGAAGCGGAATACTGTAATACAGTTGGGATGATGTACCGGGGTAAGCTGATCGCCAATGCCAGTCCAGATGACCTGAAGAATGCCTTGCCCGGAATCCTCTACCAGCTTGAATGCGACCAGCCACTTGCGTCTGCGAATATTGCGAAAGAACTGCCGGAAGTGGTTGACGCGTCAGTTCATGGCGTTTTGGTGCATGTGGTAGTTGATCGAAAGGGGAACCAGAAGCGTGTGCTGAACAAACTTGAAAAAGAAGGGATCCAGGTGTCGAGGATGGAAAAGATTGAGCCCTCTTTGGAAGATGTTTTCATCACCATGGTTGAATCCAGCCGGGCTGAAAATCAGATCAGAGATGCCAACCTCCACCCGGGGGTTTTTGGCGATCAAGGAGATTAGATGGAAAGGTTGTGGACGATCATTAAGAAAGAGTTCTTTCATATCTGGCGTGATCCCATTACGCTGGCCTTGCTGTTGGCTCTCCCTGGAGTTCTTCTGGTGTTATTGGGGTACGGCATCACATATGATAGTAAAAACATACCGATGGCGGTGGCGGATTTCTCGAAAACTGATGCCAGCAGGGAATTGATTGAAAAATTCACTGAAACAGGGGACTTTAAGCTTAAATTCGACGTACTAAGCACAGATGATCTGCTGGACTTGATCGACCAGGATCAGGCGGATGTGGCATTGCTGATCCCTGAGTACTTTGGCCGGAATGTGGATACAAATGAGCCTGTAAAGATCCAATTCTTCATCAATGGAGCTATCGAACCCACAGAGATCCAGACCATCCAGCTGAAGATCAGTGCGCTCAGCAGCTATTACGCTCAGGAGATCTTGATTGAACAGATCTCGAGATCTGGCCAAAATAGCGGTCTAGCACTGCCGATCGAAGGACTCACGAAGATCCTCTATAACCCGGACAGTGATTCCCAGCTATTTATGATCCCAGGCCTGATACCGATCATCCTTCAGGTACAGGCGCTGATCCTGTCAGCGTTCGCGATTGTCAGGGAGCGCGAACAAGGGACCATGGAGCAGTTGATAGTCACTCCTGTCAAGTCGTGGGAATTGATGCTGGGAAAGAGCATTCCTTATTTGATCTTGAGTATGGCGAATATGTTCGTGCTGCTCTGGCTGGGGGAATGGTTGTTTGGCATTAGCGTGGCTGGCAGCTACTGGGGCTTGATCGGTATGGGTTTCATTTTCATCCTTGGGTCGCTTGGGATGGGGGTTTTGATCTCAAATTTGTCCAGGACACAGATGCAAGCCATGTACCTGGCTATCTTTGTTGTCCTTATCCCGGCGATCATTCTTTCCGGGATGTTATTCCCGCGAGACAATATGCCGTTGGTAACGTTGATCTACAGCGAATTACTTCCAGTGACCCATTTCCTGGAGATCACCAGGGGTGTGATTCTGCGAGGTGCTGAAATGCAGTACCTGTGGAATTCGATCATGCCCTTGATTGTATTAAGCATATTCTACTTTGCAGTCAGCATTCTGGTCTTCAGGAAGCGGCTGTAGTTATAAAGAACAGGAGTTGAAATGAAGAATACCAAGAAGATCCTTTTTATCTTTGTAATGCTTGTGATGGCAGCCGGGGCTGGCTGCCAGGGAATTGGCGCTGAAGATGACAGACCGGGAATCAACGCTTCGGGCACGCTTTCATCTGATGAGATCAAGATTGCCTCTGAAATCGGTGGGCTGCTGGTAGAGATCGGAACGGCTGAAGGAGACGAGGTAAAGAAAGGCGATCTGCTGGCAGCTGTTGACGACCAGATATTCTTGGCTGAGAAAGCCAGGGCGGAAGCTGGATTGAAAGCTGCCCAGGCCGCGGCGACTGCAGCCGAGGAGCAGGTGGTCAATGCGGTGCTTCAGTACCAGCTGGCGCTCCAAGGAGCTGAGATTAACGAGCGCGTGATCAGAAGCGCTGAATGGGAGTTTGCCGCGCCACCGGAAATCGATCTTCCTGTGTGGTATTTCCAAAATGACGAACAGCTGGATGTCATCCGGGGGGAAGTAGATGTCGCGATTGAGAATCTGGATGACCAGAAAAGGAAACTGTCAGATGTATTAGACAATGGAGCCAATCAGGACTTCCTGGAAGTGGAAAGGGAATTACACGCTGCGCAGCTCAATTTCTTCACCGCCAAATCCACCCTTGAAAAGACCCGAAATGCGGCCCAGAGAGAAGAGCTCCTGGAAGTTGCGGAGGAAGCCTATGACGCAGCTCTTGCCAATCTGGAAAGCGCTCAACTGGAATACGACAGGGAGCTGTCAACGGAAGAGGCAGAGAGTATTTTAGAGATCAGGGCAAAGGTGGCAGCAGCTCAGGCGGATCTGGATTACCTGAATGATAAGCTGCTGGCTGCAGAAACAGGGGATGAATCCCTGCAGGTCAGGGCAGCCGAAGCGGGAATCGACCTGGCAGAAACCGCGTTATTGCAAGCTCAAGCGGCAGTTGAACAAGCCCAAGCCGGGTTGAATGTACTGCGTGTACAGGAAAATAAATTCCAGACCGTGTCTCCGGTTGACGGCGTGGTGCTTTCTCTGAATGTCAGGGAGGGTGAAGTGACCGGGCAGGGAAGCACTTTGATGACGATCGCGTCGTTGGATGTCCTGGACCTGGTGGTGTATGTATCTGAAGTGGATTATGGAAAGGTAGATCTGGGGCAGCGGGTTGATATCACAGTGGATTCTTATCCTGATGAGGTTTTCCTGGGGGAAGTGATCCATATTTCTGATCAGGCTGAATACACTCCCCGCAATGTGCAAACGGTTGATGGCAGGAAGTCGACAGTATTCGCTATCAAGATCCAGGTTGAGAATTCCACCGGGGAGCTGAAACCAGGGATGCCTGCCGATGTAGTCTTTGAATGATCTTTTATCGACCTCCGAGGTAACCTCCGAGGTCTACCCAACCTCCGAGGTAACCTCCGAGGTAACCTCCGAGGTTGAACCAGCGGCGCGGCCGGCTGCCCAGCCCGTTGAAAAGGCCGCCTGCAGGTTGTATCCCCCTGTGTTAGCGTCTACATCCAGGATCTCACCAGCGAAGTACAATCCCCGGATGAGTTTCGATTCCATGGTGTTGGAATCCACTTCCCGGGTAGATACCCCGCCTGCAGTGACAATCGCTTGCTCAAACCCTTTATGCCCATCCACCTGGAATTGGAAGTCCTCCTTGAGCCATCTCAAAAGCTTTTTTCTTTCTTGCGTAGTGATTTGGCTGTTCCGTTTTTCCCAGGGAATGCCTGTTTGCTGGACACAAACGGGAATGAGCTTCTTGGGAAGCAGGCCGCTTAGCAGGCTGGAGAATTGCTTCTTACCAAGCAGCTGGATGTCCCGCAGCAGCCTGTCATCCAGGGTCTTGTGTGAAAGAGCGGGCTTGAGATCGATGCTGATCTCAACCGATTTTTTCGATTCCAGGGCAGCCACAATTTCCCGGCTGAGGGTGAGGATCACCGGCCCGGAGAGGCCGAAATGGGTGAATATCAGTTCTCCAAATAGCTGGCCGGCTGCTTTTCCGTTGATATAGCTTGTCACTAACACATTGCTTAAACTCAATCCCTGCAGGTCCTGAGGCAGGCTGCCGGCGGTGGTTAGCGGCACGAGGGAGGGGCGGAGCGGCTGAATGGTGTGTCCTGCCAGCCGGGCAAACGCCAGGCCGTCCCCGGTCGATCCTGTACCGGGGTAAGCCTTGCCGCCGGTGGCAAGCACCACTTGATGGGAAGAATACGCTCCATTCGAGGTCAGCACACCAGTGATCCTTTTCTTTTCGATGCGCAGTTCTTCCACCTGGGATTGGGTGATCAGGTCCACGCCGGCTTTCCGGCACCAATCCAGCAGGGCATTAATGACATCTCGGGCATCCTCGCTGGCGGGAAAGATCCGTCCTCCCCGCTGCTCGACTGTGGGCACGCCCAGCTCCCGGAAGAACCCCCGCAGCTCCTGGTTGTAGAAGCGGTAGAAGACCCCCTTAAGGAAGCGTCCTTCTTTGTTGAATTCCTGGAGGGCATCCTCGATGGGGGTGGAATTGGTCAGATTACAGCGGTGCTTCCCGGTCAGCAGCAGTTTTCTGCCCGGCTGATCCATCTTTTCGATCAGGAGTGTCCTGCTTCCCAGGGAGGCCGCCTGTCCGGCGGCCATCAATCCCGCCGGCCCGCCGCCAATCACGATGAGGTCATATGTTTCCATAACAGGTCCTATGATTTTTATCCAACACCTAGTGTAACATCATCTCTCTCGCCGAGTTGTTTTGAGTGACAAAAGTAAATTGACAAATCCTTCGCACTTATATAAAATATGTCTTGTTAATACAAATTTGTAACTTAACATATAAGAATTGCTTTGGTGCCGGTACTCCATTTTGGAGGGCTTAATGGCGAAGTCTGTGAAATTCAGACGCTGACCCGCAACTGTGATGATAGATTGAAACCTATCTAAGCCAGGTCGACCGCCATCGCAGTGAGTTCATTGATCTCTCGTGGTAAGGAGGTGTGAACCTGGATAATACTTCTATTATTCCAAGTGCCTTCCCTGTCTGAGACAGGGATTTTTCGTTAAATAATAATTATGTACGAAATGAGGATAGATGAAAAACAAAATTAGTAATATTCTAAGCATAATCATGGTCTTGGCAGTGTTTCTTTCGGCTTGCGCGACAGTGGAAACTCCCGAACCGACAGTGGAAGCTGTCCAGGAACCAACTGAAGTTCCACCCACTGAAATTCCTACTGAGGAACCGGATCCGGAGCCCATCGTCATAATAGATGATCTGGGTGAAGAGATAGTTCTTGAAGAACCCGCCCAGGCGGTTATCTCCATTTCGCCATCGCTTACCGAAATCCTTTTCGGGATTGGCGCTGGCGAATCCTTGATCGGCCGGGACTCGAATTCCACTTACCCTGAAGCCGCACTGGGAGCCCAGGATCTGGGCGGTATGTGGGACGGAATACCTGTTGAGGATATCCTAGCGATGGAACCTGATCTGATCCTGGCAGGTGAGATCTATTCTGCTGATGCGATCGCGGAGCTGCGCAACCTGGGTCTGGCTGTATACTGGCAGGCAAATCCGGATGATTTTGAAGGCCTTTATGACAATATCCGGGATATTTCAGTACTGACAGGAACTGAGGACAAGGCGGAGGACCTAATCGTTTCCTTAACCGCGCGGGTTGCTGAAATGGATGGTAAGCTGGCTGCTGTGGATACCAGTCCCTTGGTGTTCTATGAGTTGGATGCATCTGAACCGGCCAATCCCTATACGCCAGGTGCAGATACATTCATCTCCTATGTCATCGGCCGTGCCAAAGGTGTCAATTTGGGTGACAGCCTGGAAGGAGAATGGGTTCAGGTCAGCTCTGAAGAATTGGTGGCTCAGGATCCAGATGTGATCCTGCTTGCCGATGCGCTCTACGGTGTGACGCCGGAAAGCGTTGGAGAACGGGCTGGCTGGGGAGAGATCACAGCTGTGGTTGACGGAGACGTTTATCCATTTGATCCATTTATTCTCAGTGTACCTGGTCCTCGTCTGGTAGATGGATTTGAACAGGTCGCCGGAATCCTGCATCCAGAGATCCCTGAATAAATTGGAATGATTCAAAAACCCTTTCTGACCGTTGCCTTCCTGCTTGCGGTAGGGTTGGTGTTGAGCATTGCCCTGGGGGCGGTTACTATCCCCCCGGGCAGTGTCATCCAGATCCTGGCTGGCAAAGTGCCCGGGCTGGAAATCCAGGCGGATTGGCCGGTCTATTTTGAGACCATCCTGTGGGATCTGCGGCTTCCGCATACAATCCTGGTTGCGTTGACCGGTGCAGCGCTGGCAGGCAGCGGAGCGGCCTTCCAGGGATTGTTCAGGAATCCTTTGGCGGATCCTTATTTAATTGGTGTCGCCTCAGGAGCGGGTTTGGGGGCGATTTTTTTCATGTTAATCCCCCAAACAGGGCGCTATCTTATCCCACTGGGTGCATTCTTGGGTGCGCTGGGCACGATATTCGCGGTTTACAAGCTGGCCAAAGTTGGCCAGATCGTTCCCCTGACTACCCTGATCCTTGCTGGCGTGGCCATCGGGTCATTCACCTCTGCATTAACTTCCTTTTTAATGTTGATTTCGGACCAGATGGTACTGCAGGCAATAGGATTTCTGCTGGGCGGCTCTACTGTGTCTGGTTGGGAACCATTGGTGATTGCGCTGCCTTACTTTTCTGTGGGCTTGGTGCTGCTGACCATCAGCGGCCATTCCCTCAATGTGCTCCAATTTGGTGAAGAACAAGCCCGCCAGCTTGGCTTGCCTGTGGAAAAGGTCAAGCTCTTCATCATTATCTCTGCTTCTCTTACTACAGCTGCTGCGGTTTCCTTCTCTGGTGTAATTGGTTTTATTGGATTGGTTGTTCCACACATCATTCGTATTCTCTGGGGAGGGGATTATAAAAGGTTGATCCCGCTTTCGATCATTGGTGGGGCAATCACTCTTTTAGTGTCTGATATTCTTGCCCGGATCGTTATGGCGCCGGGTTATCTACCGGTGGGAATTGTCACAGCGATGATCGGAGCCCCATTTTTCCTCTGGATCCTCCGGCGGGCAAAGAAAGAGGTGTTCTGGTGAAAACAGCCAATAATGAAATCCTGCAAGTGAAGGGGATATCTGCCAGGTATGGTGATACGCTTGCTCTTGATAGGATCTCTCTGAGTGTCGGGGAAGGGGAGATCGTTGGGTTGATTGGACCAAATGGCGCCGGTAAATCGACTTTGATCAAAGTGTTAAGTGGTGTGATGCCGTCGTCTGGTGGGGAGGTCATCATACATGATAAACCGATTAACTCTCTATCACCGACTGCCAGGGCGCGAATAATTGCAGTTGTTCCTCAAGCGCGTCAGATGGGTGGTGCTTTCTCTGTTCGGCAAGCTGTCCTGTTGGGCAGGACTGCCTACCTGGGCTTCCTTGGCAATCCTGAGGATCGGGACCTTCAAATTGTTGAATGGGCAATGAAAAAGACAGCGGTGGATATGCTTGCTGATCGGAAGCTTGCTGAGATCAGCGGTGGCGAGCAGCAGCGGGTACTGCTTGCCCGGGCGTTAGCCCAAGACGCCCAGGTCCTTCTGCTCGATGAACCAACTAATCATTTGGACCTCAGATACCAGGTGAGTCTCCTGCGATTGCTGAGGGAACTGGTTGAAAATGAAAAACTGTCTGTGTTGGTTGCTATGCATGATATGAACCAGGTCTCAGGTGTTGTGGACCGGGTTGCTTTGTTACTAGGCGGATGCCTACACAGCATTGGGAAACCTGAAGAAGTAATGACGCCCAAAAACATCCAGGAAGCCTATAAAACAGAAGTGGTTGCTTTCCTGCATCCAGAAACTGGCAGGCATTACCTCTTCCCTAAAGCATAAAAAAAAACACCACTGACGATTCGCCAGTGGTGTTCCATCTCTTGCTCTTGATTCTATCCTTTCATTGGGTTTGGCCCTAATTCCCGGATCCGTTCTGTCATTTCCTTGGCCGCGTCCGCGAAAGACATCCCCTGGCCTCCAGACATGAAGTACATATTCAGCCTTTCCCCACCCAGGCCGATCTCGTCCAGGATCTTCTTGGTGCGCTCAACGCGCAGCTCACCCCGTTCGTTGCCGCGGACATGGTGGCAGTTGCCTTTGGGGCAGGCGATCACGTACACGCCGTCCGCGCCATCTTCAAAAGCTTTGAGCAAATACCTTGCATCGGCTTTCCCTGTGCAGGGCAATTTGATCAACTTGACATTGGCAGGATATTCGATTCGCAGCGCGCTGGCAGTATCAGCCGCCATATAGCCGCAGTAGATGCACATGAAAGCAGTTATTTCAGGTTCAAAGTTCTTGTCACTCATAATTCCACCCAGCTTCCCAGAACCGGAAATTCTGGGACCATGATCTGGTTATCGGTGTAGTTCAGCAGTTGAATGGCATTTGCCGGGCATTCCGCGGTGCAGGTGCCGCAGCCGTGGCAGAGAGTAGGCTCAATGTAGGCTGCGCCGCCTAACTCTCCTACGCCAGTGTATTCCTCGGATACGCGCGGTATCTCGAACGGGCAGGTCCGCATGCAGGTCAGGCAGCCCACGCACTTATCCGGATCCACAACCGCGATCGTCCCGCCGAAGTGGAAAGGATTCTTACTGAGGATAGTCGTGGCTCGCCCAGCCGCGGCCTGTGCCTGGCTGATGCTTTCCTCAATGAACTTTGGATAGTGGGCGATGCCGCAAACAAAGATGCCTTCCTCCATGAAATCCATCGGGCGCATCTTGATATGAGCCTCCAGGAAGAAGCCCTCATTGGACAAGGGCACATTGAGGACCTTTGCCAGTTCCTGGGTCCCCTTGGATGGCTGAATGGACGTGCTCAGCACCAGCAGATCCGGTTTGAGGATTAGCTCCCTATCGATCATCTTTTCCTGCAGGGAGACAATGATCTGCCCATTGTCATGATCGACTGCTGGAGGTTGTTTGTCGTCGTAGCGTGCAAATATCACCCCGCGTTCCCGGGCTTCGGTATAATACTGCTCCCGGAACCCATAAGTGATAATGTCCTTGTAAAGGACCGTTACCTGGCAGTCTGGATTGATGGTTTTCAATCGGATCGCGTTTTTGATGGTGCTGATGCAGCAGATCCTGGAGCAGTATTCGTAGGTTTCCTCTTTGGGTTTGACACACTGGATCATGACGACCTGCTTGAGATCCGTGACCTCATCCAGGTGGTAAGCCAGCTTGTCCTCCATCTCGAGCTGAGTGATCACGGCAGGATGCTCTCCCAGGAGGTAATGGCTGACCCGGGCCTCAGTGCCGCCGGTAGCGACAATGGTAACGCCATGAGAGATCTCTGTTGCGGAGCCGTCTCTATGACGCAGGACCGCATGATAGGCGCCGACATGGCCGTCATGTTTTTCGACCATGGTCTCGGTCATCACCGTGATCCGGCTGTGTGAGATGATCCGGTTGACCTGGTCCCTGAGCAGTGTGTTGGGATTGTCCCCTTCCACAAGGAAATGGATCTTCTGCAGGTTTCCACCCAGAGAATCCTCTTTCTCAACCAGGACGACCTCATAGCCGGAATCCGCGATGGATAAAGCGGCTGTCATTCCTGACACACCGCCGCCAATGACCAGAGCCCGGCGGTGGGGCGGGATGGATGATTTGTAGATCGGTTCAAGCTGAGCTGCTCTGCCTACTCCCACCCGGACCAGCTCAAGCCCTTTGCGGAAGGCTTTCTCTGGCTGATGGGGATGGACCCAGGCCGCGAAACCGCGCAGGTTGACCATCTCAAGCAGATAGGAATTCAAGCCAGCTTCGCGAACGGTTTTCTGGAATAGGGATTCGTGGGTCCTGTGGCTGCATCCAGCGACCACCACCCGGTTGAGGTTGTGTTTCTGGATCGCTTCCTTGATCATGGCAAGGCCTTCAGGGAAGCAGCCGTAGCCGATTTCTTCCGTGTGAACAACATAAGGGAATTCAGCAGCCCTGTCCAGAAGGTCCTCGATGTCGATGATCCCATCCATTGTTGGATAGCAGAGGCAGCTGAACACGCCAATGCGGGGTTCCTCACCAGCGACATTCCTTTCGGGTGGGAACTCAGCGTCTGTCATGAACGGGAACTCATGGCTCGCCTGGGAGCAGCCGAGTTTATCCTGGAAAAGCCGCATGACATCCCCAGCGGCTCCAGCGGAGTCAATGATGGTTTCGGCTATTTCCTTGGGGGAAGAAAATGCGCCGCAGACATAAATACCGGGCTGGGACGTTTCCAGCGGGTTGAATTTATCCGTCTGGCAGAAACCATACTCATTCAGGTCAAAATCCAGCTGCTGGGAAACAATTTCCGCGCCTGCCGGCGGGCGCACACCGACTGATAGTACGACCATATCAAAGCGTTCTTCAACGATCTTTCCGCCTTGGTCCGGGTCGGGATACTGAAGGATCAAGTCCTTGGTTTTTGGATCTTCCTGGATATCAGAGATCCGGCATCGTGTGTACTGAACGCCGTACTGCGATGTGGATCGGTAGAAATAGGCGTTGTACTCCTTATTGAAGGCGCGCTCGTCCATGATGAAAATTTGACAGTGGACATCATCCAGGCGCTCCTTGGCGAGGACCGCTTCTTTGGTGGCATACATGCAGCAAATAGAGGAGCAGTACGGGTGTTTCTGGTCCCGGGAGCCGATGCACTGCAGCCAGGCGATTCGCTTCGGTGGGGTGTTATCTGAAGGGCGAAGCAGTAAGCCTTCTGTAGGTCCCGAACGGCTGACGTAGCGCTCGTACTGCATGCTGTGGACCACATTCAGGTACCTTCCGTAGCCGAACTCACCCAGCTCTAACGGGTTGGTAAGTGTGTAGCCCATGGCCAGGATGATAGCGCCAACGTGAATGATCTCCTCATAAGGTTCTTCATCGAGGTTGATCGCATTGGTAGGGCAAACATCCACGCAGCGGTTGCATCCTTCGCAGTAGTCTCCCTTATCAATATAATAAGTATCCGGCAGGGAGCGGGGCGCGCTTTTATGAACAGCGTTGCGGGTGACCAGACTCTCCTGGAATTCGCTGGGGAGCCTTTCCGGGCAGGCAATCGCGCACAGCCCGCAGTTCGTGCACAACGCGGGGTCAACATAGCGCGGTTCGTGCTGCAGCGTGATCCGGAAATTACCGGCCTGTCCCTCCGCGTCCACCAGTTCTGTCCGGGTCATCACTTCGATATTCGGGTGCCGATTGTGCTCATGAAAAGCCGGTGAGATTGCCGGACGCGTGCAGCCGTAGCCGTGATCAGAGGTTCCCCTGCAGAGAACACAGTCGTGTGTGGGGAACATGTACCCAAGCTGGGCAACCCTTCCTCCAAGACCCGGGTCCCGTTCGATAAGATATACTTTAAGACCTGCTTCGGCAAGGTCCAGTGCGGAACGCATGCCGCCAATACCCCCGCCTACCACTAAAACAGACGCGGCGGGTTGATTTTGTTCATTGATCATGAGGGCTCCTGAAACTGACGAATATCTAAAATGCTTGTATCCCCAAGACTATCGATCGCTTCGATCAATTTCTCCTGGCTGATATTCTGGACTTTGTAAACCGATATCCAGGAATCTGGTTTTTCCGGTTGGTAGTAGCCAATGCTAACGGCCAGATAGCCGCCGGCTTTTGCGATTGCCGTAGTGAGTCTGGCCACTTCGCCCGCTTTGTCTGGCTGCAGGACTGTCACCCGGATGCCTTCACTGCGAGCACCCAGCAGGGAGACCATGGTAAAGAACAGGTCGCGGTCCGTGATGATGCCCACAAGTTCATCGTTGTCAAGTACGGGCAGGCAGCCAATCAGGTTATCCGCCATCATCCGGGCGGCAATTTCAATGGGTGTGTCTGGTGTCGCGGTGACCACGTCTTCCACCATAACCGATTTCACCTTGATTTTAGCTAAAATGTAGCTGACCTCGAACCGGCTCAGACTTGAGGTGTCCGAGGGTAGGGCGCTGGCCAGAGAGCCTTTGGTGATCAATCCGGTCAGCTTACCTTTTTCATCCATAATAGGCAGGTGCCGAAAACCCTTGGCTTTCATGAGATCCTGGGCTTCGGTCACGGACATCTCTGGATGTCCTGTTATCGGATCGGGAGTCATTTGGTCTTTTACAAACATGGGTTCCTCCAATAAACTCGGCGGCGCCTTTGGCTTGATATGACAGTATTGCTGCAAAAAATTTATCGGTGAAGGCGTGTCAATTTGGCACAGCCAAGATACCGTATATTTATACCAGAATGTAGGGCTGAAACTCTTTGAAAAAGGGAATTTGTGATGAATATCACGTCAAGTAAGGAAGGGCTTATGAGGCAGTGAGAAGAAAAGACTCCCTCACCTTGAAAACAAGCCGGTTTGCCTGTTTTCTTGACGGAAAGGAAGGCAGTCAAACCGGAATTTAACAAGCACTGAAGGGTAAATGAGGTAACTGTATATTTCGCTGAAACAAAAGAAAGGAAATACTCTCAAGAAATATCTGAACAGGGCGGCGACAACCCGGGGCCGCTGCAGGACCCGGGGGCATCTAGCTATTTGGCGGCATACTGGCTAAAAAGCCGGGAAAGGACTTCGCTCAATCGCTGGGAGAGAGCTTCCCCTCCCTGACTGGTGAGATCATCCTCATTATTGAAAACCATATATGGAACCGATACGCCCTGAATATCAATAGTTTCCGGATTAGCGCTTTGGATCTCTTTCCAATCAGAATGCCTGTATAGTGATTCCATCTTTGTATCTGAGAGTCCATGCTCCAGGATGCTGTCAGGGCGATCAGGGTTGAAGCGGGCTCGATTCTTCCGGAGGGATTCTTCCCAGGAGACGTCAATGTAAAGGATAGCCAGGCGTTCCGCAATTACCCTGCTGAGGTGCTCGAAGGCGCGTTTGAACCCACCATGGGCGGACCCGCGGGAGAACTCGATGATCAGAGTGTTGTGATTGTGGAAACCAGGATCGTCTCTAAGCAGCTTGACATATTCCAGGTTAATGCGCCGGATCAGCAGGTCCCACTGGTAGGGATGGAGGAAATTTCCCTTATCGTCTGTGTGCAGCCTTGGGTGTCCTAGTTCGGTCAGGATCGCATCTTCCTCAAACCAGGTCCAGAGCATGGGAAAGTCATCCAGTTCCTGGAAATCACCAATGTGGTATTTACTGACCCGCTGATTCCCGGGCGTGTTCTTCAGGTGGGCGATGATCTCGCTTTTTCCAGCAGCTGGCCGGGCGATCAGTAAAAGGATATCGAAAAAATTCTTGTTTTTTTCTGGCATATTGGCCTTTTGCGATGCATCCTGCATTTTACTATGATATTGGAACCCAGGTAATTATATACTCCCGCAAGGGTTCTGGCTGTGCAATTTCCAGATCTGCCTCCACCCACTTACCGCGAATCCCAGCCTCAGTCAGACCTAAATCAAAGTGTGCAGCGGCAATACCGAGGTCAATCCGCTGAAGGTCTGCGCTGTTAAATACCAGATCAACCAGGGTTGAAGGATAATTCGGTGTTCTTTCCAGGTAAAAATGCCACCGGTTTCCATCTCTCAGCAGCCTCCAGGGCTGTTTATTCGAAGCAGAGGGAGCCAGCCGGAGCAGGCGGAGGGGTTCCTGGAACTTTCCAGCCTGGGGTTTCTGGAGCGGGCAGCTCCAGCTTTCTTCAAAGAACAAATGATCCCACGGCAGTCGCCGGTCTGCCCCGGAGATAATCCTTGCCGCCCGATCCATCCAGGCTTTGCTTTCTGCTGGGCAGCCCAGGGAAGCTACTGCCGGGATCATTTCTCCAGGTAAAAGGTTCATTTGGCCGATAAAACGCTTCCTGGTGAAGGTAACGCCTAACCAGCAGCTGCCGATACCAAGTTCAACAGCCTTCAGGACCAGCAGCTCCATACTGTATCCAAGGTCAAACAGCGATTTGGGATCATCCTGGATGGCCCCAACGATGAAAGCCCCCGGATTCTTGACGAATCCATAAGTTCCAAGTTGAGGTAGATCCTGCCGATCAACACTGCTGGCTGATATGATCTGAAAACGGGGAGAGCTGCCCAGCGGAGCAGGGGGCAATTGGCTGGAAAAGGTTTCCAGCCGTTTCAAGTGTTGGGCGTCCAGCGGCTTACTCTGGTAAGACCTGCAGGAATATCGCTGGCGTATCAATTGGGTTGGATCACGCAGTAAACCAGCCAAAGGGATCATTGTTATCTAGGAATAATTCACCTGAAATCAAATAAATAAGCGATAAATGGAGTAAAATAGTTACTGGTAAATTATATCAGTGGAGCAGCCAGAAAAAGCTCGGAAGGTCGTCATGGATGAAACAACCAACAAAGATCGGCAGGACGCGGATATTTGGAGCGAGCCCAAAAAAGATGAACTAAGGCCAATTGGGTTCTTCGCGGCTGTGTCCATGATTCTAATTGTCATTGGAATTATTGCGGGCGCTTTTGGCTCCATTAGTTTCTCCGTAGATCGGGTGGACTCTACCATACAATTTGGATCTGGCGTGAATTATTTCTGGCCGGGGATTATTGTCCAACAAGTTGGCAGTGTTTGGTTTGGGGCTTGGGGAATACTTGCGGGAGTCATCTTTCCTTTCTTCTCAAACGCAATAGCCTTCACACCCATTTCATTATCAGTGGCGTACCTTCCGGCAAATTTCATCCAGTCCTTTTTGCCTGCCTATTTCTTCCGAAAATTTGGATTGAATCCAGGTTTAAAGACTGGATCTGATTATTTCTCATTATTACTATCCATGTTCATTGGAAACCTATTTGGCGCAATATGGTCGATTGGGATGCTCATATTTGTCTTTAAGACTGTGCCCTTAACCAGTGCAGGTAAGTATTTCTTTGGATGGTATGGCGGCAATATGGTTGCTGGGATGGTGTTCAATTTCATTCTTCTAAAAGCCCTCACACCGGTGATATTAAAAGCGAATGCCCTGGTCAGGAAATGGTGGTCATGACAGATCTCTCTCCCAGCTCACCCGGGCATCACCCTGACAAGGGTTTGACCCCGGGACTCTGACTGTGGGCGAAATGGTGGATCAATTCATTAAGATGGCAGGCTAAAGGGACTAAGTCCTTTTAAAGGACTTAGTCCCTGTCGTGGATCTGTCTAGAGGGGGCTGCTCCCACTTTTTCGGGTAATCCGCAGGATCACTCCAAGGATTCCAGCCAGCAGGAATACGGCCAGATAGTCAATAATGGGTATCCAGGTGATCTGATGGATCATGGTGATATCCCGCCCAAAGTAAATGAGCAGGGCGAGAATGAGGTATGTTCCCAGGATGGACCAGCGAAGCCAATTGGGGATCTTCAAGCCGTGCATCTGGGTGATCACAAAGACACCGCCAAAACCAAATGCGAACATGGGCCACATATTATTTCCCTGCATCACGGCGACCAAGGTGCCATGAACCAGAACGGCTACTTCCTGGAATAACATCCACCACCGATTGACATGGATGCGGGTAAAGAAAAGGGATCCCTGGAGGAGAAGCAGGAACATATACAGGAAGCCAACCAGATGTCCGCTAGTAGCGATGGTGGGGTGATACCAGAAGGTGTATACAGTTGCCCAGGCGAAGAAATAACCGTGATATTTGCGTGCGAAACGGATAATCTCCTTGGAAATTGGCACAGGTTTTCCGAAGAACATACCCCGGGTTCGGTTTTCCATCAGCAGCACCCAGACCAGCAGGATCACGACCGATACCTGGGAGCTCCAGATCGATACATCCTGGGCGAGCCCATCATACCAGAGGTGAGTTTGCAGCACCCGGAGAAGGATAAAGAAAGCGTTCACTCCCAGGGCTGCGTAGTTCACCCGGTGGAGGTTGGCGCCATATTTCCCCACCCGCGTCTGGGCATAATAGATCAAGCCCCAGAAAGAGAATTGGTGTAATAGGTACAAGCCCCAGGAGGTAGCCCTGGTCCAAAACGTTGGGTTGGGCAGCTTCCAGTAATACCAGCTTGCTCCCTGGTCTGGATCCAATTGAATGGCGTCTAGACGGGGACCCAGCATCCAGATAAGAAAGACGATGCCCAGGCTGAAAACAATCCCCACCCAGAGTGCAGTTAGATCCTCACGGCTCGTTTTGTTATTCTTTTGGCCTCCTGGTTTTGTTGCGAGTGGTTTTGCTTCCATAGATTTTCCTCTTTATTGATGTTTGGGTTCAGCGGCCGATCAGATCAATCAGGCTGTCATCAAGGTCAGGATAGATGAATGGATATCCCGCCGCGAGCAGTCTGGTGGGATAGACTGGGCGGCCTTCCAGGGCGAGTGTGGCTGCTTCACCGAGAAACCCTTTTAATAATAGAGATGGCACAGGAAGCCAGACCGGCTTCTGAAGGGCATTCCCCAGATGAGTTGAAAACACCTGATTGGTTGCCGGGTTTGGGGCGGAAAGGTTGTAGGCTCCCTGGCAGTTTGGATTCTCGATCAGGTATTTGATACCCTCTACCAGGTCCTGGATATGGATCCAGGAGAGGTACTGCTGGCCGGATCCGATCCTGCCGCCGATAAAAAAGCGAAACGGCAGGGCAAGGGTGGGCAGCAGGCCCCCCTCCGAACTGAGGACCAGGCCGATGCGGACGACCAGCCGCCGGACCCCGATTTCCTCCAGCTCCGCTGTGGATGCTTCCCAGTCAAGACAGACTTTTGCTAAGAAATCATTTCCAGGTGATGAGTTTTCATCAACAGGTTCGACTCCCTGGTTCCCATAATAACCGATCGCTGAAGCCTGGAGGAAGACTTCTGGTACACGCTCCATTCCTTTGATTGCTTGCACGAGCTTTCTGCCAGCAGTACGCCGGCTGGAGAGGATGGCTTCTTTCCGCTTTGGCGTCCAGCGCATCTGGGTCGGGTTGTTTCCCGCCAGGCTGGCACCCGCCAGGTTGATCACTGCCGTCGAAGTCATCAGCTCATCTATCAGCGAGGATTCTTCCCAGGATACAGGCTTGTACCTGCTGTCAACCCGGTCAGGATTTCGGCTTATGATGCTGACTTGGCAGCCATCTTCAAGTAGGGATTCAGCCAGCGCGGAGCCGATCAGCCCGGTCCCGCCAGCGATCATTGCTTTCATGGGTTTCCTGCCTTTGCTTAAGCGCTGTCTCTCAGTTTGGAGAACCACTGCACGATCGGCTCTGCCTGGCTCCCAAGCTGATCGGCGCAGGCTCTGGAGAAGCTGGAAAGATAAGTAAAGAAGAGATTTGGTGGATAATTCCGGAATCCCAGCAGCCCCTGGATCCAATTGATATTCGGCTCAAGGAAATTGAGGTCCCCGAGTTTTAAAGCAGCGATCAAGTCTTGAAAGAAGAATTGATTGGCATCCTGAATGACGACCGAAGGGATGTTCTGGGCATGCTCCTTTGCCGTGATGTCGAATGCTGCCGTCTCAAGGAATGGGAGTCGGGATTCAAGCTTCTCGCCAAGATCCCCGTAGGGATTGGGGAATTCCTTGATCTTTTCTATGGTTTGTATTGTGGAGAGGGTCTTTTCGATCAGCACCATGGCTGCCATCAAATCATCCCCAAGATAGATTCCGGGAATTCTTTCTGGGAGTTCTGGGATCTGATTGAATACATGTCCCCCAAAAGCAAGCGGGATATTCTGATCGGCTAATAGCCTGCTCACATCCAGCAGAGCGGGGGTGGTCTTCAATCGTGTTGCGGTCATGATCACCAGGGAAGGGTGTAAGGCTTCGATGGATTCGTTCAGCTTATCCAGCGGCACATTCGCGCCCAGGTAAGTGACGTCCCAACCGCGGTAGCGCAGCAGGAGGTGAATATAAGAAAGGGCAATGGTGTGCAGCTCCCCCGGTGGTGACCCGAGGAGCACTTTCTGGGGATGGAGCGTCGCAGGCGCATCATCGATCAGCGCGCTGATCTTCCGGATCACAAGCTCAGACGCAAAGTGTTCTTGCTGCACGGAGATATCTCCCTCGTACCAGCGCTTGCCGATTTTAGATAAACCAATAAAGATCAGCTCCTCTCCCAGCACTTCCCACGGGTACTGTGAAAAAGCTGCGTCGAGCAATCTTGACGCTTTTTCCTGGTCATAGTTCAAAGCGGCTTCGATCCACTGTTCCCGGAGGCTTTCAAGGGGCAGCATGATCTCATCCTGAACGGCAACAGAAGCAGAGACTGGCTCGATTATTGGGATTGGTTCCAGGGGATCAACCCCGGCGGCGATCAACTCCCGCCAGTAATCCACAGCCTGGCTGATGCGCATGCCTTCGTCCTGCTGAGCCTGAAGCCATTTGATGGTTCCAATGTCGTAAGCCGAGAACAAACGATGCCCTCCTTCCGTTCGTGATGGGACCGGGAGCTCATAGCGCCTTTCCCAGGCTCTGAGGGTATCCGCCTTGATGCCGGTTTCCAGCAGCACTTTGCTGAGATTGAAGAGCGGCTTTTTTGATAGGTTTTGGTTTTCCATAAGATTTGTCCATAAAATATCCCTCTTATCATACCTTTCTTTGTGCAAGATGTCAATAATAAAATGAAAATATATTGACAAAACATTTACAATGGTGTAAACTGAGAAAAAATGACAGGTTACATAAGTGTTTGGT
>Ga0272443_10003079_pt1 | contig 20168 bp, 11 predicted proteins | sample SSMAcet12_FD_193581 | JGI IMG/M metagenome (GOLD analysis project Ga0272443, IMG submission 193581) | Marine sediment archaeal communities from Little Sippewissett salt marsh, Falmouth, MA, United States - SSM-Acet-12 | ecosystem: Environmental > Aquatic > Marine > Wetlands > Sediment ... | reverse complement strand
ATGTCACATCTTTCAATTTATTTTTTTAACAAATTGCTCCGCTTTTATTTATGCACTTGTATGATTTATTCTCTTCAATCCTTTTTCCCAGTATATAACTTTCCTCTATCTCACTTTTTTCAAACCACACAAAAGTTGAAAACCAAAAACATCATATCCATCATCTTTATTCTCTGAACTAAAAATCACTTATAAAATCTAATTATTGAGTCTCATAATAATTCAATTATTTAGATATTAATTTTTTTAAAGCATCCATCATAACTACCTCCGTCCATGTATCCATTTTACAATAGTCCAGCAGATCTTGCCTTCTCGGCATTTTCATTCCTTTTGCTTCCAATTCATCTTCCCTTCCAAGGAGCATAATTAAGAAAATGCTGGTGGCTTCATTTCCATTGCGCACTATCAAATTGTTATAGTTGAGTTCTGGTACTAGCACAGAATATATCATTTTGGAAAAGCTACCTTTGAATTTCGGGTCGTAATAATTTTCTTGAATGACTCTTTTCAGGTCCACAAATCTTTCCATTATTGCATTGAGTTTTTCAGACAGGGCAAAATCTCCATGATTTTCTGCCCATTGGGCCAACCATTTTGTTACACCTTTTTCAAAGGAGTCGTGATATGCGACAATGGTTTGGCAGTCATCAAGGTCATCTGCCATTCTGTTTGCCAGTTCAGTGATACTTTTTTCCATATCTTTTGGATCCGCTAAATATTCTCTGTGTTCATAATCCTCAATAAGTTGATCTTCGTTTTGAGCGATATGGATTGAATATTGATAAGGAATTCTTTCATAAGATTTTGTGTCTTTAATAACGGGTATGGGTGGAGAAACGGTCTCAAAATCGAAATAAGCAATTGGATATTGCAATTTTTTAAATGCATTTCGGATCCCCACTTTGTCGATAAATGTTTTTTTAGTAATGACTGCATCAACAACTCTTTTTTGACTGTCATTAATTTTTTCATCCATCATGTCTTGAACTGTAAATCTTCCGGCTTCAAGATGTTTTACTAAACGAAGTCTGGGAATCGAATAGATAGTCAACCTATCAAAAAAAGGGAAGCATTCATGATTGAAAGGACATCTTCTGCATTCTCTTATGGGAACTGGTATAGGTGTTTCTGTATTTTGAAGCATGATTTTGATTCCTTTTGATTTCAGTTCAAAAAAAACAAATAATTGTTCAACTAAATCGGTTGCGTCAATTATTTTAAACAACTTACTAGTATCCTCTCCAAAGCGATACTCTTTTGAAAGAAACCACAGTGAGGCTTTCTCTACATTCAAACCCGCCTTTTTTGCCACCCATACAGTATAGGCTAGGTCTTCAACAGACTCTCTTCCCTCGGCTTTAGATAGGTCTTTTACTGTTGAGGATTTTACTTCTATGATATGGTAACTATCTCCTGTTTTTCTTAGGATATCAACTTTTGCAATGAAATCGTTTGCTTCGAATGCTGCTTCAAAGTAAGTGCCATTTTGAGCGTTTTCCAATTCCATTTTCGTTCTTGTGATAACGGACTGATTATTTGTCTCCGAAATCATCTTTCCATTTGGAAATTGTTCTCTCGCTTTTTTTATTAACAGATCTTCGATGTAAAATCGATACTCCTGTTCAAATGACAGGTTGTTTAAATCCCTTTGATTATAACTTCTCCACGCTAACATTGGACATATTAGTGCATTAAGAAAATCTTTTTTTGACATCAAACAGAATTTTCCTTGTGATTCTTTTTGATTATTAACTAAATTATCTTCCAACTCATTCGTCATATCAATTTTCTTTTGCATAGAATCGTAATTATAATAGAAATTTCTCATCCATTTTGCCCATTTCTTTTTTTCCTGTACTGCTAACTGACTTGAATAAATTTTTAGAAATAATCTTAGTAAATGCTTTGCGTTTGTATTTTCCACTTCCATAAATTTTTCAATACTTTTTTTGAATAATCTCTCTTTTTCAAATTGGTAGTTTTCAACTACATAATTTATAAGCTTATCGATTATTACAAGCATTAGTTTTACATTTCCCTTTTTATTGAAAGTCGAACTTAATAATTGCAACAATTTATTTATAATTTTTTCATCTTTTTCCGACACTATTTTAGATGCATATAAATGCACTCCCAAATATTTAAGTCCATATTCTGCTGTCTCTCCCCAGTCTTTTTCCTCTTGAAACAATTTCCAACCATAATCTGCCAACATCGGATGCCCTTCTTCCGGTTCAATTTCATAGATATCCGGATCAGCACCTTCCACTTTGTTAATCAGCCATTCTCGTACGATAGAGTGATAAAACTTTAAGACTTTGTTTTTTTCGCCCTCGCTTCTAATCAAGGAACCAACTTTCCTTTTCCATTTCTTCAATTTTAATTTACTCATCGAAGTAATATCGCAAATTATTTTTTCATCGAGCGGTTCTATGGCAGCCGCCATCAATGAGAGTGTTTTTTCTGTTTGTTCATCAAAACCTTCAGGGAATTGTGTCATGAAAAATTTTACTAAAAAACCATTCATGCCATTGGGTATTGCATATGGGTCTTTAAGTTTTTTTGGATCTTTTAGAATTTCCTCGCTCATGAGCTGACAGTACAAAAAGCTCTTTTCGGCTTTGTTTACTAAAATATTTAAAAGTTCTTCTTTTTCTTTGTCTTCTAAGAAATCTGAGAGTCTTCGCTCGTAATAAGATCGAAAATCAACTATCTGATTGGCAACTTTATCAAAATCGATTTGTATTGGAATGCCTTGTAATTGAAAGTTAAGTGCTGGTTCGTTTCTCGCTGTAACAATCCATCTGATCCAATCGGGTGTGGATCGTTGCAATTCAGGATCTCCAATAAGTTTTGTCAATTCATTTTCTTGACCTTGTACACCGGCTTCATCTAATGCATCTACTAGCATGACAAGGGGCTCTCGTTTAAAATCGTTTTCTTTTTGTTTTAATTGAACTATCAAGTCTATGATTAGTTCTTCAAAGAGAATCCGGGGTTGTAGATTAGGGTCTTTATACCGATCTTCATCGTTAAAAACTCTTTCTTTCAGTAGCTCTCCATAATCCTCCAATACAAATGCAAGTTGGCAAGCAATGGATTTGATGATTCTATTCACATCAGACTTGTCTGCGTTATCACGATCACAGAAGTGTACCGCTTTGATGTTTTGCGGTAATTCTTGTACCAGCCACGCTGCAATGGCACTTTTTCCCGTTCCTGGACCCCCGCTGATTCGGTATACTTTTTGTCCGTTGGGATCTTGCAGCCAATCTTTAATGTTTTCCAAAACCCATTCTCTACCAGTAAAATTCTCGAGCATAGTAATTTTCTTGCGTTCGAATTCCATGGGATTGAGAATTTTTTCCAATTTTATTCTGCTATCTTGTATGGGGATTGTTTTCTCCCTTTCCAAGATTGCTCTGATTTCCTTCAAATGTTCCAAATAACGATCTTGTTTTAGCTTGTCATTGTGGATGCAATCTTCAATGGGATAATATTGGATACGGTAAATGGTTAAAGGGGGTTCACAGGTTTTCAGTCGTAAGGGTAACACTGCATTTTGAGTGTGATAATCGGCCCAAGTAACTTCGTTCAGGCAGTAGTTTTTATCCTGTTTATCGTGACGAACAGAGGAAGGGGTCATGAGATAGAGAAACCATCCTCCTTCTTTCAGCCGTTCTAATCCTTCAACCAGTTCTACATCCCAATATTGCCCAGTTTTTAAGCGGTTTTTATCTAGAAAAACTTCATATCCATCTTTTTCCAAGTCTATTTTTATCTGTTCTGCAACTTCGGGTAACTCGTGATGGCTATAGCTGATGAAGATGTATTTGTCTTTTGAAGCTTTTTTTTCTGTCATAAAATCCCTTTCCTTTTAATTTTTAAAATCAGTGAAAGTTTTGTTCCTGATGAAGTAATCTTTACAATAATTCTATCACATCTGTAATATTATTATAGTAATAAAGTTTGCATTGTTTCATCTAATGTTTTTTGCTTTGCTACACTTAATTTTTTTTTCAGAAGAAGTTTATAACAATTTCGGTTTTTTATATTTATTCAATTAATTGAAATTCACATAATATCATTTTTGTCCGTAGGAGCACTATATGAAAAAATCCGTTTCTTCTTTTTGTAATCAACAAGATGCACTTAAGTCTTGTTTTTTCATTAGGAAACAAAATAATAAATCAGCAATTCTAAATTCTTTGATTAAGTCTAAAGAAATGATATACATTTTTTTGTTTTCTTCTGTTTTTTCTTTATATTTTTCCTCTTTTCTTCTTTATGATATCCTTAAAATCCTTAGGATTATTCTTTTGTGAGTTCCATTATAAAAAATACTCATATGCTTTTTTTATTTAAATTCTTTTTATTTCTATCAAAAAAAATTAAAACTGATACCGTTCATTATAAAAATACATTTCCGCCTGATATTGTTTTTCGTTAACTATCACTTCTATTCTTTTACGATAATACAAATAGGGAACGCTTTCAAAACGATCACATAATTTAAGCGTTCTTTGTGAGATTACATACAACTCGATTTCTATATAGTATTGATTATTCTTTTCAAACACATATGGAAAAGGCGTGTTGAGTAAATGTTCCTTTTTGAATGATTGGACCATGGTTCCATCTTTGTTGATAACCTCTATCGGATTTTTATAAACCGTTGTCATGAGATACTTTTCCTTGGTTAATCCGATTCCAATTTGTTGGGACCTTTCAATCAACCCGTGATTATGGAATCCGGATTTCAATGTGCCAAAAGCGCATAACAATATTTTGTCTTCCATCATCTATCCCCCTTTTCAATGTTTTTAATAAAACGCATGCTGTGTTGAATGATTCTTGTTTTCTGATTATCCGGGATGGTTCTTTTTTGAATGAGCTTGTTGATTTTATAAAGCTTAAACAACTGATAGTCTTCAGGAGAATAATCAAAAAAACGGACTGATGGCATGTCCTTTGATTTCAGCCTTAAGTAGCGCCTGCACTCTTTTTTGTAAGCCAATGCCAGACTAAAACAAAGAATCTCTGAGATAAAAGGTTTATCTTCGATGAGCTCGTCTATGATATCTTTAATCACGTCATTGGTTTCACATATAAATGCCCTTTTCAGTCGAGCATTCATTTGTTTTGTCTGTTCGCTTTGTCGCTGTTTTTCATCCAAAATCGCTTTCGTTCTATAATAGTCTTCCCCCGGGGTGAAGTCCTTCTCCAATATTTTTCTCTTTAGAACTCCCACATAGGGAACAATCTGCCTATGTTGTTCCTTTTCATACTCTGAAACGGCATGATCGATGTCTTCTTTAGTGACCGGCTCTTTATCCTGTAAGTATTTTTCATATATCTCTTTTGCCAAAAGCGAGTATTTTCCAAACAACTGGCTTAACAAACCCATGGATAACCATCACCTTTCATATCTTGAATGCTTTGAGTGTATCGGCCATCTGTTCCATTTCCTCTTTGTAGTCTTTGTTCCATCCTGCGACCGTTCTTCCCAGTATCAGATTATCCACAATCGTTCGGTAGAGATTCTTCAACAGTCGATACAACTCATAACAATACAGTTTATGCTCTTCAAGAAATGCCGGAACACCCCCCAAGCCAAATATTCTCACTGCTTCGGCTGTGCCATCCAAGGACTCGTAACCATGACCGGAAAGATTTCGCATGGTGGAAAAACGCATGCCTTTTTTAAGTACCCCATCATAACCACCGATGGGCTCAACCACCACCGGGTAGTGTACTTTGACATAGGTCAAAATGGCCACAACAATGTAAGTGGGCTCGTACATGAAATCCACCCTTGCATCGGATGGCATATTCCGATCATCTTCAGGCAAACACCAGGACATACTCCGCGGATGCTTCAAATCCGTTCGTTGTTTTTTGATGAGCTCTTTCACCGTTTCCCTTAATTCAGTGCGCATAAAGTCGTTTTCCGGTATTTTGTTGCTAACCAGTGTGTTTAAGAAATCGTACAACTGCTGTTTGACGCGGTACAGTTCTTCTATGCTTCCCTTACTCGGGATATCAAAGGTTGTGAGCATGGTAATCATCTCCTTTCTTTTTTGCAAGCAAAGTCTTATAGAGAATGGTTGTTAAGGATTATTGAATTTTTTCTGTGTGGAATATTTGGGGTATCTGTCTTAGTTTATCTTTTGAGAATATACTTGAAAATGTCTTGCTTTTTTTCTTTTAAGGCTTCAAATTTTTGTTTGAGCTTTTCCTCTTCGTTTAATACTTTTAAATACTTTTCGTCAAAAGCTTTCACTTCAGACTTTTCCAAAAAGGGAACTTTTATTTCGGCCAGCTCTTTTAAAGTGATCTTTTTAAGAAGGCCCGCTTCATGGATAGCCGTTTCAATCAGATGCTTTCCGTATTCACTTCTGATGATTTCAAACAAAAAGAACGGGGAATATTCTCCTTCTATGACATGTATCTTGATCATATTCATACCGGCACCAACCTGGGCATCTTGGGGAATCTCCCGGACCATACCTACCTTTCCGGTATCTCCACGAGTCACAAAGACCAAATCGTTTTTTGACAAAAGCGTTCTCCAAACCCCTTTGTCTTCTTCTCCATACCAATAAGCCTTTGCGTTATCCAAAACCACTTGCCCGTTACTGTCTATGTCGGAGGATTTAAGAAAGAAGACATTGTTCGGTTTTTTCTTTGTCTTTTTTTCTGATACAGTTTTGATTCCCCCCGAGATACCACTGCTGATGTCGGCGATCATACTGATACTGATTTTTTCCCTTAAATCCAACTCCAAAAACATGGGGTTCGCCTGTTTCAGCCTCTCTTTGTCCAGATAATAAGAAGGGGTCAAGGAGTAATCGTTGTTTTTGATATCCTCCATCATCACCCAGAGACTGTTGTCTCTTTTTTTCTCATCCGTCTGATAGTATTCTGACAAGTCCTGAATACGATTGTTTTTTTGATGGGTATACGCCATCATGTTGATTTTCTCGCTCTTTTGATTCGCTCCAAAGATAAGAATGCAAGGGGTGAAAGGGGTTAACCCTCCCCTGGTTTTCTCCAACTGGATCACCGTGGTCAAGTTGTTGTCCAGCAAAATATTCTTTCTGATGGCCTTTTCTTTGCCCTTTGTCTTCAAAGAATTCAAGTTGATCAGCGCAATCAGCAACCCCGTTTCCTTTTTTGAAGCCAATGCATGCTCTAAAAAAGCCAGATCGCTTTTGGTGGTATACCCGTACTTGAACCGCATGAATTCATCCTGGGCAAACACATCTGAATCGATTTTAAGCCCTTGTGGAGGATCCACCAGGACCAGATCATACTGTTGGATAGTCTCTTCGGCAACGTTTGATGGTGTTGTTAAGGTATCTCCAAGATAGATTTGCTCCGAAGGCATGTCGAAAATCGCCATGATATTTTTCATATTCGCCCATAACAACGGATCAATTTCCTGACCGATAAAAATAAGCGATTTTTTGTGCGCTTTCTTCAATATGGAAACAAATCCCATGCCGATTCCAAATGCCGGATCGTAGACACTTGAAATGGTTGAAAAATCAACTGCAGCTTGAATGAAATTGTAAAACGCCGTGTTATTGATCAGTTCCTCATGAATGAGATTCCTTGGGTATAAAGCGTTGGTTTTTAACGCATCATAGATTTCAAAAACTGCTTCTTGAATCTCATCCTCTTGAATGTTCTGAATATTATTGCAGAGTTGAAAAAAAGACTCTTTCTCTAAGCTGCTCACCTTTTCTGTAAAAAACTGAAACCCCTCATGCTTTTCGGAGATTTCATCCCCTATTTTCAGATATCGCTCTGAAATGACCCCTTTTTGATCCATTTTGCCTTTGCATTCTTTCTGGATCAACAACAAAGCATTGATGATGTATAGGGTATCGACAAGATTACCCGTTTTAAGCCAATTTATGAGTTGGTTAAAGTTTTTCTTTTTCATCTCAGCACCTCAGTTGTATTTTATATATCACCATTTATATGGTATCATAAATACAGAACAAAGTCAAGTGTATATTATATAATTTATACAAATAAAGACGCTTTTTGAAGTTTGAATCAAATCAGTCAGCTTTGGCTTATATCTACATAAATAAAGCTTTGAAAAGAATATCTAATTAACACGGAGGTGGAACATGAATAAAAAAGGTTATTGGTTAAAAGAACATGATGTATATCATACACTTATTGTCGATATCGGATTTCAGTCCCACATACGCTACTTGATCCGAAATCATTCCGCCTTTCAAATCTCAAGAGAAATCATTGAAACAACCTTTGCCAAATACAAGGAAAGAATGGGATTTGAAGGCCGTGCCAGGGAAGAACTGATGACAGTTGTACTTTCAAATGGATGGATAAGAGTCAGACATCATCTTTCGCCATATGATCATTGGATCATTCAGTGTGATGACTTATCTAAAAGAAAAACAACCATCCAACAATGGCTTCTCTGGGGACTTGAGAAGAATGCCATCAGCGACTTTCAACCCCTTGTGATGGAAGATTTGAAAGGGGAAAGGATAGTGGTTGAGTCTTTGAAATTGTTCCTCGGTGAAACAAGCCCTATAAATACAAATAGTCGAGTCTCTTTGAAGAACTTCACGGATGAACTGAATAAACTGTAGAACGGAAAAGAAATAATTGTTAAAATGAGTTCAAAATTGTAACCGTGATATAATATATTCAAGGGGTGATGGGCTTGAATAAAGAGATAAAATTTGACAAAAACCTGATTATTATCATCGTTTTGTTTATCGTTGTGTTTGTTTTGGGTTTTCTCGGCTGGATGGAATTCTACGAGAATATTGGACGTGAAGTATCTAACCTGCGTATCACTGTATTAACTGCCGGACTTTTTTACAAAAACATCTTCTGGCCGATAGTGGCCGAGTATATGGGAAATGTTCAATATAACATCCCGGTTCTTTTGAACATTGCCAGATTAACGGCTCCGTTATTGTTGGCTTACGCTGTCTTTTTTGTTGTCATATCCATTTTTAAGAAAACAGCTTTAATTTATTTCTACAAGTTTTTCAAAAAGGATTATACTATCATTGTTGGTTATAATGAAAGAGTCCATTCATTCATTAATAATTCAAAAGACAGTGGGCAGAAATTTATCTTATTCACCGAAAAAGATAACATTCCCCTTTTTGAAAACAAGAAATTGATCATTTATGATAATGAAAAAGAAATTATGAAAAAAGTTATGAGGATGAATCCTTACAAGGCAAAAAATATACTACTCTGGCATGATGATGATGAAAAAAACAAAGAGAATCTTATGGCTTTCCTTGATAATCCAAAGAAAATATCGAAAATTAAAGAGCATATAAATGCCTTTATCCATCTTGGAGATCCTTTATTAAATGAGAAGATGAAAAAAACACCACCAAACCCAAAATTTAGAGTTCATACCTTTAACACGGATCTTTTAGTGGCATCATATGTCATAGATAAATATTCCCCTGATCAATATATAAATTTAACAGACGGTGATAAACAACTGAAAATAATTATTTTTGGTTTTAACAACTTGGGATATCATATATTGAATGAAATGCTGCAAATGTACATTTTCCCAAACTTGAATAAATTACAAATCACCCTAATAGATAACGATATAGAAAAGAAAAAACAAAAATTCTTTTCTCGTTACGGAGCAATAACCCAATATGCCGATATTGACACCATGGAATATTCTGACTTCCTTCAGAATTCAGGGCATGAAAAAATATCCAATCCTGATATGTGCTTCACATGTTTCCAAAAACCGATGGAAAATGATTATATTGCCAAAAGAACAAGACGATCATATTTTAAAATGTATGAAAATTTTAAAAAACCTATCATCATACAGATCATAACAAATATGGAAAAAGATAGTCTTTCTAAAACTATAGAAAAGGAAAATAAGTTACTTGAAATAAAAACTGTTGGTATGGATAAAATTTTGAATTACAAAACAATTATTGAAGAGAATGAGAAAATTGAAGAAATTGCAAAACAAATTCATAATGAATACTTGAATTTAGATGAAAAAATACTAGATGAAGAATGGGATAAATTAGTAGAGAGTATTAAAGAAGATAATTATTATCCTGCAAGACACCTTTATTACAAAATGAGATATATCGATTATCAAATAAAAGATGCTGATTCAGACAATAGAGATGAAAGTGAAATCGTACATGAATTCGACAAAACAAGTATAGATATGCTCGCAAAAGTAGAACATTTGAGATGGACCATAAGAAAAGTATTAACCGGTTATATTCATGGTGTGGAATTTGAAAAAGAATTTAGAGATACCATCAAGATTCACAAAAATATGATTCCTTGGGAACAGTTAAATGATGAAGATAAAGAAAAAGATAAACTAACTACTGATAAATTATATAAGATACTTCCAGCCAACAAGAAGATTCAAAAGAAGAAGGAAGAAGTCAATTGTGATATTTTTCTTAGTCATTCAACAGAAAATAAAAATTCGGCTTTACGAATCATGAAAAAACTTGAAGAAAATGATTTGAAAGTCTTGCTTGCACCAAGAAACATAAAAACAGAAATACCCAATGAAGATAATCTATTTGAGGCTATAGAAAAAACAAAGATATTCTTATTGTTAGTTTCAAAGGAATCTCAACTATCAGAGGTTGTTAAAAGGGAACTTAAAATAGCTTATTATGATAAAGAAACAGTAATAATTCCTTACCGTTTAGATAACTCTGACCTTGTAAGTTATTTTGAATTTTATCTTAAATCCACTCAAAAAAACGAACAAGCTTTAGTTGACTTCAATGCCTCAATAGAAATGTTGGTAAATAAAATATCTGAACAACTTAATAAAATCAATAAATTATAAGAAAAACAGAAAAAAGTAAGTGATAATAATGTTGAAAAAATAGTGGAGGAATGAAGCATGCATGATATTTTTATTAGCCATTCTAGCAAGGATGTGGAATATGTTTCAATAATTACCAAAAAGTTTGAAGAAAAGGGATTGGATTTTTGGATATCATCTCATGACATTATTGAGGGAATGGTTTATTCTGCTGAAATATACAAAGCAATTAGAAACTCCAAAATATTCTTAATATTACTTTCAAAAAATTCTTATTCTACTGATCATGTCTTAAGTGAACTGGATCTTGCTTTTAATAAAAAGCTAAAAATCATTCCACTTTGTCTAGATGAATCAGTGATGCCTGAAGCGTTCCAATATTATCTTAATACACGCCAAAGAAGAATTGCTGCTTTAATTAATTTAGATGAATTTGTTGATACATTAGCTTATGAATTAAAAGAGTATCAAAAAAATAATGAAATTAAGAAAGAAAATGAAGATGAAAAGAATTCCAATTTAAATCCCAAAGAAAATTTAAGTTTAAGAGCAAATAAAGACAAATACCTGACAGACCGCCCCAAAAGTAGGTCGTATTTTATAGGAAGAGCTGATGAATTAAGAGAAATAAATAAAAAACTTGAAGAACAAAACAAGCTTCTATTACGTGGTATGGGTGGTATGGGAAAAACAGAAATTGCTAAAAAGCTTTTCAAAGATAGCAATAGTAAATATGTGCATCTTGCTTGGTTAAATTACAACGGAAATTTAAAAGAATCCATCGTTGATCAAATAAAGGAAGAAAAACTTGGTCTTATATTTGATGAGGATGATGATATTGATAAAAGATATGATGATATTGTTACGCAACTTTGCAATATGACGGAAAAGACTCTTTTAGTTATAGATGATTTTGATACTACATTTGACGAAGATTTATACGAACTTGAAGGCAAAAATTTATATATTATTATCACATCAAGGAACATAATTGAGGAATATGATGATATTTATGAGATTGAAAATCTTAAAATATCTGAATGTATTGAGTTATTTAAAAAGCATTATAAAACAGTAAGAGACGTGGAAGAGGAAAATGCGGCAAAAAATATAATTGCTTTGTCCGGATATCACACCCTTACAATTGAATTGATTGCAAAAACCGCGAAGGCTTCTCATAAAACATTAAATGATTTTTTTATACTATTAAAAGAAAAAGGTTTTAACATCAACGAAGAAGTACCTGAAAAAACAAGGATTTTGTATAAGGACAAGCAGAAAAAACATTTTTTTGATCATCTAAAAATCGTCTTTGACATATCTAATCTAAGTGAAGAAGAAAAAAACATATTGTTGAACATTTCCATGCTTCCTTCGACTCCCCTAAACTTTAAAGATGTTGTAGATTGGCTTAAATTATCAACATATGATGAGTTAAATGAACTGAGAGATAAAGGATGGCTTCAAGTTATAGAACCTCATGGGTTTATTATGCATAACCTTCTTCAAGAAACTGTAAAATCAGTGGTTCCTTTTAAATATCAAAAAATTCAAAATTTGGTAAAACATATGATAGGAGCGACACTCCCAATGGACTTGCATAACCCCTATGAAGGTAGAAAATATGCAGACTATGGAGCTTTTATTATAAAAAACTGTAAAGAAGAAAATTTTGAGATTGCAAATCTTTTACACAATATAGCGCATATCTATGCACACACTGCCAATATTGATACTGCCAGAGATTATGCACTGAAAGCTATAAATTTAAAACAAAGACCTAAAGTCAGGGCTACTTCCATGAACCTCGCCAGTTCTTACAATAATCTTAGTGCTATAGTACTCGAAAAGGGTGACCTACAAGAAGCAGTTAGTTATGGAAGAAAAGCCATTGACATTGTTAAAACTTTAAAAAATGAAAGTCATCCGAATTACGCAAAATTTTGTAACAATATTAGCCTTTGTTATTACTATTCTGATGACTTGCGGTTAGCAAAGAATTATTCAAAAATAGCAATAAAAAACATAGAGAAATTTTATGAACAAAATTCTCCTGAACTTTTGGATTATTATAGTAATACAAGTATGATTTTTAGCAAATCTTTTATGAAGAAGGATTATTTTCGGGCCATTGATTATGCAAATAGAGTCGAATCAATCATTAAAGAACACTTCAATGAAAATCATCCTTTATTAGCCAGGTTTAATAATCGATTATGTGAGACTTTTATCAATTTAGCAGATTTTGATACTGCATCAGCACATTTTGAAACAGCTATTAATATTGGGGAAGAATTTCTGGATAAAGACGATTCTGAATTGGGAAGAATTTATTATAACGGTTTTCGAATTCAAAAAAAATTAAAAAATCTTCTTATGGAAGAAGATTACTTAGAAAAAGCCCTTATAATTAAAGAAAAATGGTACGGAAGTAAGAACATCTATTTAATTGAATACTATGATGAAATGTGTCGAATATACACTGAAAAGGGAGAAAAACAAAAAGAACTAGAATGTTTACTGAAATCTCTATCAATTGCAGAATCTTCAAATGACCTCAACGAAGCAGACTATTATCAAAAAATTATTGCTTTACTAGATCCCACAAATAATGAAGAAGCTAAAAAATTAAAAGAATTCAATAATAAGTTAAGCAATATCTATTTAAAACAAAAAGAATTTGATAAAGCCGTTCAATATAAACTAAAATCAATAGAAGTGGAAGAAAAGTCAGAGAAAAGTGACGATAGCACACTGTTTACGCTTTATAATGATATATTTGAAATTTATTTCCAAACAGAAGACTTTATAAGTGCTTTGAAAAACAAACAAAAAGCTGTCGATTATTTCGAAAGACTTGTTGATACTAATAATCATCAGTTGAATTCTCATTATAAGGAGATTATCAAACTTAGCAGAAAGACAAAAGATAGTAAACTTGAGTTGCATTACTTACTGAAATCAAAGGATATTTTAGAAAAAACAAATTCTACTAGTGAAATAGCTGCACTATACAGAAATATTGGTAATGCTTATCAGAGTTTAGGTAACTTTCAAGAAGCTTTGTCCTATCTGTTTAAATCCTTGGAATTATGGAAAAGGCTACAAAACAAAAAAACTGTTGCTTCCACTTTAAAGAAGATCAGTGATTTATACAAAGAACAGAATAAATTGCCTGAAGCAAAAGAATATTTATCTCAAGCATTGAATTTTATTGAATCAGACGATTCCCAAAAAAAAAAACGGGGCGATTATTATGAAGCTATGATTGAACTCCTTGAGGTAATAGGTGATTCAGAAGAAATTAAAAAGTATGCGAAAAAAATTCTTGAATAAGGATTTAATAAATCTTTATGTTGATTTTCTTGATTTTAGTATAACCTCACAATTGACATTTACCCTTTTATAATGACTTGAGAATTTTTAAGCTTTTTGTTTAATAAATTACACTGTTTCCCTTCTTATCTTTATTTTTTTACCCAAACAGCAAATGGAGCAGCAATTTTTGCGATAGCCAAAATTTTTCTTAAATGTAATCCCATTCTACCAGGATGGCTTGACATATCTTTCTTTGTTGCACAAAATGAAGAAAAGCCTAATCTAAATCGTAAGGGTATTGTATCGTTTCTATAAACAGCATAATCCCATAAATCAATTTCTAATCCTATTTCTGTAATTAAATTTTCAAATAAAATTACTGTTGTTTTTTCTCTTATTTTACCAGTTATTGGAGAAAAATCCGAAGGAATACTTTTCCAATTCTGTCCATCTGCAGAATAATAATTTGCAATATCCTCATCCTCAATTGGGCTTCTTAACATTCTTGGCATATTATTACTAGCTGGCTCTATGAATATTATATATAGCTCGTTTTTCTGGCAAATATTTTGGATATCCTCTCTTAGTGGGTAAGTTGTATTTATAAACCAATATGATTTTCCAGTTTTATTTAAATCTAGAATTTTTTTACTTAATAAATCATCATCGCAAGTGTCCATAGATAATACAATATATTTAGAAGAAAAAACATTGTTAATAATACGGTATTTTTCTAATTTTTGTTTCCAAAGATCACAAATTGGTGCTTTTTTTAAAAAATATTGAATAATGCTTTGTCTCATACTCTGCACTGACTTTATCAATGCTCTGTTTTTATAGCTATCACTACGGTGAAAAGAAAAAAAATTAATAAAGTTATCAATTTCATCAATTCTGTGCTCTCTAAACAGTTCAGAAAAAAAAGACTCAATAATTTTTTTCATAGTTTTTTCTTCTTGTAGGTTATAATTTTCCCATAGATAATAGAGAAAAGTTCGAATAATGCTATAAATAAATTTATGCTTGGAAAAAAACAGTCTGGTTAATTTTTCTAGGTTTTTTTTATCTCTTTCATGATTTTTTTCAGATTCATACAAATGGACTGCTAAGTATTGTAAGATATATTCTAATGGTTCTCCCCATTCTTCCTCTTCTTCAAATAGTTCCCATCCGTAATCCGCCAATATCTGATGCCCTTCTTCCAGTTCAATTTCATAGATTCCCGGATCAGATCCTTCCACTTCGTTAATCAGCCATTCTCGTACGATGGAGTGATAAAACTTCAAGACTTTGTTTTTTTCACCTTCACTTCTGGTCAATGAACCTACTTTTTGTTTCCATTCATTCATTTCATTTTTTTTCATAGAAGTGATATTTCGAATCAAAACTTCTTCAAGCGGTTCAATGGCCGCAACCATTAATGAGAGTATTTGTTCTGTCTGTTCATCAAATCCTTCTGGGAATTGAGTTTCAAAGTACTTCGCCAAGTACCCGTTTATACCCGTTGGAATCATGTTTGTGTCTTTTAGCTTATTTGGATCTTTCCGAATTTCCTCACTCATGAGCTGACAGTACAGAAAGCTTTTTTCGGCTTTGTCTACCAAAACATTCAAAATGGCCTCTTTATCTTTTTCTTTATTTTTTAAGAGATCTGAGAGTCTTCGTTGGTAATAGGCGAGGAAGTCTTCTTTCTGATTATCAACTTTGTCCAAGTCAATTTGGATTGGATTGTCGCCTTGCAATTGAAAGTTAAGTACTGGTTCGTTTCTCGCTGTAACAATCAATCTGATCCAATCGGGTATGGATCGTTGCAATTCAGGATCTCCTATAAGTTTCGTCAATTCATTTTTTTGACCTTGAACACCCGCTTCATCTAATGCATCGATCAGTAGAACTATAGGCTCTCGTTTGAAATCGTTTTCTTTTTGCTTTAATTGGACTAACAAATCTGTGATTAATTCTTCAAAGAGTATCCTAGGTTGGAGACTGGGATCTTGATAACGATTTTCTTTATTGTAATCTTCAAATACTTTCTCTTTCAGAAGTTCTCCATAATCCTCCAATACAAAGGCAAGTTGGCAGGCGATGGATTTGATGATTCTATTCACATTAGACTTGTCTGCGTTATCTCGGTCACAGAAGTGTACCGCTTTGATGTTTTGCGGTAATTCCTGTACAAGCCAAGCTGCAATGGCACTTTTCCCCGCACCGGGACCTCCGCTGATACGATAGACTTTTTGTCCGTTGGTATCTTCCAGCCAATCTTTAATGTTATTCAAAACCCATCCTCTGCCTGTGAAATTCTCCAGAACGGTGAGGGTTTTACGTTCAAATTTCATAGGTTTAAGAATTTTTTCCAGTTTTTCCCTGTCATTTAGAATGGGAATATCTTTCTTTCTTTCCAAGATAGCTCTGATTTCTTTCAAATGCTCCAAGTATCTGTCTCTTTTTTCTTCGTCGATAGGAATACAGTCATCAATAGGATAATAATGGGTACGGTAAATGGTTAAAGGGGGTTCGCAGGTTTTCAGTCGTAAGGGTAAAATTGCATTTTGAGTATGGTAATTTGCCCATGTGACTTCGTTCATGCAGTAATTGTTATAGTTATCGTTGCGAACAGAGGAAGGAGTCATGAGATAGAGAAGCCAGCCTCCTTCTTTCAGGCGCTCTAATGCCTTAAAGAGTTTTGCATCCCAAAATTCTCCGCTATTTAGATTTTCTTTGTCAAGAAAAACTTCGTATCCATCTTTTTCCAAGTCTATTTTTATCTGTTCTGCAACTTCGGGTAACTCGTGATGACTATAGCTGATGAAGATGTATTTGTCTTTTGAAGTATTTTGTCCCCGCATAGAATCCCTTTCCTTTTAATTAAAAGCCTTTGAAAGTTTTGTTTCTGATGAAGTAAACTTTACAATAATTATAGCACATCTGTAATATTAAGAAAGGAATCAGATTCTCTTGTTTCAACTAATGTTTTTTACTCTGTCTTTCTTGTAACTTTTTTTCAGAAGAAGTTTGTCACGTTGTCTACTTTTCATTTTCATTTTTATTCAATTCAATTGGATAGGTTTATTATCATTTGTTTATGTTATCCTAAAACTGAGCCCCGATATCACTCGAAAAGTGACCACTAAGGAGAAAAAAAATTACCGCTATTAATCTCTTTGAATACATTCTAAGCTATGTTTATGGGTATGTATATATTTGACTTCTTCTTTTTTTCTTGAAATTTAAAGCTTTTCGGATTCCTTGTTACTACACAATGATTACTTTTACTGTCTAACTTAGAAATTTTAAACTCCAATGACAAAGGTGCATTTGCCAACCCTTTCGTTTTCGACATTTTGAGTGATCTGTTTTAAAAAAACTCACCATATCTTTCGATCACTAACATATAGTGTATTCTTATTAAATCTATTTATAGTTAACAGCAAGAGAATACTGAGCTTTACTGTTTTTTATCAATCTTCTCGATAATCATTCAATTTATTTCTTAATTCCTGAAGATTTTCTTCAATATTAGTCACATCCACAAAATGAAGTCTAACGCATGTTTTGTCGCCACTTTCAAAAATAATGGGGTCATGCTCCCACATTTCATCATTGATCGGATAAAGTAACCAAATTTCGGACGTATTATACTTTTTTGAATAAGCATACATCTGATACATATCACTTTGAGAAATACTGTAGTTTTTGTTCTCATTATTAACCAAATTCTTCCACTTAGAGTCAAGAATAACGGTTCGCCCATCCTTCTTCATAACAATATCAGGTCTTAAAGCAAACTGTTGCCTTGGTTTTGTAAACAGATATTTTCCTTTATCCTGGCTAGAAACATCCCAACCATCTGTTCCCATAACTTTTTTCATTTGCTGCACTACGTAACTTTCAAACACTGTTTCCATTGGAAATAACAAGGCTTTAGAAGTAGTAGAACCAGAAAAAGTTGTAAAACTCTTATCCAAAAGAAATATTTTGGACCATTTCATAAGCATTTCATAATCTTTTGTGTTTCTGTTAATTATTACATTTGAGAAATCTTTATGGTAATTCCTCGAAGTCTTAACCAACTCAAAAACTATCAGGAGTTGTCGGATTCTCTTTGAATTTTCATAACTCGTAGTTAAATTTTGTAATTTTAAGAGTGTTGCTTTTATCAGCCTATTCTCAGGTCTGTTAGGTTGGAATTCTTCATATGTTACATAAAAGCGCTCTTTATGAGTTAAATTCTTTCGTAAATGTTGCTCCAGCATGAGTTTTCCTTTGTAGTACCGAAGATTATCTTCGCTTTTGATGTATGCTGACTTTATTCCCTTCTTAACCAAATGGTTTACTTCCTGCAGGAACATATTTATAAAAAGTTCATAAAGATTCATCTTATCTACTTTCAAAGAAGCTTCATTAAAGACCTTGCTGGGAAAATCCTTCATACTTCTAAGCATTTTGAGGAATATTCTCTTTGTTAGGGTATTACCTTCATCGTTTCTGTTTCGAAATGAAATCTTAGGAAGCACCTGTAATTGAAATCCCTTCTTTGTTTGGATAAGTCCAACATAATTCTTTAGTGTGATTACATCACCCAAGTTCCTTTTATAACTTATATTCATAAATCTCAATACATCGTTATCCTCTTCAGTCCCAGTAAATTCATGAATAAAGTTTAGAAGATTATCAAATTCTTTCTTGGGTATGTACTTGTACTTTTTATTGTCACTGTAATCTGAGTTACAGATAATCGAATCAAATTCTTTTACCTCAAATGGCTTCTCCATGTCATCAACACACATTAAAGGATTTTTTTATAACTTTCTATATTAGAGAATGCATCTTTGTTTATTGTATATGTTTTCTCTGGAAGATCCACTATATCCTCAACACTTCCCTTAAAGATATCTTTTGCCATAACCTTTTTATCCAAAATAAACTTCACTTCAGAAGAAGTTTCATTATTATCTCCCAGAACTAACTGAATTTTTTGGTAATCTTCATAAAAATATTCTTGTAACAACGGAATAATCGATTCTTGGAATATGGATTGTAGATTTTCCATTGTTGCATTCTCTTCACATAAATCCAAGAAGAATGAATGCCCGATAGTATGCTCACGATCATATAATAATGTGATACGCTCATTAATCTTTTCAAGCATTTTGGCTATATCTAAATCTTCTACTTTATCTGCTTTGTTCCTACGTAATACATTTACATCGGGCATCATCTCTATGAAATTAAATCTTCTGCGAAGCGCTGTATCCATCAAAGCAATAGAGCGATCTGCAGTATTCATCGTTCCTACAATATAAACATTATTAGGTACACTAAATATTTCGCCAGAGTAGGGTAATATTGAAGAGGCCCCTTCTAACATTCCTTCTCGCTTACTATCCTCGATTAAGGTAATTAGCTCTCCAAATATTTTAGATATATTTCCCCTATTGATTTCATCGATGATAAATACATATGGGTCAGAATTTTCCTCTATTTCTGTATGACCTAATTCTGGGTTAAATTCCTCACATAAAGCAATTATATCTTTTAACCTCATATTTGGTACTTTTGCAAGTGTCATTCTGTGAAGCATTTTTCCGTTATTGATTTTTGTAATATCCACATCGATATCTTTTGCTAACCACTTCACTGATCTTGATGTTAGGAATGAATCTTTATTTTCAAGCTCAATAGCTTCACCAGTTACAACTGCAATTCCATCAATAGTTTTTCTAGTCTTTAAGGATAAAATAAAGTCTCCAATATTTAAATCTTCAACAAACGCTCTAGCATCTTTTTCATCAATGCTAAAACCCATACGGACATTTCCTTCATTAAAGCATTCCTGCTTGATCTGATTCATCTCACCGTTTTTTATTGTTAGTTTCCATATCCTTGCATCACTACTTATTGGTGATTCTTCTGATAAAACCTTAAGTTTTCCAGCATCAGCGCAGAAAGCTTTAAACAAACCTGGTTCAATTGTATAAGAAACCTCTTC
>Ga0272443_10003078_pt1 | contig 20174 bp, 18 predicted proteins | sample SSMAcet12_FD_193581 | JGI IMG/M metagenome (GOLD analysis project Ga0272443, IMG submission 193581) | Marine sediment archaeal communities from Little Sippewissett salt marsh, Falmouth, MA, United States - SSM-Acet-12 | ecosystem: Environmental > Aquatic > Marine > Wetlands > Sediment ... | reverse complement strand
GTCGAACGGTATGATCAACCTGCTCCTGCGGCAGTTATTCTCCCTGGACGGTTCTCCCTTCAACATCTACTCGCTTCGGGGCATGATCCTCGTGGAGGGCCTTCTGGATCTTCCCATCGCCTACCTCATCCTCGCGCCCGCCATGGCCTCCTTCGACGTCTCCTTTGAAGAATCGTCGCGGGTCTGCGGCGCGTCGAACCTGAGGACCCTTGTCCGGGTGACGCTGCCCGTGCTGAGGCCCGCCATTCTGGCATCCTTCATCCTCGTCATCGTCCGGAGCCTGGCCTCCTTTGCCGTTCCCTCCGTTATCGGTATGCCGGGACGGATCTACGTGCTGGCAACGCACATCTACCGCATCGTTGCAACGGGGTTTGCCGTTGACTATGGCAAGGCCGCCGCCGTCGGCATGAGCGCCCTTGCCGCATCCATCACGCTCATCTATATCTACCGGTATCTCACATCGGCAAGCGAAAAATACGTCACCATTTCAAGCCGGGGCTTCAAGCCGACCGTGATCGATCTGAAGGGCGCCAAATATCCCCTCTTCAGCATTGTGGGTATCCTGTCCTTTGTGCTCATCGTCCTGCCCGTCATGGTGCTCCTCTACACATCGTTCATTCCCTATTCCATGGTACCCAGTGCGCGGGCCTTCTCCATGATGAGCCTGCGTCACTGGATGGAAGTGCTGAGAGATCCCATTTCCCTGCTTTCCCTGAGGAACAGCGTTTTTCTGGGTGTCGTCGGGGCATCACTGGGCGTGACACTTTCCGTCTTTGTGGCCTACGTGATCGTCAAGGTCCGGAGCCGCGCGTCGGGTGTGCTGGAGTCCCTGAGTTTCCTGTCCTTTTCCTTTCCCGGGATCGTCGTGGGGGTGGGCTTTATGTGGTTTTTTGTCAAAACGCCACTCTATGCCACGATCTGGGCGCTCCTGATCGGGTATATCGCCACGTACCTTCCCTACGGGGTTCGGCCGCTTACCAGTGCTTTCGTCCAGATTCACAGCCACCTGGAGGAGTCGTCGCGAGTGTGCGGCGGCGGGACCCTCTATACATTGCGCCGCATTATCATTCCCTTGCTCATACCCGGCGTCGTCTCGGGCTGGATACTGATGGCGTCCATGTTCCTGCGGGAATTGACGCTCTCCGTGGTCCTCTCCCGGCCGGGGACGGAAGTGCTGGCGGTGCAGATCCTCCGTTTTGCCGAGGACGGCTTGTGGGGCCGGCTCTCCGCCCTGGGCATCATCATGATCTTCATCTCCACCATCCTCGTCGTCATCGCCTCCCTTGTGGGTGCGCGGCTGACGAAGGTCAAAACCGTGAGACAGTAAAAGAATCGATCAGAACGTATCACTCAGTGATCCGGCGTCGTATCGTTCCCGGCACAGTCATCTCTTCATTTGCAATTCTTGCCGATACCCCCTATACTCCGGTCCGATTTTGGATGTGGTTGCACGTACGGTTTACCATACTCTCTCAGGAACGGTTCATGACGCCTCACGATGTCCTACACACATACTTCGGCTACGATTCATTTCGCGAGCATCAGCGTGAGGTGATCGACGGGATACTGGCCGGTCACGATGCCTTTGTGCTCATGCCGACGGGGAGCGGCAAGTCGCTCTGTTACCAGATCCCGTCGGTGCTTCGTGACGGCGTGGGCGTGGTCATATCACCACTCATCGCGCTCATGCAGGACCAGGTGGAGGGTCTCAGGCAAAACGGAGTCCGTGCCGACTACCTGAATTCCAGTCTCACCGCCGATGAGGCGGACAGCGTGGAACGGCGCATCATGGCGGGCGAGACGGATATCCTCTACGTCGCACCGGAGCGGCTCCTCTCGAACGGCTTCAAACACTTCCTGACCCGGTTTCCCGTGGCCCTTTTCGCCATCGATGAGGCCCACTGCGTGTCCCAGTGGGGGCACGACTTCCGCCCCGAGTATCTCCGCATCGTGGAGGTGACGGCCCGGTTCCCCGATGTTCCGCGCCTCGCCCTGACGGCGACGGCCGACGCCGTCACCCGGGACGACATCCGGGGCAAACTGCGCCTGGAGGGGGCACGCGAATTTGTGTCCAGCTTCGATCGGCCGAATATTTTTTACCGCGTGGAGCTGAAGGAAAAACCCACCCGACAGCTTCGGAGCTTCATCACAACGGAACACCCCGGCGAGACGGGCATCGTCTATTGCCGGACGCGGAAACGTGTGGAGGAAGTGGCCTGCCGCCTCGACGAGGCGGGGATACCCGCCGTTCCCTACCATGCGGGCATGCCGTCGGAGGAGCGCCGGGCGAAACAGCGCCGCTTTGCCCGGGAGGAGGCCGTCGTGTTCGTGGCCACCATCGCCTTCGGGCTGGGCATCGACCGGCCGGACGTGCGCTTCGTCGTGCATTACGATATGCCCCTGAATCTGGAGGCCTACTACCAGGAAACGGGCCGCGCTGGCCGCGACGGTGAACCGGCAGATGTGCTTCTTCTCTATTCCCTCTCCGACGCCGTCGCCGCGCGGCAGCTCATCGAACGGTCTGACGGCCCCGCGGCATACCGGTCCGTGCAGAGTCGCAAGCTCGAGGCCCTGTCGGGATACTGCGAGACCGTCGAGTGCCGAAGGCAGGTGCTGCTCCGGTATTTCGGTGAGGATCTGGCTGAGCCCTGCGGCAACTGCGGGACCTGCGTGGGGACGATCGCGTCCTGGGACGGAACGGAGGCCGCCCAGAAAGCGTTGTCATGCGTCTACCGGACGGGCCAGTGTTTCGGCGCGCGCTACCTGACGGATGTCCTCAAGGGGACGGTCACCGAGCGCATTGCCCGCTTCGGCCATGATCGCATCAAGACCTTCGGTGTCGGCGCGGATCTCGCCGACGGGGAGTGGCGGTCCGTCTTCCGTCAGTTGCTGGCGGGCGGATATCTGTCCGTGGATGTGTCGCAGCGGGCGGGGTTCCGGCTGACAGAAAAGAGCTGGGACCTCCTCACGGGTGACACGACGATCCGGTTCCGAAAGGATATGGCACCGGCCCGGGGAAATGGAAAAGAGAAAACGCCGCGATGGGCCGTCGATGACAGTGCTTCCGCGCTCTTCGACGAACTGCGCCGCGTCAGGCGCGAGATCGCCCATGAAGGGGGCGTGCCCGCCTATGTCATTTTTCACGACAAGACACTTCTGGATATGGCCTTCCAGCGCCCACGTACCGTCGATGACCTTCTCACAATTACCGGTGTGGGGGAAAGCAAGGCGAGACGGTTCGGGGAGAGGTTTCTTGCGGTGATCCGCGTGTCCTGATCGGTTGCCCGTGAAGACACAGAAGATCAGTCACGCTTGTCCGGCGCCGCAATGCTGTCGGTACTGTCCGTATCCGCCACCTGGCGGGTTTGCGTTTGCACCATTCAGGTGGATATCCCCATATGGGGCAGGATAAAGGCTTGGAGTGCAAACCAGACCCCCAGGATTCCCAGCAGGATGAGCAGTTGCTTCATAATTCCGTACCTCGCAACCGATTTCCGTCTCCGTGGAGAATACGTGTCTCTATTGTATCCATAACGGATCACGAATGCATCAGAAATTTCCCCTGGAGGCTGACCACTACCTTTTCCATGGGTATGGACTTCCCTGCTTTTTCCATGCCCTTTTTCACTATCGAGGGAAGGCCCGAACAACAGGGTACCTCCATGACAACGGTGGTCACGCTTTTGATATCCGCCGTTTGAAAGATGTCGGCGAATTTATCGACGTTATTTTCCACGTCGTCGAATTTGGGACATCCCATCATGACCACCTTTCCTTTCAGGAGATCCCGGTGGAGAGCGGGGACGGCAACGGCCGAACAGTCCGCGAGTACCAGGATATCGGCTCCTTTGAGAAAGGGAGCGCTCGCGGGGACCAGCCTGATCTGAACAGGCCAGTGGGTCAGATATGATTTCTCTGTGTGTGTTTCTTTTTCGGGCTCCACATTACAGGATGGCGTCGTTTCGAATGTCCGGATAGTAGCTGACGGGCATCCGCAGGGCAGGACAGGTGCCTCTTCTTTCGCCAGGTGTTTTTCAACGGCGTCTTCATCGTATTCGGCCGCTACCCGCTCGATGATCGTGAGTGCCCCCGTGGGACATTCTCCTATACAGGCACCGAGGCCATCGCAATAACTGTCTGAAATAACCCGCGCCTTGCCGTTGATGATCTGAAGAGCGCCTTCAGCACATCCCGGCACGCATTTGCCGCACCCGTCACACAATTCTTCATTAATGTCGATTATTTTTCGTACGCTGTTCATTACATTCACCTCTTTTAATATATTTCCCACCCATCATGGCGTCAATATCTCTTCTCACATTATCGATGGGCGAGATGTGGAACGTTTTTGCCAGAACGTCGAGAATGTTCTGCGCGACACATGCCGGGAGTGCCGGCTCGAGGTGGTATATCCTGAATTTTTCGCCTTTTCCCGGCATTGATAACAGACTATGTGCATACCTCCGGTGGTACATCTGGTTGTTTATTACTCGCGGCCAGGATACTCCGACGAAGAAGGCATTGCCTTGACTTATGTCAAGCGGGGGTGATAATTTCGAAAAAAGGAATCGGCGGCATGAAAAAAATAGATAAAGTTCTACTCGCGAGCCAGTTCTTCGGAGGACTGTCTGAAAACCACCTGGACGAAATCAAGACCATTGCCGTCGATAGATTTTACGCGAAGGGAGAAATCGTTTTTTTCGACGGCGATGAAGGAAATGGTTTCTACCTGGTCGTGGAGGGGCGCATCAATGTATACAAGCTCTCTTCCGAGGGAAAAGAGCAGATCCTGCATATCGTTCACGCGGGGGAAACGATCGGTGCCGTCCCTGTCTTTTCCGGGGAATCCTTTCCCGCCAACGCGCGGGCACTGACGAGAAGTCATCTCCTGTTTTTCCCCCGGGACGCATTCATCGAGCTGATCGTCAATAAGCCCGCCCTGACGATGAACATTCTTGCCCTCCTGTCCATGCGGTTGCGAGAGTTCACCATCCAGGTGGAAAACCTGTCCCTGAAAGAGATTCCCGGCCGGCTGGCCGCCTATTTCCTCTATCTTTCCCGTGAACAGGGAAAGGGGGATCGTATCACGCTGACCATGTCGAAGGGCCAATTGGCCAATCTCCTCGGTACGGGTCCGGAATCGCTGTCACGGGCACTGGGAAACATGAAGGTGCGAGAACTGATCGAAGAAGAGGGCACCACCATCCGGCTAGTCGATCGCGACGCGCTGGAGGTCTTGGCCGAGTACGGGAAAAACAAATCGTCGTGATCGACATGCCTGAAGGATTGTGCATTAAAATATTGACAAACTCCAAGAGAGACAATATTTTACATCACGAACAGAGCATGTTTGTGAAGTAAAATATTAATGGAATGTCCGGGGGTATCCCCTTTTTCATAAAAACAAGATCATGTCGGAACTCGTCAATGGATTCCTGTATCAACGGGATTGCTGATGAGGACACATGTCTGTGTACTAATATACGAAGGGAGAAATGTAAGTGAATTCGGTTAGAAATATTTTTGAAGAAACGATTGTGACGGACCATAAGGTCATTACAGAGGAGCTGTCAAAGACGATCCTCCGGGAATACGGAATCTCCGTTGCCGATTATGCCCTCGTGACGGATATCGATAATGCCGTCAGCGAGGCTGACCGCATCGGCTTTCCTCTCGTTATGAAGGTGGTGTCACCGCAGATACTTCACAAAACCGATATCGGCGGGGTAAAGGTTGGTGTTCAGAGTAAGGAAGAGGTGCGGGAAGCCTTCACGGAAATGTATGAGAGGGTTTCACACAAAGAAGGGGTTGAACTCAAGGGGATACTGCTTGAGAAGATGGTGCCCTCGGGAATCGAACTCATCGTGGGTCTTCAGAACGATCCCCAGTTCGGTCCCGTGATCATGGCGGGACTGGGCGGAATATTTACGGAAGTCTTAAAAGACGTATCATTCAGAATGTTGCCCATGTCCGTCGAGGATGCCACGTCCATGCTTATGGAATTGAAAGGGGCGAAGATCCTTCAGGGGTATCGGGGCAGCGATCCCGTTGATGTGGATATGCTCGCGAAGGCCCTTGTTCGTATCGGCCAGGTGGGTGTGGATAACGCGGATTATTTTGACAGCATCGATTTCAACCCGGTCATTGTATACCCTGATTCCTATTGCGTCGTTGATGCGAAGATCATTCTCCGCGACGAGCCGAAACAGGAGACCCTTTCCACGACGGCACCGAACATCGAATTCATGGACAAGTTCTTTACGCCGGACTCGGTGGCCCTGGTCGGAGCATCCGCTACGCCGGGCAAAATAGGCTATTCGGTCCTCGACAGTATTGCCAATTACGATTACTCGGGCCGCGTGTATCCGATCAATCCCAAGGCCGATGAGATCCTGGGACTGAAATGCTATCCGTCCCTCGAAGCCGTCGACGACCCCATCGATCTCGTCGTCGTCTGCGTCGACCTGTCGGTGACGCCATCGGTTCTCGAAGAGTGTGCCCGGAAGGATATTCACAACGTCGTCATCGTGTCGGGCGGCGGCAAGGAACTCGGCGGGGAACGGGCCGCGTTTGAATCTCAGATCAGAGAACTGTCAGAACGACACAAGATCAGAATTATCGGTCCGAACTGCATCGGCATGTTCAATGCGGCAAACAGGCTGGATTGCGCGTTCCAGGGCCGGGAAAGAATGGTCCGGGCAAAACAGGGCCCTGTGGCGTTGCTCTCGCAAAGCGGTACCATGGGAATCAGTTTTCTGGAGACAGCGGACAGCTTCGGGTTATCGAAAATGGTGAGCTACGGGAACAGATCGGATGTCGATGAGGCCGATATGATCTGGTACCTTGCCAACGACCCCGAGACCGAAGTGATCGCACTGTACGTGGAAGGATTCGAAGATGGCAGAAAGTTCGTCAACGCGGCGCAACGGGTGATGACAGAGGGCAACAAACCGGTCCTCATCTGGAAGAGCGGCAGAACGGAGCTGGGCGCGAAGCAGGCGGCGTCGCACACGGGGTCGCTGGGGGGAGCCAACGCCATCATCCAGAGCGCATTCAGACAGACAGGGATCATATCCGTCGACAGCTACCAAGAACTTGCCTCGACGTGCAAGGCCCTGGCATGGCAGCCCATGGCCGTGGGCCCGCGGGTCGCCATGGTGAGCAATGGTGCGGGGCCGATGATCGGGGCGATCGATCTCTTTGAAAAACACGGCCTGGAACTTGCCACGGTGACCGACGAGACGGTGCAGGCAATGAAAGATCATTATCCGCCGACTTTTGTCATTGGAAAGGGCAATCCCGCCGATGTGACCGGGGGCGCCACGGCCGATGATTACCGGTATGCGATACAGAAATTCATGGACGATCCAAACGTCGACATCGTCATGCCCTGGTTTGTCTTCCAGGACGATCCGCTGGAAGAGACGATCGTGGACTACCTCGGCGAATTTGCCCGGATGCGTCAAAAACCGCTCCTTGTCGGTGCAAACGGCGGTCCGTACACGGCCCGTATCTCGCAGCAGATTGAAACGCATCATGTCCCCGTCTACGATGATATCAGAAATTGGGTCGCAGCGGCGGCCGCCCTGTGTCAGTGGGGGAGAGTGCGAAACTAACAGTCGAATACCGGTTATTCGCTCAAGGCAGGTGCACGGCATCATTCGATTGCAATGATGTCGTGCACCGCATTCACTCATTCCGGTTGTGACACCATGGCAATTCGTGATACTCACATCGCGTGTAAGGACACATCAGGAATAAACGGCCGTGACAACGCAACACTTTAATCGTCAGATCATTATCGGTTATCTCTGCGCCATCGGCGCAACGGCCCTTTGGTCGGGTAATTTCATCATCGCACGCGGTCTCAGCGAGAGTATTTCGCCCATTACCCTCGCCTTCTGGCGGTGGGTGGTGGCCGTCGCCGTCTTCGTGCCTCTTGCATGGGAATCCCTTATTGCCGAATGGGATATCCTCACGAAAAATCTACCCTACCTTTTACTGACATCGGTGCTGGGAATTACCGTATTCAACACGCTCCTCTATTATGCCGGTCATTCGACGACCGCCATCAACCTGTCACTCATTTCCATCACATTCCCCGTCTTTATCGTGATATTTTCCCGGATATTTTTTCGTGAAGCGATAACACTGCGCCGGGGGGCAGGTATCATCGTTGTCGCCTTCGGCGTTGTTTTCTTGATTACAAAAGGGTCGCTTTCCACGTTACTCCATCTTTCCTTCGCCATCGGCGATCTGTGGATGCTCACCGCGGCGATTATCTTCGCCGTTTACAGCATACTGCTGAAAAACAAGCCGCCGGGGCTCAGCATTTGGGCGCTTCATTTGAGCACGTTCATGCTGGGGCTTCTTTTCCTGTTCCCTCTCTTCGTGTGGGATTGTGTCACCGGCCCGGCCGTCGCCTATGACCCGAACATTATCGGCTCAATCCTCTACGTCGGAGTCTTCGCGTCATTGACGGCCTTCGTTTTATGGAGCAAGGCAATCGTGGCGGTGGGTCCCGTGCGGGCTGGTATGATTTACTATACATTGCCGCTCTTCAGTGGATTTACGGCATACCTTGTTCTCAAGGAACCGATCGGTATTGTTCATTTTTTCAGTCTCTTTCTCATCGTCTCGGGCATTCTGATCGCGAACTCAGCATCGACAAAAGTTTCGCATCGCGCATGGCAGGGTACGGATAATCAGGGGGGTCCGGAGACCCCGGTGAAACAAGGAGAGGACAATGACACTATGTGACAAGGGATCGCTGACGGAATTGATCGGTGTTGCCGTCGAATCGATGAAAATCGCCGTCACCATTATCGATACGGGCGGGACGATTCTGTACTACAATGCCTACGCGGCTGAAATACTCGATCGCAAGCCAGACCACATCGGTCAGGATGTCCATTCACATCACAGGCGCGATGTCTCCAACGAGAAATTGGACCTCATGCTTCAGGAATTTCATAGGGGGAGGACGGCGCCGTTCCACTATAGGGCGAACCCCTATGGAAGACCCATCCATGTGACACTGTCTCCCATACTGGCGAAAGGCTCTCTCGTCGGTTGTACGCAGACTGTCCAGGTTATGGAGGAAATTCAAGGGGATGAGAAATTCAGGGGGAACGGGAAAGTATCTTAACTTGACCTCTGTGTGATATAGAGCGATAAAAGGAGGGGTACGCCCATGGCACGGTGGTGAAACACGCCGCCTTGGTAACCGCTCGAAGGAGAGGTACTTGCATGATGGGAAAACGCATCGACATGACCACATCTCGAACGGCGGCGATGACCTGCGTATCCCGGGCCGCATCGTATCGAGAGAGCAATCCCTATTATCACAGCAACGATCATATCGCCCCGCGGCTGCTTCCCCGCTTTATGCAGGTAGTGGTCCATGTGCCGTGGCTCCGGCGGTCCTTCGTACGGTACGTGTCTCCTCATGGCATCTATGAATACGTGATTGCCAGAACGAAGTACATTGATGCCGCTTTTGAAGAGGCCGTGCGTGACGGCTTCGATTACATACTCCTCTTCGGCGCCGGCTATGACTCGCGGGCGCTGAGATTCTCGGGTGAGGCGGGGCGGCAACCGTTGATCTTCGAATTGGACGAGCCGCACACACAAGAAGCGAAAACCACGCAGTTTTCGAAACGCGGACTCGCTGTCCCGCCGAACCTGACCTTTGTTTCCATCGATTTTGATAGAGAATCATTGTCGGAAAAACTCGAAGCGGCCGGCTTCCGGAAAAACGGAAAAACTCTTTTTGTGATGGAAGGCGTGCTCATGTATCTGGAGCCGGCATCCGTCGATGGCACGTTTCGCGTCATTGAAAACCACGCGGGGGAAGGAAGCCGGGTCGTCTTTGACTTTGTCCGGGCCTCAGTTCTCCGCAGTGAGGGGTCGCTCTATGGTGAAGAAGGGATAGTCCGCTTCGTTGCGCGGTCCGGTGAAGAGTGGCGGTTCGGTCTCGATCCCGCTGAGATCGCACCATTTGTCGCACGTTATGGGTTTGCCGTGAGCGATCAGAAGTGTGCCGAAGAACTTGAAGACACCTATTTCCGGGATCAGGACGGCCGGCTTGCCGGGCGTGTCAACGGCACCCACTGTGTCGTCACTGTTCACCGCTAAGGGTTCAAACCGACACTCTTGACGGAATCGTCCCGGCACAGGCCTTTCATCGTCACGGAATGTCTATCGCGTTATTTCTTGCCCGCCCCTCTCAAACGTGACACACTATGGACCTGTCCGCATTTTTATGGACGGCGGAGGTGTATGCCATGGACACCTGTGATGTTGCCATAGTGGGAGCGGGTCCCGCCGGCGCAGCGGCGGCACGTGAATGTGTCCGTCACGGCCTCGCGACGGTGGTGATTGAAAAGAGGACTCTGCCCCGCCACAAGGCCTGCTCCGGAATCCTTATTCCCCGTTCGCGTGCAATGGTCGAGGAACACTTCGGCCCGATGCCCCGTTCCGTGATCGCAGATCCACCCGTTATCCGGGTGATGCGGATGCACTTTCCCAGCGGTCGTTCCATCAACCTTCCCATCGACGGCACGGGCATCTGGCGAAGTACATTCGATGCCTGGCTCTGTGAGCGTGCGGGAGGGGAGATGCGGGAGAGCACCACCTGTGTCTCCGCCCGTGAGGTGGCGGACAGCGTCGTCCTGGCCCTGCGAACAGCCCAGGATAAGCATGTGCCTCTTCAGTGCCGTGTCCTCATTGTAGCCAACGGGGGAACGTCATCCCTCGTGAGAGATCTTGATCCAACCTTTTATGACGGTGCCCCGTCGTACTTCAATATGCAGGAGGTGTACCCCTGCACGTCCCGCCTCGAGGCAGGCGTATTCCACTACTTCGCCATGCCGGCGATTTCTCCCTATCCCTCCGCCTATGTGAAGGACGGTGTCCTGGTGATGGAAGTTGCCGTCAGGGCGGGAGACTCCCCCGGTGCGGCTCTTTCGCGGTTTCACGATTACCTGTGGCCGCGCATCGGCGTCGCGGGTGCCGAATCCGTCCGGCGGGTGGGATGCTGGGTGACCATGACGGCGCCGCGGGGACGGTTTTATTTCGGGACGGAAAGGATTCTCGTCGCTGGCGAGGCGAGTGGTCTTCTGAATCTCTTCGGAGAGGGGATATCGTCCGCCCTGGCATCGGGCATCCGCGCGGGCCGGGCGGCGGTGAAGAGTGTGCGTGAGGATCGTCCTCCCGGACCGACCTACCGACGGGCGGTTCAGCCTGAGAGACGGCGGACAGAAGCGCAATACCGTTACGGCCGTCTTATTTCCCGGACCTCCGGCGTCTTCGATTGGCGGGCGGCCCTCAGGGACCGGCCGCTTCCGGAACGGGTGCTTCTTGTTGCCGATCTGGTGCTGTGGTTTCTGCGGTTGCATAAGGCGACGCGATAAGAGACGGCTCCTGCACTGTGCGTTCCGCGGTGCGGGCGATCCATGACAGCACCGTGTCTTCAGCACGACAGCAATAAAGAATATCGGAGTCACTGACGGATGAGCGACAGGTTTACCGCTTTACCACCGTCACAGGCTTTCTCGCTTTTCTCATGACCTTCTCTGAAACGGAACCGAGTAACATCTCGGCAATATTGCTCCGCCCATGAGATCCGATAACGATCATCGATACATTTTCTTCCTTTTCAATACGGAGAATCGTTGTGAACGGATTGCCGTGTTCCAGGCGGGTCGTCACGCGAAACCCCGCGTCTGTCAGTTCGTCGGCAATGGAATTCAGGGACAGAAGGCTCTCGTCTTCGATTCTCCGCGTAATGTCGGTCACGTTCAGTGCATATTGGGACGTGAAGTGTTCCATGGGGCTGATGATGTTTTTGTCCAAAACATGGAGCACAACTATTTCCTCAGTGCCGCATTGTTTCAGGTTTTTGACAAATCCGAGGGCCTTGTTCGCGACGTTTGAAAAATCCGTGGGAAACAAGATTTTTTTAATCATGGCGAACCCCCTTTCTAAAAATAATGGTTCTCCATAATACCTGATCGTTCCTCTCAGCGCACACGAAAGGCACCGCTTTGAACAGGTTACTATTATACGCCGCCCCAGTTGTCGTTTCCACTGAAATGATGGCATGCCGCGATATTCGATCCTCCGGGGTCAAACCGACACTTCTGAGAGAATTGAAAAATCGCTTCGGCCGATCAAGGGCATTGATACGGTTTGGGGTGACCGTTCACCCAGATAAGGGAATCTATATTGTTGTGGAGGGTGTCGCAAAACAACTATTGAGGATGTTTTAACATCTTTCACAGCGTACGACGACATCAACTGTCATCGCACGATGTCTCTTTGCAATCAATGTTATCGAAGAGTTTCATCTTTGCATTGGCCTTTTCTATGAGTTTTCCCAATTCCTCTTCCAGTTGTTTGAATTCTTCCAGGAGCGTGCGACCTGTCTTCGTCAGGTGCAGTGCTTCACCTGGTTCGTGATCGACCAACTTGATGCCCAACCGTTCCTCGGACGCCTTCAGACGACCCCACGAGGCGCGGTAGGACATTTGCATTTTCTTTGCGGCGGCATTGAGGCTCCGGTACTCATCGATTGTCTCCAACAGTTCCCGTCGCCCCTGACCGAATACCACGCCGTTCTCGCATTCCAACCAGACTTTATATTTGATTTTCAATAGAATGCTCCGTACCGATGATGACGCATTTGAGATCACCTTCTATCACACTGCCCCCGTGATAATCAAGAAGCAAACGCGATGACTCGGGGCAATAGCCCGTGATAATAAGGTGATGAGAACCAGCACTTATAACGGGGTTGCGTCATCCGCATGTCGTATTCGAACATGATCTACGGTGAAGAAATGGCAAGCGAATGTGCGACGGGACTTTCAGCGCCAAGCGGCGATGACCGTTTCCTGTCGCGGGGATCACGACGATCTTTATTGCTTCACAGAATTCAAGATTTGCCCTCCGGGTGACCGCCGACCAGGCAATGGGTTTACCTCTCGGGGGAAGCATGGTAATATAAATAGCACGGGGTGAACGGAAGCACCTGTCCAACCGTTCAGTTACAGCGCTCTTGAGGCACTGCTTTTCACGAGGTTTTACATGGAGCTGCGGAAGAAACTGGGATTTCTCGATGTCTTCTGTATCGCCAGCGGGGCCATGGTCAGTTCCGGGCTTTTCATATTGCCCGGTATCGCCCACGCATCGGCGGGGCCGGCCGTCATTTTTTCCTATCTTTTAGCGGGGCTTCTTGTGACCAGTGGCATGCTCAGTGTGGCCGAGATCATTACAGCCATGCCGCAGGCAGGAGGAGACTATTTTTTCATTACCCGGACCATGGGTCCTGCCGTCGGCACGGTTGCCGGGCTTCTCATCTGGTTTTCTCTCACCCTCAAGAGTTCATTCGCCCTCGTGGGCATGTCCACATTCGTCTATGCCGTTGTGGACTGGAATCCTCACATCGTGGCCGTCCTGATCTGCCTTTTTTTCGTCGCCGTCAATATCATCGGCACGAAAGAATCGGGCCGGTTGCAGGTGGTCCTCGTGGTAGCCCTTCTGGCACTGATGAGCATGTATAGCGTCTGGGGTCTTTCCCGTGTTGACAGTCGCAATCTGCTTCCCTTTGCGCCCTTCGGCTGGCATCCCGTCCTGGCTACGGCCGGACTCGTCTTTATTTCCTACGGCGGTCTTCTCAAAGTCGCCTCCGTCGCGGAGGAGATCAAGGATCCCGGGCGGGTCATTCCGTTTGGCATGATTGCGTCTCTTCTCGTTATTTCTCTTTTTTACACTCTTGTTGTCTTCGTCACCACGGGGGTTCTCAACTCGGGAACACTGGACAATTCGCGTACGCCCATTTCGCTGGGTGCCCTCGTTTTCATGGGCCGCCCGGGTATGATCGTGATGAGCGTGGCCGCCGTCCTCGCCTTCGTGTCGACGGCAAATGCGGGTATCATGACCGCCTCCCGGTATCTTCTGAGTCTGAGCCGGGACAACCTCATCCCGCCGGTTTTTGGTCGCATGAGCCACCGTTTTCAGACGCCCCATGTCGCCGTTGCCGTCACCGGTATCTGCGTTGCCGGCGCCCTGTTCCTCAAACTCGAGGCCCTGGTCAAGGCGGCGTCGGCTGTCCTGATCCTCACTTACATCATTGCAAACCTCTGTCTCATCATTCTGCGGGAAAGCCGCATACTCAATTACCGGCCCACATTCAGAGCACCCCTGTATCCGTACCTCCCCATCGCGGGCATTATCGGTTACGGCTTGCTCCTCTTCGAGATGGGTGTGGGAACGCTCCTCCTGTGCGTGAGCCTGATCATCGGCGGACTTTTCTTTTACTGGTTCTACGGACGGATCCGCACGGAACGGGAATACGCGCTCCTCCATCTTATCGAGCGTATCTCGAATCGTGCTTTTACCGGCGGGTTGCTCGAATCGGAAATGAAGGAAATCATCCGGCGGCGTGACGATCTCTGTTTCGACCGGTTCGATGATATGGTTGAAAATGCGCTCGTCATCGACGATGCCGCCGGCGGTGATGCCGGGACGTTGTTCTCGTTCATTGGGACGCTTCTTCAAAAAACGCATGACCTCAACGCTGACGCCGTTCAGCAGGCGCTGGCCGACCGGGAGCGGGCGGGGTCCACCATGCTCATGCCGGGTTTCGCCATTTCTGATATCGTCGTCGAAAGGGAGGGGTTCTTTTCCATGATCATCGTCCGGTGCCACGAAGGTATTCGCCTCAGGGAAGGAGAGGCACCCGTCCACGCGCTCTTTGTGCTCGTGACGTCGCGGGACGAACGGGATTTTTACCTCCAGGCGGTGGCGTCCATTTCGCAGGTCATCCGCATGCGTTCCTTCGACAAGCACTGGTTCGAGGCCCATACGGAGCAGCAGTTGCGCGATCTCCTGCTCCTGGGTGAGCGGCGGCGTGAATGCCGGCTCTGACGCGGTCTGGCCGGCAGGCCCTTCTGGACAAAATATCTGCCGTCGATAGAAACAGCCTGCGGGTGCAGGATGACCTGTGATACGGATATGCCGATGGGAGTCCTCTCTTGCCGCGGGAGATGAAGGCTGTGGGGGTATTACACGATATATGAAAGAGTCACGAAAGGTAGCGAAAATAATTGCAGTGATGACGACCACCATTCTGCTCCTCTGGGGGAGCGTGGCCGTCGAAGGGAAGATGGAAAAAGAGACGGAGGCTCTGAAAGCGGCGGAGACATGGCTCGTCCTTGTCGACGAGGGGCATTACGTTTCAAGCTGGGATACCGCGGCGGTGTTCTTCAAGAAAGCGGTGACGTCCAAAGAATGGGTGCGCCTTGTGGAAGCGGTACGGGGGCCGCTGGGCACGCTGATCTCACGGAACGTGAGAACCCTGCGGTACACAACGACCCGCCCCGGTGCCCCCGACGGCGAGTATGTCGTCATCCTGTTCGAAACATCTTTCGAGGGGAAGAGAAATGCCCGTGAAACGGTCACACCCATGATGGGGACAGACGGCGTGTGGCGCGTGTCGGGCTATTACCTAAAGTAAATCACCGAAGAAACAGGGACGTGTAACAGCGCGGTTACATCGACAATGGTGACCGTAGACGATGTCCTCTGCCCGGCATCTCCGGGGCATGGCGGAAAAGAATTATAATTTACCGCAAGTTTTGTCGCCTGTATGCCGAATATACAAGAGGATGACGGTGAAATATTTTTTTGTGAAAGGATACTATAGCGAATGAACGATTCATGGATTGGCTACATCCTGTTGTTTTCGCTCGCCGTTATTCTGCCCGTCGGGGCTTTTGTCTTTTTCCGTTTTCTGGGCAGACTATTCCCCGTTCCGGAACGATGCCGTCATTTGACGGGGTCTTTCCCGGAACTGGATCGGACATACCGGAAATGGGACTTCCTGGGCGGTCTTATCGGTATTGTCTTCGGTGCGACGGGTGGATACGGGAGTTGGTGGGTCTGTCATGCATTATGCGCCTGGCGGGCGACACACTTCACCGGTGAGTTCGTTCTCTTTCCTCAAAAAGGGCTTTGTCTCATGCCCGCGGTACCGGCGGCCATTGCCCTGGGCATTACCGGGGCGTGATTTTCCCTCAGACTTTTTATTGGGGGGACCGATTTCAGAAACCGGCCTGTTATGCCCATTTGAAACTCCGGATGAACATGAACCGGCTCCCGGCGTGGATTTTCGCCGTTTGTTTTATCCTTGCAGTCGTCGGCACGGTCCTGCCCCTGAATACGTACATGGTCGCATCACAGGGTTGTCTGGTTTATAGCACTTTTCTCGGGTTCGGCCGCCACCATTATACCTACGCGGACATCGCCGCGATCCAGCAGACGACGAACATAAAGAGCCGCTTCAAAAAGGATATAACCGTGACCATCCGTTTTAAAGACGGCGAGACGTGGATGAGCGGGAATACGCAAGAAATGGACAACGACAAAGCAATTCGGCTCGCCACGTATACCGGTGGGCTCCAGCGCGGAGGTGCCGGGTGTGACATTCGAAGTCCGCGGAGACCGGACGGGTTGGCGCGACCGGTTCCTTACTGAGAGACGAACATTACCCTGACAGGACTGACGAAATTTTTCCTGATTAAAACACACAAAGAGAGGTGATTAACCCCTTTTTGTGTGCGGGTACGGATATATCCTCCCATGGCGCTCAAGACGCGCCGATCTGCCGTTCATGACTCCCGTTACGTCTTCTACCGCTTTACAAGGACGACAGGATTCTTTGCCTTCCTCACAACTTTTTCAGAAACGGACCCGAGCAGCATCTCCTCGATATTACTCTTGCCGTGTGAACCGATGACAATGAGGGACACACCTTCTTCCTTTTCGACACGGAGAATTTCGTTGAAAGGGGTACCACGCTCCACGCGGGTTTTTACCTGAAAGCCCTCTTTTTCCAATTTATCGGCGGTACTCTCAAGAGCCCTCGCGGTATCATCCTCCAGCCTTTTCATAATAGGAGCGAATTCCGTATATTGCGAGGTGTAATGTTCCAAGTGGCTGATGTGCATGCTATCCAGAACATGAAGCAGGACCACGTTCTTTGCGCCGCATCCCTTGAGGTTTATGGTGAAATCAATGGCCTTTTCCGCGACCTCGGAAAAATCGGTAGGTAAAAGTATCTTGCTGATCATGACGAACCTCCTTTCTGATATTGAGAAGTGCTGAAATAAATACTCATTATCAGTACAAGGTACGTACACTGCTGACATATCCGTCAACACAAACAGTATACTCCTCAACGGGTTTTGTTTCCACCAATAATTTTCGATGTTCAGTTCAGCGGCGAGGATATTTGTTCAGTTAATAAAGGGGTTTTTGTGAGGATCGGTGACGGTTTGGCGATTCACTCAATAGTAGTAACTCACCCAGAGGTACAGGCCGTCCGCCGGCTCTTCCCGGAAAGGCAGCATGGGAATGTCGAAACCGCCGAATTCCGTGTCTCTTCCGCCCGCGTAGATGGTGACGCCGGCCGTGACCTGTATGTTCTGCGCGGCATTCCAGGTCACGCGCGGTTGAATGACCGTGGATGGATCCGTGAGATTGGCGATCAGAGTGACATAGGCATTCACCAGGGGGTGCAGTTCCACCTGGACCTGAGTGTCGACATAGGAGCGGCCGAGGGTGGTACGTTCGCCGCGGTCGATGCGGCCGAGAATGTCATTGTCTTTCCAGGTGTCCCCGTAGTCGGTTGTCCCCAGACCCGTGTAGGAGTATTCCACCCATCCGTACATATTTTTACTTCCCCATGTCCAGGAATAGTCCATGTTGGCACAGAGGCTGCCAAACCCCTTCCGCGTGCTGTCATCGGGAAGCCAGGTGTACGTGGCATCAAAACGCCAGGCGGCGCTGCCGAGATATCCGACAAGACCGGTGCCGATGACATAATCATCGTAATGCAATCCCGCCATCATGTCCCATTCAATGTTGCCCAGCGGGCTGTGATACTTCGCTGCAATGGATGATTCACCACCGTCAATGTCGCCCGCCTTGTTTCTGCGGGGGACGGCGAGAAGCTGGATTTCGCCGTCGGTGCCCATGTAGGCCTGGAGTATCACCATATCGTCTCCCCTCTTGTAGTCACGCTCCACGTCCGTGGGGGCGAAGGGGTTGAATAGGTCCATGGGGTTAAAGAGAAACCCGTTCCCCCAGGTCAGGGCCTGCCGCCCGATGCGAAGGGAGCCCCAATCTCGTTGCGTCGTCAGGACGAGACGGTCGAGTCGGTGATAGACGCGGTAATCGTCATGCTCGGTGATCACGTGGGACAGGTCCATGAGACGGCGGTCGTCCGTTATGTCACCGATGCTGATAAGCCCTTTCTCCAGGGGATAGCGCGAGAAAAGGGCTGCCGTCGCCTGACCCGTTTCCCCGGTTGTTCCCAGGGCCTCGTAGTGAAGATCGAGCCGCCAGGAAGGGGACAGGTGGACCGTGTTCGTGGAGCGGAATTCCACGGTGCCGTCGTGGAGCCTTTCCCTCTCCAGGATGTCCCCGTGGGAACCGTCGGCGGGACAACTGATTGCGCCTCTCAACCGCACATGTCCGCCCATGTCGACGTACCCGCCGGGAAAACCGCCGGCGCGGATGCCGGGCGGGCAGAGGCACATGATGGAGGCAACGAAAAGAGCCGTCAGGACAGTTGCGCGCAATGTATTATCCTGAATGCGTGTCATGGTCGATTCTGCCGTCACGGATATAAATGAGGCGGGTTGCGTGTTCCATGACCATTTTGTCGTGGGTGGAGAAGATAAAGGTCACCGCTTTCTCCTCGTTCATCCGCCGCATGATTTCCAGGAGCCCCGTACCGGTTTTTGAATCGAGATTCGCCGTGGGTTCGTCGGCCAGGACGATAGCGGGGTTGGACACGATGGCGCGCGCCACGGCCACGCGCTGCTGCTGGCCGCCCGAAAGTTCGGACGGCCGCGTATGGTATACCTCCGAGAGTCCCACATCGTCCAGTATCGCCATGGCCCGGTGCCTCCGTTCCTTTTTGTCGATACCCTGAAGCTCCATGACGTACTCCACATTTTCCACGGCGGAGAGGACAGGTATGAGGTTGTACGCCTGGAAGATGAAGCCGATGCGCTGGAGTCTGAGTTCAGCCATGTCCGACTGATTCATTGTTCCGTAATCCGCGCCGTTCACCCGGACGATGCCCCTGTCCGGGGCGTCGAGACCGCCGATGATGTTGAGAAGAGTCGTTTTGCCCGAGCCGGAGGGCCCGGCGAGAGCAGCGAAACCGCCCGTCTCAATGGTGAGATCGATGTCTTTCAAGGCATGGACGGCCACTGCGCCTTGCCTGTATGTTTTGTCGACACCCGTTAATTCAACTATCTCCATAGGCATTCTCCGTTTCTACTACATCCGGGTCATGGCCTCCACCGGCGTGATGCGTGCCGCCCGCGTAGCCGGATAGGCGCTGACCGCCAGGCCGAGGGAAATTACCACGACATTGGCCAGGGCAACGTCGCCGATAAAGATTTCCGGGTAGATGATCGAGGACATACCGGCGAATTCAAAACCTGCGGCGAAGACCGAGAGATCGATGCCGGAGAGTCCGACGAGGGACAGAACAGCGATGGACAATCCCGTGCCCGCCACCGCCCCGATCACGAGTATGATGCCCGATTCGATGAGAACGGATCGGACGATCCGCCGGGGACGCATACCCAGGGCCTTCAGAAGACCGAATTCCCGCATGCGCTCGTAGACCGCCATGAGAGTGGTGTTGATGATCCCGAAGGCCATGGCGATAAAGACTACCAGGTACCAGAGGATGATGAAGCCATCGTAGATATCGATGTAGGCCCGGAGCATCGGCAGCAGCTCCTGCCAGGGATGTACGGCATAGACGTTCCCGTCAAGGGCCGCGGCGATATCTTTCGCCACCGTCTCGGACCGCTCGTGGTCTTCCAGGACAAGGGATATCTCGGAAATAGCGGACCCGATGCCGAGCATGTCCTGGGCGGCCCCTCTGTTCACAAAGACATAGCGCTTTTCCGTTGATTCCAGTTTCGCCCGGAAGATACCCGCAATACGAAAGGCCCGTGACGCGATCTCGTGATCGGTGTTTTCCGCCATTATTATAAGTTTGTTCCCGATCTTCGTTTCGAATTTGTCACGAAGCGCCCGGCCGATGACGATGCCCGTGGGATCGCCGGGACGGATCATGTCAC
>Ga0272443_10003077_pt1 | contig 20177 bp, 18 predicted proteins | sample SSMAcet12_FD_193581 | JGI IMG/M metagenome (GOLD analysis project Ga0272443, IMG submission 193581) | Marine sediment archaeal communities from Little Sippewissett salt marsh, Falmouth, MA, United States - SSM-Acet-12 | ecosystem: Environmental > Aquatic > Marine > Wetlands > Sediment ... | reverse complement strand
GATATCGCCAAGAAAGGGAAGCATGGAAAAAAACCTGCCTGTCAGCAGGAAAAAAGGTGCTCCGGGAGGGTGAGGGACGCCAAGGGTATAGGATGTCGCGATGAACTCCCCGCAATCCCAGAAAGAGAGGGTAGGAGCCATGGTCATCAGATAGACAAATTCTGTCAGCAGAAACAACGCTGCGGCAATACCGCGATGTATCATCTTGTGGGTCATATATCAGTCAACAGTGACAAGTAACGAATGATGGTGACGAGTTTCAAAGAAAAGTCGAAAATCAAAATTGCTTGAGAGCCGGAAAATCCGATGCGCTGAGTGCTGAAGCCAAGAACCATTGACTCTATTTCTTATAGAGTCATGCCGCCCCGTGTAATAAATCAGGAGAGTACACAGGGTGATCCGGCATCCATATAAGCGTTCAGTACCGCGCATCTTTCCCTCTTATTATTTCTTGGCTCCGTCTATTCCGCTCAAACCGGGCAGCAGCTCTTCGGCAACCTTGTCCGCGAACAGAAATCCCTTGCGTGAAACCTTTATGACGCCGCCCGGTATTTCAAGCAACCCCTGTTCCTTTAGCCGCTCAACAGCTGCCAACACCTCACTACTGCTTGTATGATAGTGTAGCAGATCATCGAGTTCGAGTCCGGAAGAAAGCCGTAGAGAAAGGAAAATCTTCTCATCGACCTGCGCCTCCCGGGAAAGCACTTCCCGGTAATCCTGCACTTCGCACGGAGAAGCCATGTAGCGGATCAGACTGCTCACGTTCGCACTACGCACCTCATCTGTCCCGGAAACAAGAAAACTATGCGCAGATGGGCCGAAACCAAGATACGATTCCCGCCGCCAGCATCCCAGATTATAGCGGGAAAAGAAACCGGGTTTGGAAAAATTTGAAACCTCATAGTGCTCAAACCCCCGATCACCAAGCAGCTCACATGCCGCATCGTACATAGCCGCCTGTGCCGCTTCATCGGGAAGTGTCACCTGCCCTTTTTTCAGGCTGCGGAAAAGCAGGGTATTCTTTTCCGGAGTAAGCATGTAAACGGAAACATGCGGAACTCCGCAAGCAACTGCGCATTCGAGGTCACGCTGCCACTCCCCGAGACGCTCACCTTCAGCGCCACAGATAAGATCCACGCTGACATTGCCGAACAGGCCCAAGGCCTCGCCGGTCACCCTGAATGCATTCTCTGCGGTATGACACCGCCCCAACGCCCTTAGCTTTTCGGTTATAAACGATTGAACACCTATGCTGAGACGGTTTACGCCCAGAGATGCAAGATCACGAAGTTTATCAACAGTGAGATCTTCGGGATTGGCCTCAACGGTGATCTCGACATCATCGCTTAACGTAACATATCGGGAAAGCGTTTCCAGCCAACGCCCAAGGTAAGACACGGGAACAAGGGACGGCGTTCCGCCCCCGAAATGAATGGAGCGAACAGTGACACCCCTGACGGAGGCAAGACGTTCCGCGGTTTCCTCATACAGCGAGGAAAAAAAACGCTCCTGCAGATCCTGCCTGGTTACAAGAAAAAAATCACAGTAGCCACACCGTTTCCTGCAGAATGGAATATGAACATAACAATGTAGCCTTGTCATACTATCTTCCTGATCAACCATCGTCACCATCAGCATTGATCCGCTTTACAACAAAAAGCGATACGCCCGAAAACAATTCAACAAATAAACAAATCAACAGGCATTCAAGATTACATACTCGGTGATCGCCTGGAAAAGATCGTCTGCAATGAATTCAGGAACAATCTGGCGTTTTCGGCAAAGTTCCTCTTCTCCGTGTCCGGTCCTGACAAGAACAGACCGGAGGCCTGCACGTCTGCCGCACTCGACATCAACCGTTTTGTCACCGATAAAAAAAGAGTGCGATTTGTCGATTTCTATGCCCGCAGAAAGGTAATCGGCAACTGCCCGGTCAACCATTCCGGTTTCAGGCTTTCTGCACAATGCAAAACGATCATATTCAGGATGTGGGTAATCAGGATGGAAAGGACAGTAGTATATCCGGTCGAACGATGTATCACTGACTGCAAGCAGTTCATTCAGATATTCATGAATAGCTTCAACCTGCCCGGGAGTGACAATACCTCTGGCAATGCCAGCCTGGTTGGTAATGATAACTATTTCAAAACCAGCCTTTCTGGCAATCGCGATCGCTTCACCCGCTCTGTCAATCAGCCTGAACTGCTCTCTTGTAGTGACATACGTACCTATATCACGGTTGATCGTTCCATCCCTGTCGAGAAAGAGTGCTTTTACCTTTCTAACCATACATTCACCTAAGTTGATCGACAATCCCATAGGGTTTCAACACATGCGATTTTTCTGCAGTATGGTCGCGCAACCCATCGGTTGAGATGTTCGCAGTAAGAAAATTGAGCATCACGCATTAGATAGTATAATGTTGACACCGTAAAGCATTTGTTGAAACGATCAACTTAGGATTCACTTACGCTCAAGCAGATCGCTGTAAAGCTGATTGTATTTTTTTGCTGACTTCTTCCATGTCAGCCTTCTTTCCATAGTATCCTTCACCAACGTTTCCCAGCGTTCCTGATCACCATAGACTGCAAGAGCCTCACCGATCTTTTCAACAAGACTTACCGGAGTGTAGTCGTGAAACACAAACCCTGAGCCGTCTCTCTTTGCATCTATCTCGGCTATGGTCTCACTGATTCCGCCGCCTGCATTAACAACCGGAACAGCTCCGTAGCGCATCGCGAAAAACTGCTGCATACCACACGATTCGGATTTTCCCGGAATAAGCAACATATCAACAGATGCCATCAACTGGTGAAAACCGGCATCGGTAAATTCGAAATCAAGCCCGACCCTGCCCTCATGCTCTTTGGCAAGAGCGTGCAGCTTGCTCTGTATCTCCTTTCTGCCGGACCCGCAAATAATCAGTTGAAGATCAAGTTCCATCAGCTTTTCAACTGATTCAATGAGAAGATCGATCCCCTGGAACCGGTCAAAATGAATCATGGCACCGATCAGAGGTGTTTCCTCGTCAAACGGCATGTTCAGTGATTCAAGCAGGAATTTCTTGTTTTCACGTTTCTCATCGAGACGCTCGACATCAAATTTTTTCTTGATAAGCTTATCCGAAGAGGGGTTCCACTGTTTGCCGTCGAGCCCGTTGGTGATTCCCTGCGGCTGCATTCCGCGAGAGACCAATATCTTGTCCGCTCCGCAGGAAACTGGCGTATCGCTGCTGATAAGCCCAGCATACTTCTCCGATGTCGTTGAAACCGTATCGACATGTTTCATTCCGGTAAACAGCATATTAACTTTGTCATCCTCAATATGCAGACCCTTAACCAGATCTTCCGGAAGCAGCTTCGTAAACGATTTTAACGGAAAAACGCCTTGGCGATGCACGTTATGAACGGTCAGAAATGTCCTGATATCCTTGAAAAACGCGTTGTCGGCATAAACGGTTTTCAATAACAACGGCACAAGACCCGCATACCAGTCATGAAAATGAATGATATCCGGCTTCCACCCAAGCCTCTGGAGTGTTTCAAGAATACCGAGGTTAAAAAAAATAACTCTCTCAGCGCTGCCTTTGTAATCATCCCCATGAGACATATCGATAAAAAGGCCGCTACGCTTGTTATATCTCTCGTTGTAGAGAAAGTATGTTTGTATTTTGCTTGACGGAAGAGCTGTAACCTTCACGTGAAGCAAATCTGTCTTGTCTTTCAGGGGAACTTCAATATCTGAAAGCCGCAAGACATCATGGAGTCGAAACTTGCGATCATTGATCACACCGTATTTAGGCATCATTATGCGTGCTTCACAGCCTTCATCTTCCATAGCCTGGGGAAAGGAAGCCATAAAATCAGCCAGAGAACTGACCCTTACAAATGGAGATATTTCACCTGACACATAAAGAACCTTGCAAGTGCTTCTTGACATCTATATCGTAAACAATCTGTTATTTTTCACAAAAAAATTTTATAGAACTCCTTAGCTTTTTAATTTACGATTTTTTACGCTAAGTTACAATCCGGCTTGAACCGCCCCGGAGCACGTCCCATGAAACCTTTACCTCTCTGTATAGCGCTGTGTCTTCTCCTTGCTGCTTGCGCGCTTGACCGTCCGCCGACAGGAGGTCCGAGAGACACAGAACCCCTTCAGATTCTTTCCGTTGATCCGCCCCCCTCAACCGTCAATATTTCTCCTGAAACCATTCATTTCAGCTTCAACCGCTATGTATCAGCATCGTCCCTGAGAAAATCTCTGGCATTTTCTCCCGCGATCCCCGACTACAACCTGAAAGCGGACAGCAAAGAAGCCGAAATTCAGTTCAATACCTCTCTTGGTGAAAACAAAACCTATACGATAACCATCAACAAATCCCTGAGAAGCAGCAGGGGAAACGAGCTGCAACAGAGCTACACCTATGCTTTTTCAACCGGTCCGGAAATAAACCGGGGAATCATTGCCGGCCAGGTCTTTTCATATGATACCCGTCCTCTGCCGGGAGCGCTTGTTCTCGCCTACGCGGTATCAGAAAACGATACGCTCCCGAAAGATATCATGAACAACGTCGCGGATTACAGTATACAAACCGGGCGTGACGGAGCGTTCACACTCGACTATCTTGCTGAAGGCTACTACCGGCTGATCGCTCTCCAGGACAAAAACGGCGATAAACAGCTCAACAAGGAAAACGAACCTTTCGGGGCAGGAAACCGAAAACTGGTTCGAACAGGCAGCGCGGATAACCTGTTCAGACTTTCTCAACCGGAAAGTCCTCCGAAACTGATCTACTGCACTTCCCCTGCGGATAACCTTCTCGAAATCAGCTTTAACCGCCCGGTATCCATTGACACGTTCAGCCTCGAGAATCTTGCCGTTACCGATACAGTTCGAAACAACAAGCTCCCGGTAAAAGGATTCTACAGCGTGAAAAATATCGGAGAATCCGTGACATTCCGCGTTGTCACAGGATCCCTCGACAGGAATTCCGTGTACCGGGCAACCTGGTCACCCGACAACGATGAAGAACCTTCGTCAGCTCTGTTCAGGGGCAACGACAAACCGATAAAGGAAAGCCTGAAAGTAGGGCAACTGTTGCCGAACAACGGCGAAACCTCTGCATTTCTTTCTCCAACCCGTCCCGATCAGAAACGAACGATCGAGATTGCGTTCAACCTGCCTGTCGCATCGCGGTCACTCGAACAGTCAATGAAACTCTACGCCATTAACGGAGAACAGGCCTCTTCACATGCGTTCTCTATCCGACCTGTAGACGACCGTCGCTTCGCCATGCAGGCCGATCCGGATTTCCGTAACGGAGCCTCCTATCGCCTCGATATAGCGCAGAAAAACATCATACCGCTCATAGGTCAACAGGCTGCGGATTCGCTTGTAACAACACTGTTTACAGTTGCCAATGCAGGGGATTTCGGGTCGATCTCGGGAACCGTGTCGGGAGGAACCGGAACCGTCATTGTCGAAGCGCTCAATGCCGTGAGCAGAATTCCCCGCAAAACGGTTGTCAAACGAGAGGATGGCGGACGCGCTTCATTCAACATAGATGCGCTCGCTCCGGGCAAATACACGCTCCGGGCATTTATCCCTCACTCTGCAACACAAAAAGACAACAACATTTCCTGGAATCCCGGCAGCGTTTCCCCCTTCAGACCGGCTGACCGCTTTACCGTAAATACAGATACAGTAACCGTCCGAAAAGGCTGGGCCACGGAAAACATGACGCTTGTTTTCCCTCCCGCCTCCGGGTGATACCCGCTGCAGCATTTTCCGGTTTCGGTTTTAGCGGTACGATATGTATCTTCTGACCAATAGTAACGAAAAACAGCTTCCTCACATGACAGCTCCTGCAAAAATCGGCCCAAATTCCATTATTCAGACCGTAGCTGCCCTCGAAGCAAAATACGGCAAAGCCGAGGCGGACGCCCGCCTGACCGTCGCAGGACAGGGGCACCTTATCGGCAATCTGCCGTCTGAAATGGTTGAGGAGGATAAATTTCATGCCCTTGTCAAATCCCTCGACAAGGAACTGGACAACAGTGTGCTCGCAGACCTGCTGAACGAATCGGGGCAACGCACCGCGGCATATCTTCTGAAAGTGCGAATCCCCGGATTATTCCAGAAGCTGCTCAAACCACTGCCGCCGGGCCTCGCCTTCAAGCTGCTCTTCTTCGCCATCAGCAAAAACGCCTGGACCTTCGCGGGAAGCGGTGACTTCAGCTACACCAGCGAAAAAGCCCCGGTCATCACTGTCAAGGTAACCTGCCCGGCCCTCCCGGTCGTCGGCAACTTCTACCTCGGCACCTTCACCAGACTGATCAAGGAACTGGTCAACCCAAACACAACGATCGATACCTCCATTACCGGAGAAAGCGGAAACATCACCTGCCGCTACACCTGTCACATCTGACCATCACCAACACACCCCCTCCCGAAAACCACCATCGACCCGTTGATCGCCAGCAACATCTGACTGCCAGCCCGCACATCCCTTGTAGGGGCAGGCCCCCGTGCCTGCCCGACTCTTATTATAGGATAAAGACCTATCCCATAATAAGGGTGATTCTTATTTTAACCTAAGTTGAGCGATTTTTCCGCATTATGGTCGCACAACCCGTCGGGTGAGATGTACGCTGTAAGAAAAATCAACATAACGCCATATACAGTATAAAGTGGACAGCATAAAGCATGTGTTGAAACGATCAACTTAGGGGCACCTCTATTTATTGTCGTAAGAAGTCCGAGGACAAGGCGGACGGAGCGGAAAAACCGGAGTGTACACGACGTACATGAGGATTTCGAGCACCGCCCAACGCAGTAATCGGGCTTCGGAACAAATAAATAGAGGTACCCTTAGGTTTAAGTTCACCCTGGATCATCTTGCTTGTGAGATAATCTCATTTCTCTTATTTTAAGATATAGCATTATCCTAAAATAACGACAATCATTATTTTAACTTTCTACAATAAGCATGAAGCGCACTCTACAGGGACAGTATAGCACAACAACAACTTCAGGTGAGAGCGTAGAAGCATTTGTTCCGAATCCATTACCTCCCACTCCACCTCTCGATTGGACACCTGAATTGCGCAGTAAATTCGATCAGGCTCTACTTGCCATTGGCCGATTGGACAGCGTCTCGACACTTCTGCCCGACACGTCGCTTTTTCTTTACCTGTATGTCCGAAAAGAAGCCGTCCTTTCTTCGATGATAGAAGGAACGCAGTCATCCCTCTCCGACCTCCTCATATTTGAGCTCGATCAGGAACCCGGAGTCCCTCTTGATGATGTACAAGAGGTCAGCAATTACATTGCGGCTTTGAACCATGGGCTGGAACGACTTGCAAGCGGTTTCCCGTTATCACTGCGTTTAATGAAAGAGGTTCACCGGATTCTCCTGACAAAAGGAAGAGGCAATGAAAAAACGCCGGGTGAATTTCGGAAAAGTCAGAACTGGATTGGCGGAACCCGACCGGGCAATGCCTCCTTTGTTCCTCCTCCACCCGAAATGGTTATGGAGTGCATGGGAAAACTCGAGCTGTTTTTGCATGACAAACCCGAGCCGACTCCGGCACTCATCAAAGCCGCATTGGCCCATGTACAATTCGAGACCATTCATCCTTTCCTGGACGGCAACGGACGGCTTGGACGGCTTCTGATCACACTGCTTCTCTGCGAAAAGAATGTCTTGAGAGAGCCTATGTTGTATCTCAGCCTGTACTTCAAGATTCACCGAAGCTATTACTATGAACTTCTTGACAAGGTCCGACGGACCGGTGAATGGGAAAAATGGCTGGGCTTCTTTGCCGATGCGGTTATTGCAACCGCAACTCAGGCAGTGGAAACCGCACAACAGCTTGTCAATCTTTCCAATCAGGATCGCGAAAAAATCACAGGCCTTGGCAGGGCAGCCGCTTCGATACTGGAAGTGCACCGGGCATTGATTGAACATCCCATTGCCACGTCAACTTCGCTCGTCAAAAAAACAGGTTTTACCCCTGCAACAATCAATAGGGCGCTGGAAAAACTTCAACCCCTTGGAATAGTAAACGAACTGACCGCCCAAAAACGCAACCGGGTATACAGCTACAGCAGCTATCTCGATATTCTGAACAGGGGAACGGAGTTACCTGAAAGATAGTAAATCAGTAGTCGTTCATATAGTGAAATCCTACACCAAAATTCAGGCATCCATTACCGGAGAAAGCGGAAGCATCACCTGCCGCTACACCTGCTACATCTGAAAGCCATTCTGAAACACCCGTAGGGGCAGGCCCCCGTGCCTGCCCGTCCCTTATTACATTATAGCTGCTTATCCTATAATAAGCGTGATTCCTATTTCAGTTTCGTCTATAAACGTTTGCAGGGGCTCTTGAAAACCCTGAGCAACCTGGACTCCCGACCGCCTCAACCATCCCATCCGGAAAGTTCTCAACCTTGCACGCTATTCGTCTATTCCCTGTTTAAGCTCACGTTTTCTCTCCTCACCGATAGCATCCCAGTGCTGGTCACATAAAGCGCCCTCGAAAGAGTACAGGTAGTAGCATAACGGAAGTGTTTCATCAGGATGGTTCTCCCTGATCATTTTATGTGCCTCGGCCGGCCCGACAGAACGCAAATTCTCTTCGGAGTATATACCCGCCTCATTGAGGCGTGAGGCTATTTTCCTTCCGATATTCTTTAACTCAACAAGAGACCTGTTGCGTGTCATCTTCATGAGGTTTTGTTCTGGTGTGTGAACATCCTTTTGCGCTCGGCGGTATACTTCCACCATGGTCGCGGCTCCTCTCCATCCATGAAGCGGGTTATGGAAATGAACACATCCAGCACGCAAGGATCCTGACGCGTTCCTGTGGAGGTGCCCGAATATGTATACTATTCTCTCACCGCGCATTGTTGGTGTACGGCAGAAATCCTCAACTGCTCCGGAGAACTCACTAACGCTCCTGTATGTGCAGAATTATAATAGATATCGACACACTTCCCCCATAACGTCAATACCATCAAGATATTATAAAAAAACAACTTAAAAGGAACCACCCTTTCTTGTCAGACATTTATTATCAACAAACAATCATGTATTCAGGCTATTTACGTCGATAAATCCCGCTCTGTTGGCCAATACCTTCGCCCTCGCTTTTGGCCTTCCGGCCTCAATTCATCTTTTTTACATAACCTGTCCAGTGCCAGCTTGATTTGACGACGGTTGATTTCAGGCCCGATTCTTTTATGGATTTCCCCGATTGCAGATCCTGGATACCTGCCGACATCCTCAAGCACAAGAGCATCGAGCCGATGAGATTCAATTCGAATCAGGCTTGTCTGATGGTGAAAATTCAACTTCCTGTACAATTCTGGATCGACATAGTATCGAGTTCCCTTTGTTCGGCCCATCTGCTGAACAAGCTTCAAATCCAGTAAACGGCCTGTCCAGGATATAACCTCATCAGTAGTAGACAACTCAAGTATATCTGCTAAATCACGAGCAGATAACGATTCATGCTGAGCAAGCAATCCTAACGCAATCTTTTCCCTTTGCCGGAGTGAAAAGACCTGATCGGCTTTTGTGAGAAAATCAATAATTGCTGGCTTTACAATACGTTTTTCAATAACGACCGTAACGGAATCCAAGCCTTCACGAAGTTGTGGTAATTGCCGTCCCTGAGAAAGCAATACCTCATAAAGCAAATCATAGCCGCTCCCCTCTCTTTCCATGAACCCAAGATCATGGAAAACTCTGGCTAGCTCATTATTGCGCCGCACTGACTGGTGAAGAATATTCTGAGGTGTCACGCCTAACGGAAGCAACCCCGGATTTACAATCTCAAACCGATCTGCATACAAATTCAAATAAAGATCACCTCGCTGAGTATAGGGCCTGTGTACTAACGCATTGACAAGAAGCTCCCTGATTATACGTCCATCATAGACAGGGATATGCTGTCGAGACAAACCATCAGGTAACTCGTATGTTTCACGGAAATCAGGGACTCCCAGCCAAACCTCATCAATCAATTGGGCGGGTGAACAGGTATGGTCATCCCAGACAATTTTATTGACTTTGCGACCATCCGCATCATATTTGATACACTGAATGACCGGTGCGGTTCCAAGACGAGCGCGATCTTCCCGAAGTCCAATGCAAAGAGTTCCAAGATTCGTTAAATATCCGCCAATAGCCAGATAGTAATGATCTATCAGTTCGTCATCCGTTTTCTCCTTCACAGAGGTCTTGACACGGCTTGAAGCACGAATACCCGAAACAAAAGATGCAAGGAGATCGACATCAAACCTGCTTCGTTTTACAGCGAGTGTTGTAAGCGTTTCCCATGGCTGGGCACTGCGTTCATTCAAGAGACGCTGTATATCCTCGCCGACAAGAGGCTTACATGAATCTCCAACGCGAATATAAAAACGACCATCGGTTGTCGAGGCCGGTGATACTGAACGTGAAACGGTGATCTCGATATAGTCACCATCTGTAGTGTCCGACAGGCATAGTTGAACAGCAATTGCAACATTGACAGTCAGTTCACCGATACGTGTACGAACTTTTTCAAGGTTCTGATCAGATATACGCTGGCCTTCAGGGGGAGTGCTCTGACCATCTTCAATACCAATCAACAATCGACCACCTTGTGCATTGGCAAAACAAACACAGTCCTTAGCCAATTCTGCCCAATCAGCCGTCTTTCCGATTATCACTTTGAGTGACTTTCTTTCGATGCTTTGCCCTTCAAGGCTCATACGACTATATCTCCATTCATGAGTCGAGGCAATAGTAGATCCCTTGCTTTTCCAAAGTTTTGATTTTCAACCAACAACACCTCTATTTGCCGCAAAATCGGTTAGACATAAGCAGTAACTATCTGGATCAGTTTCGATCCAGGAAGAAAAAAAGGAATCATTTTGAATGTATCTTTAGGATAGCATTAAAAACAGAACCGACCGCTACACCTGTCATATGGGCACCTCTATGTATTGTCATGAGAAGCCCGAGGACAAGGCGGACGGAGCGGAAAAACCGGAGTGTACACGACGTACATGAGGATTTCGAGCACCGCCCAACGCAGTAATCGGGCTTCGGAACAAATAAATAGAGGTGCCCATATCTGATACCAGCCAATTTATCCCTGTTGGGGCAGGCCCGCGTGCCTGCCCGGCTCTTATTATAGGCTAAAAGCCTATCCTATAATAAGAGCCATCATTATTGCAGGTTCGCCACACCCTGCCAGCAGGGACCTCGAACATCCTCATGGCTTCATCATCCTTTTCCGCTCGGCGGTATACTTCCACCACGGTCGCGGCTCCTCTCCATCCATGAAGCGGGTTATGGAAATGAACACATCCAGCACGCAAGGATCCTGACGCGTTCCTGTTATCTCCGAGAGCTTATGGTAGAGTTCAACCGGAGATTGACCGGCAAGATCATGCGGCTTGTCGATTCCCAGCAAACGAAGGTCGGCGGCGATTGCGGGTCCGATGTTGGGAAGATCGGTGAGCTTTTCAAGCCTGTTTCTGTCCACTTTGGCAGGATTCATGCGTCGTGTTTACTCGATTCGTGTTCGAAATAGCCTTTCAATTAACAAATCCTGAAGATTCCGTCTGCCATCCAGCACACAGTAAATAAATACCTTCTGCTCATATATACGGTAGATAATCTTATATGGCTTGAAGTGAATTTCCAGATACTCCCGAACATGAATTCTCTCTAATTCGGTTGGACAGTGCCCCCGATCAGGAAAATGTTCAAGACTCAAACACTTTTCCTGTAACGCCTCAAAAAGCCGGTCAGCGCTTTCAAGCGAGTCCTGATTTGCAACATATTTCCATATACCCAGAACATCATCCTGAGCATCGGCACTCAGAAATACTTCATGAGTCATGCTGTTTCTCTATCCTAAGTTGAGCGATTGTTGAGCATGCTGTAGATGCAAGGCACAGGGGACGCCGCTGTAGTGGACTACCGCAAGTTCCCTGTAACGAAGCAGATGCAGCATGACCGACAATCCCATAGGGTTTCAACACATGCGATTTTTCTGCTTTATGGTCGCGCAACCCGTCGGGGAAGATGTTCGCTGTAAGAAAATTCAGCATAACGCATTATATAGTATAAAGTTGACACCATAAAGCATTTGTTGAAACAATCAACTTAGGTCTATATGTTTCCTGAGTATATCAAAAGCCTCACCAGCAGGCCTATATTTTCCCTGCTCGATTGCATGTGAGCTTTGTGCAAGCATTTTCAGCAAAGCCAGACTTTCCTGCGTTTGCTCATAAACGTGAATGTCCTGCAGAATAACCTTTGCTTCTCCGTGATGAGTAATAATCATGGTTTCTCTGTTTTCAGATACCTCCCTGATTACTTCCGAAGCATGCGTTTTGAGATAGCTTATCGGCTTGATCGAATCACTGTATTTCATAGTACAATCCTTTTTTAACCATAATACGAACTTTATTATAGTCAAAATAAACTTCGATCAAATAAAACGAAACCGCCTTAGCAATTATGAGTGAAACCTTATCTATTTTATTATAGCAAACAACATCCGCTCACTTACACTGACAGACAAGTCGAAATACGCTCCTCAAGTTCGGCCAGGCTTGCGACGGTAAGTGTCGGCTCAATCCCCCACGGGTCGAAGATGGCCTCCGGCGAGCGCTTCACCCAGGCTGCATGCATGCCGGCCGAGACCGCGCCGATCACGTCAAACGGGTTGCCTGAAATCAGCCAGGCGCTGCCGCCCGTTGAGCCTGATTTCCTCAGAAAATGGCTGTACACCGCCGGATTGGGCTTGAATGAACGCAGATCATCCACGCTGACAACATCGAGAAAAAGCTCGCGTATGCCTGCCGCCGCAAGCAATATCTCGACAGCTTCAGCGCTGCCGTTCGAAAAGGCAAAGAGGCGAAACCCTGCCGATCTGAGACATTTCAAACTCTCTTCAACGTCACTGAAGACCGGAAGCGTCCGGTAGAGTTCTAACAACTCATCCTTCTGTTTCACTGTAAGAGAAATCTTGCAGAAATCGCAGGTGTAATCAAGCGCATTCCGGGTGCATACTGCGAAGGTTTCATAGTTCTGCATCAAGCCCCTGCGGAAAGAGTACTCAAGCTGCTTCTGCCGCCAGATCCGGGAAAACTCACCAGCCTTCTCACCGATTGTTTCCTGCAGTTTCGACACCAGGCCATCGGTATCGATCAGCGTTCCATAGACGTCGAAAGCAAGCGTTGTTGCCATCATACCACCATACTGTTCGTTTATTCTCAGACTTCGATACAAATAATATCACCAGCAAAGAGGTAAAAACCAATAACGCCGATTTGAACTGCCAAAAAAACAAAAGGCAGCCCGAAAGCTGCCTTTAATACCAATAACCAATGAATGCCGCATCCCGACACGCCGGGACAACCTGTTGTCAATTTTTGACTTTTGCCTTTTAACCTTTGACTTTCCTTCCCTTCCCTACTGCCACCCTCCGACAATCTCGAAGATATCCCTGTCGCCGATAGGTACGGGAACTGATGAGGTCGGGTTCCGGGAAAGCAGAAAGTCTGCGATCTCGTTGTATGGTTTGACGCATTCCTCCTTATCAGAATTGTCCTCCATCTGGAACATAGTCTTTCCGGCAAAACGGCTTTTGCGGATCAGTTCATGGTAAGGAACTCTCGCAAGAAGTTTGGTTCCGACCTTGTCTGAAAACTGCTCCAGCATGTTCGTGCCTCCACCCTTGACATAGTCAACACGATTGGCGACAATACCGGCAAGCTTCACCTTGTACCGCGTACTCTTCTGCTCTATAGCCATACAGAGACGGTTTGCCGCGAAAATACTGTCAAAGTCATTAGTAGCGATAATCAAGGCATAGTCCGCGAAGTTCAGCGGGGCACTGAATCCACCGCACACAACATCACCGAGCACGTCAAAAAGAATGACATCGTAACGGTCGTAGACGCCAAGCTCCTGCAGAAGCTTCACTGCCTCACCGACGACATACCCGCCGCATCCGCTTCCTGCCGGAGGGCCGCCAGCCTCAAGGGCGTCAACACCACCAAATCCGGTAAGGATAATGTCTTCTTCAGTGAGTTCTTCGTGATGAAAATCAACCTCTTCAAGTGCTTCTATAACGGTTTTCTGCAGTGTACCGGTGAGAGGAAAGGTACTGTCGTGTTTAGGATCACAGCCTATCTGCAACACTTTAGCTCCTTTCAAGGCAAGTGCCGCTGAAATATTTGCAGTAGTTGTACTCTTTCCTATACCGCCCTTTCCATATACAGCAAGAATTAAACTCATAGTGACAACAGAAATATTAATATTGACAATGCAGAAACGATCTATCCGCCCAAAGCTTCCTTGGCTCTCTTGAAAACTTCAGCGGTAATGGTGGTTTCACCGTTTTCACGGGCAAAATTCTCGGTATTCTTGCGAACTTTCTTGCGAACGAAGAACGGAACTTTTCTCAGCATTTTTTCCGCGTCCGGACTCCAGGACATTCCGTCGGCATCTCCTGCCTCACCAGCTTCACCGGAATCCGGAATCCCGCTTTCACTCCCTGCAGCAGTAGCATGACCGTTGGAAATACTTTCCGGTTCTTCTTCCTCGTACTCCAGCCCGGCGTCTCCGAAAAAGTCTATAAGATGTTTTTCCAGTCCAAGCTTGCAGGAGGTATAGACCCTGTCTGCAAGAATGTCGGCTCCGTCAAAACCAAGTATGGGATAATAAGCGATAAGATGGTTTTCAATGTGTGTTGGCGTTGAAATCACCATGCAGGGAACATCGAGTTTCCTGCAACTGTGACGCTCCATCTGTGTACCGCAAACCAGTTCAGGCATTTCGTCTTCGATTTTTTTCGCTACTTCCTGAAACTTGTCTGTAACCATGAGTGGTTCGGGAAGATACCCTTCGAGCTGATCGCGCACCCAGTCGGCGTGCTGCCCGAGATAGGTTCCAGCACCGATAATCTGCATGCCGAGTTCGTCTTTCAGAAATTTCACCATACCGACAGTATGCGTGGCATCGCCAAAGACAAATGCGCGTTTACCGCTGAAACTCTCCATATCTGCCGTACGAGCAAACCATGGGACACCACTCGGAGCACTCAGGCCGTCGAGCGAGAAATCGGTCAAAGGCGGCATTTCAAGAGAAGGCAGGCCTTTTTCAGCAGCAATGACGTTCAATAATTCCAGAAGATCCCTTATCCAGTCAAGCGTCGGGTTTACCCCCATCGGGATACCCTGAAGTGACGGCATGCCGAACTTTTCACGAAGATGATGCGCGGCACCCGGCCCCATTTCATGGTAGGGAACAACATTAACCCATCCTGCGGGCAGATTGCGGATATCTTCGATACTGGCGCCCCAGGGAGCAACAACATTCACTTCAACGCCGAGCGTCTTGAGAATCCGGCGCAGGCTGATGAGATCGGAACGCAGATGAAAGCCAAGAGAGGTGAAGCCCAGAAGGTTCACACTGGGTTTGTCAGTCGTACTCTGCTCAAGAGCATATCGCTTAACGAGTTCGGTAAACAATCCTTCAGCCGACTCGTGCTCCTGAACCCTGAAAGGATTGACATCATGAACCAGAATTTTCCCTGTGTCGACCCCTGAATGCATGGAAAGCTGACCGAGATCTTCCTGAAGAAGCGCGGTACTGCAGCTTGGGGCGACAACAATGACTTCGGGATGATAGTTTTCTTCGACCTGCTGAAGCGTGCCGGGAAGACGTGATACACCACGCGCGAGATCCTGTCCCCTGACGACGCTGATGGAAAGTGCCGGAAACTCCGGTGTTCTTTCCAGCATGGTATAGGTTGCGGTTATATAATCGTCTCCCTGAGGGGCATGATAGACTGTATGCACATTCTTCATGCTGTTGGTGACACGACTTAATCCATGAAGAGCCGTTCCCTCATAGAGCCAGAAAGCTAAGCGCATTATTTGAATCGTTTAATTTGCATTTCCTTGTATATCTTGCGGTTCTCCGTGCTACTCCGCACTTGGCATGACACCCTTCAGCCATACAGATTCGTCAAATTCGGGAAGATGCTCACGGCGCTGAAGAGGCGAAACAAACATGTTGGCGAGGGTAAAAACTCCCGACCAGCTGTGAATCGGCATAAGCGTGAACTCCATACTCCATTTGACGATAAAACCGTTACCCACAAAAGGATTGGCTGTCATGAGGGAGGTGACGATCAGGTCAGGCTTCTTCTGCTTGATATCCTGCAACTGCCGGTGAAAATTCGGCTGTTCTACAACCCTGACGTCGTGAAGCGCTTCGAGCTCACGAGCATGAAATTTCTTGTTTATATAGGCGCTGCTGCATTCGAGAACGTCGGCTCCCGCATTATGAAGAAAACGCGCAAGCGGCAATTCCATCATGGTGTCAGCAGTTAAAAACACCTTCTTGCCTTTAAGCAGGGCAACCTGGGAAGAAATCCGTTCCCACGCGGCCTTCTCTCTCTCTTTCAGATCAACCGTTATATCGAACATGGCTGCAAGATCTTCCCAGAACACTCTGGTTCCCGTCGGACCGAACGGGAAAAGCGAACGCAGAACTTTTGCTCCACGCTCACGATTGAGCTTTGAGACGACTCTTGAAAGATACGGCTGGATCGGTGCAAGCACTGTATCCGGCCCGATAGCAGGGAGCTGATCGAAACGGTTTTCAGGAAGAAAACCTTCCACCCTGATTCCCAGTTCTTCAGCCTCCGAGCGGAGGTCGTCTGCAATGGAATCGTTGACCGAACCGACGAACACCACACTTTTTTCCCCTGCCGGGGCTTCAGGGCAGAATGGCACCATAGACTGAAGCACGGAGTCTTCTGCCTGCGTAAAGTTGTACACGAGGCCGCTTGCAGGAACAAACAGCACAGGAACATCGGAGGTGCTGAGCGAGTGGGCAAGACCTTTGAAATCCACTTTCATGACTTCAGGAGTACACGAGGAAAGAAGAAAAATAACCGAAGGATGATGATCCGCCTTGATCTCGGCGATAACATCTTCGAGGTTCGGTTCCTGCCGGGAAAGATCGCCCTCTTCCATCAGCGCGATGCCGAAACGGGGTTTGGCGAAAATCATCATACCAAGAGCGTTCTGTATAAAATGCGCGCAGGTATGTGTACCGAGAATCAGGAAAAAACTGTCCCTTATTTTCTGATAAAGCCAACCCACGCTGGCCAGACCGCAAAAGCTGTGGGTAACGTTGTCTTCCTTGATTATCTGCGTTGTGACCGGAACTGACGTCATGAAGTCCTTCCTCCTCTTAATTGCTACCGCCGCATCGTCACGACTTTTTCGTGATACGGCATCAGATACTGTACCGTCCAACTGAAAACGTAAAGTATGGAAGATAAGAATATTTTCATTAATCCTGTACTATCATGACCGCTCCTTATGACACTCAACCGAAGCGACTTTATCGCCGATCGATACCGTTTTGTCTCTCCTGTCATCGACTTTCATCACCGTATACACACGATCTGTCCCTGTCGTAAACAGGCGTTCATGCAAGCGCTCAGCGACAGCAAAAAGGTCAGTCGCTGAACCGCACACGGTTGTTCCCATGTCAGTCAGGCGATATTCGAGACCACTCTCCTGAAGAGTAGCCTCAAGCTCCGCCACTCTCTTACCGAATCCTTTTGAACTGTTGTCAAGCGGTATGACCGTTATGTCCATCAATGCCATAGTACCCTCCTTAAAATGTGTACCGAACCACTATCTGAAAACCGTCTCATCCCTGCCGGGCCCAACGGAAATAAAGGTAACCGGAACGTCGAGTTCATCTTCGAGAAACTTGATAAACGCTTTTGTCTCGGAATGCAGCTCATCGAATGCCGTTGCTGCCGCATTGGACGCGTGCCATCCTTTGAGGGTTTTATATACCGGCGTTACCCGGCTAAGGCTCTGATCGTCTGTGGGGAATTCTGTACTCTCCCTGCCATCAAGCATATAGGAGGTACATACCTTGACCTCTCCGAATACATCGAGAACATCCAGTTTCGTAAGCGCGATCTCCGTAACACCGTTGATAATGAGTGAGTAGCGAAGAGCGACAAGATCGAGCCAGCCACATCTCCTTTTCCTTCCGGTCGTCGCTCCGAATTCATTGCCGACCTTGCCGAGTTTCTCTCCGGTTTCATCATGAAGTTCCGTGGGAAACGCACCGTTACCAACGCGAGTCATATACGCCTTGACCACCCCGATGACGTTTCTGATGTAGTTCGGCGCGATACCTGAGCCGGTCGATGCCCCTCCCGATGTCGGGTTTGACGATGTCACATATGGGTAGGTGCCATGGTCAACATCCAGCAGACACCCTTGCGCACCTTCAAGCAGCACTGTTTTCCCCTGACGAAGCGCTTTGTTCAACAGAAGCTGGGTATTGGTAACGTAAGGATTGATAATCTTGTCAAACTCCGAATACTCCCTGACCATTGTATCGACATCGATCTCTTCGGAATCATAAATGTTCCTGATCAGTTTGTTTTTTGCTTCAAGATTGGCACGCAGTTTTTCTTCAAGCACTTCGGGATGGAGCAGGTCTACAACCCGTATACCTTTTCGGGCGAACTTGTCTTCATAGCTCGGGCCGATACCCCGGCCTGTCGTTCCGATTTTTTTCTTGTTCTGCGCGCTCTCATGCAAAGAGTCCAGCAGTTTGTGATAGGGCATGATCAGATGAGCGTTATGACTGATAAACAGCCTCCCCTTCACGTCGTAACCAAGCGCTTCAACCTGCCGTATTTCTTCAAGGAGCGCATTAGGATCTATGACGACGCCGTTACCGATGACGCAGGTGCAGCCTTCATGAAAAACCCCTGACGGGATGAGATGAAGAACGACCGTCTTGTTGTCAAAGCAGATAGTATGCCCTGCATTCGCACCGCCCTGATAGCGGGCCACAACATCGAACTTTGAAGACAAAAAGTCTACAAGTTTACCTTTCCCCTCGTCGCCGAACTGGGTGCCGACAATTACTGTTGCTGAAGCAGACTGCTGATCAATGATTGTTGTTTCTTTCACTGCAATTCTTTTTTTAGCCTGTATACCTGGCAATTTGTTCTAAAAGCTCATCTTTTCCCTGCCCGGAAAGAGCCGAGTAATTTACTATAAATTTGGATTTCAACGAGTAACTTTTCACTGCGAGCCTCGCCCCGGCTTTAGCCCGCTGTTTCAGTTTGTCATACTTCGTCATGACAATGCCGTATGGGCGATCGCAATGCTCAAGAAACTCCGCCATGACATGATCAGACTCCATATCGGGATGACGGGAATCTATGAGCAGAATCACAAGATTGATATTGTCCCGTGTGCTGACATATTGACTGAGCAGCTTGCCCCACTCATGCTTCTTGCCTTTATCCACCCTGGCATAACCGTATCCGGGCAGGTCTACAAAAAAACAGCTCTCATTTACCACGAAATAGTTGATGAGCTGTGTTTTTCCGGGTGTAGAGCTGGTTTTTGCAAGACCTTTTCTTGCGGTCAGCGAATTGAGCAGCGTTGATTTACCGACATTCGACCTTCCCACAAAGACTATTTCAGGCAATTGCTCTTTGGGAAGCTGGTCAATGGCTGAAACACTTTTATAAAACGTTGCGTTTCGTATTTTCATGTCTGAGCAATAACTATATCAGAGAGAGGCCGGAGAGCAGCGATCGAAGTTGTTCAGGACCGGATAAGAAGCTTAGTTTCAAAGCTAAACACCTTGTACCAAAAACCCAAATGTTTAACTTCCCTTAAACCGTTCAAACGATCTACCATGTCCCTGCACATATACAATTCGCTCAGCCGACAGAAAGAAGAATTTATACCACTGCGCGAAAAAATCGCATCCGTCTATGTCTGCGGACCAACCGTATACGGCCATGCTCATCTGGGACATGCAAAAAGTTATGTCTCGTTCGATGTTGCCGTCAAATGGCTCCGCTACCTCGGATACACCGTCACCTATATCCAGAATATCACCGATGTCGGTCATCTTTCTGATGATGCGGACGAAGGTGAAGACAAGATAGCCCGACAGGCACGACTGGAGAAAACCGATCCCATGGAGATCGCCCAGTACTATACCCGAAGCTACTATGAAGATATGGACCGGCTCGGAGTGGACAGGCCCAATATCGCGCCGACAGCAACCGGGCACATACCTGAAC
>Ga0272443_10003076_pt1 | contig 20177 bp, 18 predicted proteins | sample SSMAcet12_FD_193581 | JGI IMG/M metagenome (GOLD analysis project Ga0272443, IMG submission 193581) | Marine sediment archaeal communities from Little Sippewissett salt marsh, Falmouth, MA, United States - SSM-Acet-12 | ecosystem: Environmental > Aquatic > Marine > Wetlands > Sediment ... | reverse complement strand
TCGAATATGCGAATATCGAGGTCGGTCTTGTGGAATTACTTGAGATTTATCAAAGCCAAGCACTTGATCCGAACGTCAACCGGAAACGGTTAATGGACTACTGGAGGGCTTAACCGATCACCAATGCGCAGCTATCAAAGCTCCTGCCAATCCAGAAGATAGGCTTCCGCTGAGGGCGATATTTGCAAGGACTAGTAGAAGATATACAGCTGATCCAGCTGTGGCCAGCTTCCAGCCACGGGGCTGAAGCGAGATCAGCCATGAGCCGCAAAGGATGAAGAGACCGCCTATAACAGCATGGATAGACACGTTCAAAACAAGCGCCGAGAGGTATGTTGTATCTTCCGCGAAACCCTCTCTATTGAGCAAGAGAATAAAACCCATGATGGTCATGAGCACGCCAAATAAGCTGTAGAATCCTCTTATGAAGAATAATCCTGCAATAATGAATACTCCTGTCGGAACGTCTCTGCCTGATCTTTTCATATTACTGCCTCCTGCACATATATTTAACTTTGATAGACTGTTTTGTACGAACTCTTATTAAAATCTAATCATCATAAAGAATCCTATCAACCACCACGAACGGCAGCGCCCCCTGTCGGCTCTAGATTTAGCAACTACCTTGTGGAAGGGCGGTGCAGGCAGCGGGTGCATCGTAATTTGCAGGGTGGTGAATGGCCCTGTCAGCTCTTGAAGCCCCGCTGGCAATCTTATAGCTGTTATTAAAAATATTATCAGTCAGAGCTTGCGCGCCATTTAACGTAGTGGATGGCAATTCTTCTGTCAAGGAGTTCGACCTGCAAAAACCAGCCTATAGTGCTATTTTGAAACCCGCTATTGCATTGTTTTTCGCCAGAATAGTGTTTAGCGATACGAATAGGTCAAATCTCAACTTCTTATGAGTTAAATATTTGTCCGAAAAGCGTCATTAAACACGGTATTAAGCATGTTTGGGCGTCACTTCGGAAATAGGGTGCGATCTGGTTCGAATAGTTATCTAGCCAATCAATGTTGGATACCGGGCTTAATCAATTTTAAAGGAGCATCACTTATATTAATCTTGGTTATGTTAAAAGTACCCATATTATCGAAAGAGTTATTTAGCATTAAATCGTAACAGTTAAGCCAATTCGACAAATGAGAGGTAAAAAAATGATTGAGGAATTCGGCGGAAAGCAGCGGTATATTGTAACCTTCAAGAGGAAAGACAGAAGGGCGGACACAGAGACCGACAAGGCTGGCATCCTACAGCAGAGCGTAGGTCCACGGCTGAATTTCGTAGATGTTGGCGCATGTGCCGCTGGTTTTGCACCTCCTGATGATCCTGAAGGATTGATTGCGCTCGACATCAACGACTTTGAAAATCCAATGGTATCTGCCGCCCTCAGCGATGGTGAGGCAGGCGTGCTCAGCAAGGATCCCAACGTCCAAGCAGTGGAGCCCGATGGAAAGGTCTACGCCCTGGACATTTCTCCCTACGAGATGCTTCCAGGTGGTGACGTCCTTGGGGGGCTGGGTGAACCAAGCGCTGTAGCAGAAGGACCCTCAGCCAAGGCGGACGTAGTCCCTTGGGGCATCTCCAGAGTGAAGGCTCCGATGTGCTGGGAGGCGACCAAGGCCAAAGGCATCCACGTTGCGGTCTTGGATACTGGGATCTGGCCACACAATGATCTCAAGGGAAACCTCTTGGGTGGAGTAAGCTTCGTTCCGGGAGAGAGCTGGGCCGACGGCAACGGCCACGGGACCCATGTTGCAGGGACGATAGCTGCGGCGGCCAACGGATTTGGGGTGGTAGGGGTTGCACCGTCTGCATATCTGTACGCGGTAAAGGTCCTCAGCAACGGAGGATCGGGGTACTGGAGCTGGCTAATGTCAGGACTCTACTGGATGAAAAAGTACTACGGCTGTACATTCGATGTCGCCAACATGAGCTTGGGCGCATCTTCTGCCCCATCTACCCTTAAAGGCTACATCGATTATGCGGCCCAGAACACCCTCCTGGTGGCCGCTGCGGGAAATAGCGGTGGTGCGGTCGGATATCCTGCCAAGTACGACAAATGCCTGGCAGTCGGCGCAATAAAGAGCAACAACAGTATTGCGTCCTTCAGTTGTCATGGGCCTGAGGTGGAACTCTGCGCCCCTGGAGTTGATATCCTTTCCACATTGCCCGGAAACCGCTACGGCACCCTGAGTGGAACGAGCATGGCAGCGCCGCACGTTTCAGGTGCAGCAGCCCTTTGCAGAGGGACTCACAGAGGGCTGGACATGGACCACATCAAGAATATACTCATATCGACGGCTGACGACCTTGGAAATCCTGGAAAGGACGACTATTACGGCTACGGGAGGGTTGACTGCAACGGAGCTACCTTCTGGAGGACCTGCGGATAGATTGCCAAAAATCTTCGGCGGCGAGGCTTTGGTGCACATCGATCACAGTGCGTAAACCTCGCTGTCGCGCTCTACCTTTTTCACTTTCGGGACGGTCGCAAGTTCAGAGGCCCATCCTATCGAAATGGAACCTGAGACAACCGGGATTGGCTCTGGGATCACATTCTCGATCTCAAGGCCCCGCTTGGCCAAATCTCTCTTTGCATCTTCCAAGGATGCGCCCTCATCCAGACTGATTATAACATGGACCTTCTCCTCGGGCGACGTCTCTGATTTGTTCTTGATCATCTCCGAGATCTCATCGGATATCTTCGATTCTGGCATTTAAATCACCGTCAATTATATTAGCAGACATTACCTTAAAAAGATTTTCGGCCCATTGTGGTTTTGTGCAAGTATAGTGCTTAACGACAACTTTGGGACAAATATCCGATTCATACGTGTCTGATATTTGCCTCACTTGCAATCGTCGAACACCTGTTCTTGCAAGAACCAATCGGTGCCCGTCCGATTGGTTCTTTCTCTTCTTCTATAATTGATGCGCTGAAAAGGCGTCTTTCAGCCCTGGGACCTCTTCGACTCCAACTGGAACTGTGATGGCAGAGCCTTCAAAGTCGTCTTCTATGGGCTCGTACTTTCCACCAAGACACCTTGATAGGAACGCCTCGGCCACAGCGTAGAAGGATATCCTGTTTTCGGGCCTGGCAAAGCCGTGACCCTCGTCAGGATATAAGACGTAAGTCACTGGAATTCCTTTCTCTTGCATCGCCTGGACAATCTGGTCGGATTCGTTCTGTTTTACGCGAGGATCGTTTGCGCCTTGACCTATCAAGAGCGGCCTCTTGATCCTATCTGTGTAATTCAACGGAGAGCGGCTGTTCAAAAGAGCCCGTCCCTCTTCGGTCCGATGGTCGCCCATCCGAGTTGCAAATACCTCGATCTGGGTCTCCCAGTAAGGCGGAATCGACTCGATCAAGGTCGTCAGGTTAGAAGGTCCAACGATATCCACGCCGCAGGCGAAAACTTCCGGCGTGAACGTCAACCCTGCCAAGGTGGCATAACCGCCGTAGCTTGCGCCCATGATCCCTACCCGATCTGGGTTGGCAATTCCCTCCTGCACAGTCCAGTCGACGGCATCGATCAGGTCGTCATGCATCTTGGCACCCCATTCCAGGTTGGCAGCGTTAATCAGGTCTTTGCCAAAGCCGGTAGATCCTCTGAAGTTGACGCTCAAAACCGCATATCCCCGGTTGGCAAGCCATTGATGAACGGCGCTGTAACCCCACGCATCCCTAGACCACGGTCCACCATGAACGTAAAGGACCATAGGAAGTGGTTCATCAGGTTTGCCATCACCATTTTGGTCACTGCCCAAAGGCAAGGTGTAGTAACAGACCATATCCAGCCCATCACGAGACTTGATGATTAAGGGCGTCATCTTGGCGAGGTTGAGGCCCTCCAGATCTTCCTGGTTGGTGAAGAGAAACTGGGCAGATTTATCCTTTCGATCGTAGAGATAATATCGGGCAGGACCATTGTCGAGAACGTAAGCCACAATCCAGCGGTCGTCTTCAAGGGTCCTGCTCAGAACCTCCACATCTCCGTCGGCGACGGAGTTGAGCCGTTCCATATCTTCTTTGATCTCGTCATCCAGAATCTGCCAGCTTTTTCGCTCGTAGTTGAAGGCTGCAGCTTGGACATTCTTCTCGGCGGGATGGATCATGACATCGCTGAAATCGGCTCTTTTGTCTTCGGCAAGTAACTTCATCTCGCTGGTCTTCATGTCCAGAGAGAATAAGGCGGCTGTGTTTCTATCCCGGCTGTCTGAGATGTAAAGGGTCTCTCCGGTCTTGTCAAATCCGAGAATGCCAGTTGTGACCACGTCTTCCATCGGGATCTTCATGAAAATCTCCCAGGTTCCGTTTTCTGTTGGCGTGAATATCTCAGCTCCGCCGTCGGGCGTCATCTTGATTGCGAGCCTCACGTTGTAATCGTCGTCGATGCCAAAGCTTGCAAACTCCCGGTTTTCCAGAAAGAGCGTCATATTGCCTGTTTCGACGTTGAGCCGGTAGAGGTCATGGAACTTAGGATCTCGATCGTTGAGCCCGATTATGATCTCTTCAGGAAACTTTTGGCTTACGGCCAATATCTGCGCCTGGACGCCCTCTTCTGGCGTCATGTCTTTGACCTGGCCAGAAGTCAGGTTGACACTGTAGATTCGCCAGTTCTCGTCGCCCTCTTTGTCCTGGATGTAGATTATGTGTTGGTTCGTGTAGGTCCAGCTGTATGCCCTGATGCCTCGACCGGTGTCATTGGTGATAGGCGTTGCATCTTCAGGGGATTTGGCAGGACCTGCCCAGACGTTGATAACACCGTTCCAAGGTCCTAGGTAGCCTATCTTGGACCCATCAGGGCTGATCCTGACAGATGCTTTGTCCAGATTTCCGAACAGCACTTCTCTTGGGATGAGAGTTTTGTCTCCATCGTTCAAATCTTTGTCAACCTCCTCGGCGCATCCGCTCAGGAGGGCGGTTAACAGAACCATTCCTGTAAAGATCATTCTCTTCATGTTTCCCCCAAAACTTAATCAGAACACGTTACGCGTCAACATTCGAGATTCCTTGATCAGCATGTCTGCATCAAACTTCCATCTTCGACTCATTCTCAGCTATGAACCACCTTCTATTGGGTAATCGTCAAACACTATAATCCCATCTGATCTGTTCTTGACTATAAGGACATGGTGCGAAAACGTCCATGATTCGTAGACTCATCCCCAAAGCATGAAAATCGCTATGTTATGAACTCATAGGGGCAACATTTTCATGAGAATTTGATCCCGAACTGCAGAAAAATATAGGGTTGAGTTCACCTCTCATTTCAGCCCGTACTCGCCAAGCCTCTCCCTCGCAATCTCTCGTTCCTGCTGGTGCTCTTTGAGGAAGTTCTTGATCCTCTCGGCGGCCATCTTCTTGCAGCTACCGCACATCCTCTCTCCGTTCTTGCACTCTTCTAGAATCTCCTGGAGCTCATCTTCGTCGTCGGAGAGGTGGAACAGCATCAGCTCGTAGAGAGTGCATTTTTCAGGCTCTCCTCCCAGCTTTTTCTGCTCGGCAAGGCTCTGTCTTCCGCCGGTCACGGCCCGCATTACCTTCTTTGCGGCATCTTCAGGGTCTTCCGTGAGGGCTATGTGGCTTTCTGGCTTGGAAGAAGACATCTTGCCCCCGGTAAGCCCGGTCATGAACCTGTGATAAAGAGATGCAGGCGGCATGAAACCATAACCACCACGCCGGACTTCAAAATCCCTCATCAGCCCATCGATCTTCTGGGCTTCAACGGGCCCACTAGCATCGCGAATGTCGATGTGCTCTTCGTACTGTTTTACGTTCTCATATCCCGCGCTTTTCAATCGATCTGTGGCTGCTTTGATCAAGTCGGATCCTGCTGCTTTTCCTCTCACGCTGACGTAGCCCTTTCTTTCCTCCACCAGGAACTTTCTCATCCTATAGGCCAGGTCCCTGGTGAGCCTGATGTGAGCGTCCTGATCGGACCCCACCGGAATCACCACCGGCTTTGGCCCTCCGTATTCCTCCAGCTGAGGATGGAGGATGTCTGCGCTTTGCATCATCACGCTCGCCATGTGGCCCACGTTTGTCTCTCCTGAAAAACCATAGATGGCGCTCAGCTCTGAGAACCTGGCAGCGGTGGCGAGCTCGAAGCCCAAGTCTCGGAGAGGGTAGTTTTTCGACTGGAAATATATGTGGCCAGAGGGCTCAAACCCAAGCGCTATGAGGCTGAGAATGTACTCTTCGATTCCCATCTCCTGGCACTTTTCCCAACTTATACCTCTCACCGAATGAGCTTCCATGTCGGCGATGGCAACAAATGCATCTGCCCCATGTTTCTGATGCCAGATGATCTCTTCCATCACCATCTTGCCGCCCAGATGAACTCTCCCACTGGGCATAAAGCCGCTCATAACCCCGAAAGGTTTCCCGGCATTCATGGCATCGAGAACGTGTTGGTAATCGCGATGACCGAATATTATGTGACGTTTCATGTAAGAATGAGGATCGTCGATCTGGGGCAGGACCTCTTCGAAGCTTGATATCCCGAATTCGTCGAAGAGCTTCGAATAATCGTCGATGGAGACTGCACCCCAGGGATCCAACTTCATCGTCATGTTTTGGGCGATGCAGAATAATGGTATATCTAACTTCTCATCGTTCTCAACGATTTTTCGGCCCCATTCTGACTGTTCTAAAAATATTTATCTCCTAAGGTTGCAATTAGATGCATGAAATCTGAATCATTTCCCTGTGAATTGGTGACCTGGAACGATGCTTATCTCCTCGCAAAAGATCTTTCCAGAAAAATAAAGTATTCTGGCTTCAGTCCCGACTTGGTGATTGCCATTGGAAGAGGTGGTTACGTGCCAGCTCGGGTGGTGTGCGACTTCATGCTTCACGACCTTCTGACCTGCATGAAGGTCGAGCACTGGGGTGTTGCCGCTCACAAAAAAGACAAAGCTGAGGTTCGTTTCCCCCTGGCAGTGGACGTAAGCGGCCTGAAGGTCTTGATCCTGGACGACGTAACCGATACAGGGGATACGCTCCAGATATCTGTGGATTATGTGGGAAGTTTAGGACCTGAAGAAATAAGAACGGGGGTTCTCCAGCACAAGATCTCTTCTCTCTTCCGGCCGGACTATTACTCTGAGAAGATCGTCGAATGGAGGTGGATAATCTATCCCTGGGCCTCTTACGAGGACCTCGTGGGTTTTTCAGAGCGAGTTCTGTTGAAAGGGCCCCTCACTTTTGAGAAGACAATTTCGGAATTGGAGCGAAGGTTCCAGATCGAAGTGAGCGGCGAAAGGATGGGGGAGGTTCTGGAAGATTTGGTGAACTTGGGGCGGGTCGTGAAGAACGGCAACCTTTACAGTCTTGTCGGGGATTGAGTCGGGAAAGGTTCTGCATAACCCAAGATGTGGGCTCGGTATAAAATGAGAATGATACAAAAATGGAATGTGGGATCGGTATAAAACGAGAATGATACAAAACTGGAATGTGGGCTCGGTATAAAACGAGAACTCTGGACGGATGTTATAGACTCGCGGCTCTCAGAAATGTTGAATTTGCTGGGCAGAGCGCCCAGCAAACGATCGTATCACCCAGAGGATACAACGTGAACGATCTCGATCTCGTCAGGTTCGATCACATCGTCGACAGGTTGTGGAACTCTCTTTCTAAGTGCCACCGCCGTTTCCGGATTGATCTCTAAAATCTCGAACAGATCTTGGTAGGTCAGACCGTCTTCCAATTCCATCTGTCTCTCAGCGATTTGACCTGTCTTCAAAATTTTCACTTTAAGAGACGTCACTCTTCAGTCTCACCGCCGGTGCTTACTGTGCCTACCAGATCATCCAGGTTGTCCTCTATGAGTTTCTTCTCCAGGTTTTCGACCTTTTTGTCGCCTTTCCTCTCGACACCTCTCTTATCGAACTTAGGCACAAGCATCACCCCAGCTTACCTATTTCTCCTGAAGTGTATTTAATCTTTCGTCATTTCACCTTTTTCCCACATAGACCCACTGGTCATAAATTCCCAGATCATCACGGTTGTCGATTACTGTTCCTTTCCAGCCGGATGCATCCATAATTTCCGCAATCCACTTCGACTCTGCTTCGGTGTAAGTCGTGTAGATCACCATGTTTTTGGCGAGCTTTGATGCCTCTTGCAGTATGTTTTTCCAAAGAGGGCGGTTCACGTCTTCTATCAAGCCCGCCATGAACCCGACCACAATATCGAAAGACGCAGGCTCGAAGAACTTGTCCAGCCTTCGAGCGTCCAAGACCACGGCCTTCTTGGGATCAAGATATCCGGCCTTCAAGGCCTGGCAGATCTCACAATCGTCCACGTCTACTGTCCAAGGATGGATGCCCAACCTTTGAAGAGATTGGGTGGCCATGCCGTTTCCGCAGCCGATTTCCATTACCTTTCCTCCGGACGGGAGAATCGGTCGGAGGAAATCTTCCAGTCGTTCTATCCTGTCTTGAATGTGCAAAGGGGGGCTCGCTACTGGACAGTTTTCGCAAAATAGCTCTTCTTTCAGGGATATCGCAAAATATTCGACAAGAGCCTCTTTGAACTCCTCTTCTGAGGACTTCGTCCTTCTCCTTCCTTTCTTGAGGGCATCTAGCACCTTTGCCTCTGAATAGCGATCTGTCAGAACCAGCCAGAACTCGGCTGGCTCCGTGAGCTTGAGGGCGACTCCAAGCCCGTCTCCTATCACTATTGCTTCCTGGAAGTCAAGTTCCGATTCCATGATCTCTGTGGTAACCGGGAGAGACATCAGATCTGCCAGCGATTCCTCGGCGAAGAAAACATCTTCGCCTGTTTCAATCTCTAAAATCTCATGGATCAGCACGGTCTTACCTTCTGGAGGGGTCGATATCAATTTTCTCGTCAGGGAAACGGCTATATGTCTCTGTGGAAACCCTTTTCCCCGTTTTGAAGCTGAAAGATATTCCTGGGGTGGGTGCAAGGCTCGAAGAGAAGCTGGTTGCCCATTACGGTGATGAGTGCAGGGCGTTAGATGCCTTTTTGGCGGGTGACGTAGCGGGACTTTTGGCTGTAAAGGGCATGAGCCAGCGCCAGGCCGTCAACTTGGTTCAAAGAGCCTTGGGTATGAAATACGGCGTATCGCCCTCGGACTTTCTCGCCACCGATGAAGCTGTGCGAATTTACGAAGCACTGATGGAAAAGGTGACGATTTTCTCTCATACCGAATATGCAAGGCTCAAGATGGGGACACTCTTTCCTTCTTCGTGCCCAGATCTGATCGAGCAGAACAGGAATCTGGCCCAGTCGGCGATGGAATCTGCTGCCGCCTTGGAAGAAACCGACCTCGATCATTTTCTCTCTGAGATAAGACCTCTTCATTCTGGAAAGCCGCCGCGAATCAGAAATCGGGCCCTCGCCGTGGATTCTGCCGAACTTCTAGAGGATTTGAAAGGGCGTGGCTTGAACGAAGTTGTAGACGTCCATCTGGTGGAAAACATTCGAGAATTGAGAGATCTGGCACTTGGTTATGATCAGGTCACTCACCTGGGTGATACGTTGGACAGCTTGGCCTTGAACGAGGTGGAGGATGCCGAGAGACTGGAGGATTGGTACCTGGCTCCAGAGACGGCGCTCTTCCGGTACGAAGTGAACCTGCCCATTTTGAGCGCCGCCTTGGAGGCGTCCAGGATATTGGAGCGGGTCGATCTGCTTTCATTTCACGGGTTGGACAACCTTGAAAAAGCGATGGCGAAGCTTCAGGAAGGCGACGACGAAGAGGCTCAGAGGTTGGACCGTTTGCTAGGAGATCTAGAAGAACGGGTGAACGAGACGATAGCCTGGACCAACTCGGAGCTGAAGAGAATTATGGAGACACGTTCAGTCACCTTGGCAGGTGAAGACCTTCTCCAAGCTCTGGGCCGGGGCGAAGATCTGAGGGGCCTGATCGAGTCCAGGATGGGCGACTCTTTCTATCAAGTTCTCAAAGATGCCAGGGATCGGTTGGCTTCTGGTTTGGATCTGATGCCCCTGGAAAAGGCCAAGCTGGACGAGGTCATCCCCTCAAAGGTCAGCTACCCCATAGAAGAGGACCGATCTTCCCTCATACGGTTCCAGGGGGAATGTCGCAGAAGGCTTGAGGTTCGAAGGTTGGACGCCAGGAGAGAGCTCGCAAAGGATCTGGAGGAAACGTGGGATCTGGTTCATGGTCTGGTGGTGCACCTACTCGAATTTGATGTGATCTATTCTTTGGGCCGGTTCGCTCTGGAAGAAGATCTCACCATGCCAAAGTTCGTGGACGAGCCCTGTTTGGGTTTCGAAGAGGGCCGGAACCTCTCGTTGGATGAGCCTCAGCCGGTGAGTTACTCGGTAGGAGTTACGGGAATGGTCGAGCACAATGAGAGGGTGGCCATTTTGAGCGGTGTGAACTCAGGCGGCAAAACTACCATGCTGGAGCTGGTCGCTCAGGTGGCAATTTTGGCCCACATGGGAATGCCGGTCCCAGCCAAGGCTTGTAAGCTTTCTCTTTTCCAGGAGCTTTACTACTTCGGAAAAAGCAGGGGCACCTTGGGCGCGGGGGCTTTTGAGTCCACCATACGCAAGTTTTCTGTGGTGGCAAATGAGAAAAGGAAGCTGGTTTTGGCCGATGAGTTGGAGGCCATAACTGAGCCAGGGGCCTCGGCCAAGATAATCGCATCTCTGTTGGATGAGCTGTCTTGGGGTGAATCGGCAGCAGTTTTCGTGAGCCATTTGGCTGAGGAGGTCCAGAGGTTTGCAAAGACTCCTGTCAGGATTGATGGCATAGAAGCCCAGGGTCTAGACGAGAACAACAACTTGATCGTCGACAGGAATCCCCGTTACAACTATCTGGCAAAGAGTACTCCCGAGCTGATAATCGATCGGCTAGCAAGGTCTACCTCTGGCAATGAAGGCGAGTTTTACAGTAGGCTTCTCCAGAAGTTCCGGTGAATTTTTATACTTGGAGCCGGATTTATTTTCATGGATCTTTCGTCGTGTCATCTGGAGATCTGGCAGATCGCGATAATATGCTTGGTGATGTTGCCTGCCTTCTTCTTTTTCAACTACTTGGTGGTTATGTATGCTGCTCGGGCGAGGAGGACCCGCGAAGATAGGGTCGAAAGAGCGATCGCGGCCGGTGTGGCCAGGGACATGAAACCTGAAAATAAGTCCAAAAAGAAGCGCAGGCGGAAGTTCTGAGCCTGTGAAGGTAAAATGCAGCTGGTCTCAAGGAATCGTTAAACACTACACATAAGATATCCGCGTTACGTGTTAATCGCATGTAGCAACTGCATGACTCCTATGATCTGTCACTCCCTTGAGAATATGGTGTTTAACGATACTTTTCGAACAAATCTCTAACTCGTAAGAGTTTGAGATTTGGCCTATTCGTATCGTTAAACACTATTCTGGCGAGAACCAGTTCGTCTCATCTAATTGGTTCTCGACTATAGTATTCCCCAAAAGCAAGCCATCGAGCATATTCTAATCGATTTTGAACAGCGTTGTCGTGTGAAATTAAATTCACCAAATGATATAACTCGACTGGGTGCAAGATGACCTGAGCACATCTGCTTCCACGGACAGGATCATAGATCTCGATTCTCGCCTCTTCAGCACCGCTCGCAACAGTCGGGTAAAGGATGGTCGAGGATCCGCCCGATCCTTGGCTCAAAGCGTAGATGGCCAGCTGATACAGCATATGACTGGGCAACGGTTTCTCCCAGAGGTCCCGGTATTTGGCATCCAGAATTGAGACGACCTTTGAATCCCGTTGAATCACGTAATCTGGCCGTGGATTTGGGGCATGCCGATTTTTGGGATTGTTTTCGGGAACGTAATATATCATGCCTCGAACCCGATGTTCGTCCAGCACCGAATAGCCAGGCAGGTTTTCCCGAAGAAATCGAGATAGAAGAGCTTGAAAGAAGCGGTTCATGTCGAAGAGAAAACCAGGAAGGTTCAATTCGCGTCCGCCCGCCTCCAAGGACAGTCCCTGGCCCCCGAGGAGAATCGCTATGATAGATATCGATGGCCTGTATGCCGCAGTCTGCCTCGTCATCTCGCGGGAAAGCCGCTTCATCGTCTCCTGATTCAGCGTGATCGGAGAGATACCGTCCTGGATGAGCCCCGCAAGGCGGCGAAGGTTCGCTCCAAGGATCGCGTCATCGGAAAGGCGCGCTCCAAGGCGGAGGCCTTCGAGCAGAACCTGATTTGCGAGGCAGTCTTCGAGCCTGGGATAATGGGTGCAGGGGAGTGCCGCCTGGGCGACTCCGCCCTCTCTTGCGATTCTCTTTATGTTGATCCTGCCCCTCGGTTTTGCGAGCGTCTCATCGATGCGGACGTATCTTCGGTGGAGGCCCCGCGAGATCAGCTCGCCCGCCTCTGCTGCAAGCTGGCTTATTAGAAGGTCCTGGAAAGTCTGCGCTTCAGGCGGGTAAGAGGTTTGGGCGAAGAGACGAAGGTTGCGAAGTCCGTAGGCGTACCTGAGGAGCCGAAGCAGTGGCGCGCCTTCGATCTTTGGGCGGATGGTGATCTCGATTCCCCCAAGCGAGACCTTTCCAACATACGAGAACGACCTGACAGAGAGGCCGTCTCGAAGCTCTGATACCTCCAGCATCCCATTTTTCGATAATTTTTCGGTGATCTTTTTGACTGCGGGATCGTCTTCGAGAAAAACACCCTCTAGGGCGCTGTCCGACTCTGGATCGCAGCACTCCCACTCAGACAGTGTGATGGATATTTCGTGTTCGTCCATCGCAATCAATCCTCTCAGGAGCTGCCACAAGAATCGCTCTCGCCTTCATCGTTCTCGTCTTCGTCATTCTTGCTGCCATCATTCCCGATTTCTTCTGAAACTTCAGGTCCTTGCATCGTCGCCTGGACAAGATCAGATCCGTCTTTCGAGATCTTTGAGATGACCCTAACGAACACCTCTGCCCCCTCAACCGAGTCCCTCGAATCTTCGAAGATCTCGTGTCTGATCATCTGTCTCTGAGAGTCGACGAGTTCTCCACCGAGGATCTTCTCCAGGGTCGAGTAGTCTTCGTAGCAGTACTCTTCCAGGAGAGGGATGATCTCGTCTTGAACCACCCGAGAAAAGCTCGACAAGCTCGATATCGGCTCGCCGTTTTCCATCAGGTACGAGTGGCCCACCTGGCGATTTCGGGCATCGCGCCCTACGTTATCGCAGATGCGGCGGTTGAGGGCGCCGAGCCATTCGCCCAGATGGATTTCGTTCACGACGGAATCTTTCAGCACCGATATGTCCGGCATAACTTCGATGAAGCCAAAGCGGCGCCGAAGGGCGGTATCGAGGAGCGCAATGGACCGATCTGCTGTGTTCATAGTTCCGATGACGTAGACGTTCTTTGGAACTCGCATCTGATCTCCGGAGGTTGGGAGAATTATCGGCGTTTCCCGCTTGTTCTTTTCGAGGACCGTCATCAGCTCGCCGAATATCCTTGGAATGTCGCCCCGGTTGATCTCGTCTATTATCAGGTAGAATTTGGCATCAGGATTTGCAAGAGCGTCTCTGCAAAGTTGCTTGAATATTCCGTCCTTGAGAGCGAAGCTCATCTTGCCGTTCGTCTCTTCTGGCCTGTAACCTTCGAGAAAATCCTCGTATCCGTAGGCGGGATGAAAGCAGCAGATCCTAACGGCGCCGGAATCATCTCCGCCATCGAGGAGGAATTTCTTCTGCTCTTCTGAAAGCCGATCGAAGGACTCTTCATAGTGATCGAGCGACGCCATCTCTCGGGCCGCCTTTTCGGCCCAGTAGGTCTTTCCTGTCCCCGGGGGGCCGTACAGTATCACCTGGCCTTTGCGCTCCAGGATCGACCGAATGTCCTGAACGATCTCGGGCAAAGGGACCTGCTCAAGATTATTTAATGATCTAAATAATTCTTTATGTCCCGCATTTTTCTCAAAAAATTCTCGATAGCCAGGATTTTTCTCTGATGCAATTAAATTTAGCTTCATCCAGTGTTTTAAAGGAATGATAAACGATTTTCTTTGAAAATTGCCCCTATAAGCACCCCAATCATGAAAATCTGAATTATCATGTATATCTTTTATTTTAACGGGATTTTTAAACTTGTAAAGTGGTTTATACCCACAGATATGACCCCAATCAGGATCTGGCTTCGCTTCACTTTCAGCTCTAATCAAATAACCGATATCCTTCTTGGGCGAAGTACGCCACAAAAATACCAGATCTCCCTTTTTCGTATCTCTGTGGCAACTCCAGGTGCCATAGTCACCCCATCCTGGTTCAAGATTGTTGCCTTCATAATACTCTGGCTTAGCCACCCAAAGCCAGAATTTTTGTTCATTTTCTTGGGCCATTTAGATCATACCTTCTCTGATATCTTAATGTCCTTCTTCAGAATTTCCAAACGAGATCAACCCAATCGCCCGGAGGAGTTCACCTTGGCCAGAGGGTTTGAAAAGCTCATGGTGGATCTTCTGATCATTCGCGTCCACGATGCCTGCACCCAGAATCTTCTCCAGGGTGCTGTAATCTTCGTAGAAGTACTCTTCCAAAAGCGGTATTATGTCCTCGTGAAGCGCCCTTGCAAACTCAGAAAAGTCGGTGATTGGCGTGCCGTTATCTCTGAGGAGGTAGGAGTGGCCGATCTGGAGATTTCGGGCATCTCTCCCGACATGTTCGCAGATCCTCTGGTTCAGATCTTCAAGCCATCTTCCAAGAGAGATCCCCTCGACGGTTGCTTCACCCAAAACCGACATGTCAGGCATCAATTCTATGAAGCCAAAGCGCCGCCTGAGGGCAGCGTCCAGCAAAGCGATGGATCTGTCGGCAGTGTTCATAGTCCCGATGATGTAGACATTACTTGGCACCTTGAACTGCTCGCCGCTGGTTGGAAGAGTTATGGACTTTCCGCGTTTGTCCTTTTCGAGGATCGTCATCAGCTCGCCGAATATTCTTGGGATATCGCCACGGTTGATCTCGTCTACTATCAAGTAGAAGCTCGTCTCTGGTGCGTCCTCGGCGTCCTTGCACAGTTTCTTAAACACTCCACTTCGAAGCGTGAATATCATCTGGTCTTCGGCTTGTTCGGGCCTGTACCCTTCGATGAAGTCTTCGTAGCCGTAGGCCGGATGAAAGCAGCACGTCCTCACCGCGCCGAAGCTTTTGCCATTGCCGGTTATGGAAGACTTCTGATCATCAGAAAGCTCGTCAAATCCCACATCGAAGTTAGATTGAGCCGCAAGTTCAAGGGCTGCCTTCTCTGCCCAATACGTCTTCCCGGTCCCAGGCGGGCCGTAGAGGATCACCTGGCCTTTGCGTTCGAGGATGGATTGGATTCGGTCTATCAGCTGATTTTTGGGCTCGGGATTTTTACTAACGTCCCAACAAGACCAAACGAAGCTTTGAATATCCACCATATCTCTCGGCTCAAAATCTTCCAGTTCGTCTCTGAGCTGCTGATAAGCCCCCCTGATGCGAGTATAGTTTTCTGCAGTTGGGTCTGAAGTGTACTTAAATTCGCTTTCCAGAAACTTGAGGAACCACTGAACAATCGTCGGTTTGACGAAGATCTCTGTCCCGGGATGACAGATGAAAAGAAAGTATGTCGGAAAGGTCCATTTGTTCGGGAGGCCCATTGATTTGACGTATTCTGAGTAGCGGCCCAGCCGCTCGTGAGATGGACCAGGTCCATAAAGGAGATCGAATACCGAATTGCAAAAGCTCGGCTTGTCGAGTTCAGGTTGACGGATGATGTTCAAGTCGCCACTCGAAGGATTGTTGTCCCAGAGTAGATTATTATCTTTGCCGATAGTTTTTAGCCGATCTAAAAATTCATCGAATTTGCCTTCTGCGATCAGATTCTGGAGCTGCTCTTTGCTCAACAAGTCGCGGGCTTTGGAGATTGTAACTTGCTTGTAATCGACCTCATTTTTTACAAACCTGGGATCTGAGAAGCTGCTCCAATTTGGGATATATCTGCGGATCAGTGCAACGAGTTCATCGAGCTTCTGCTTGTCTAGCGGCATATCTGAGCCGACAATGGAGATCCATACGCGAAAAATGTTTTGTTTGGTCCAGCTATTTGTGGCCGGGCATGATGTTCATAATCTACATAACTCTTCAGCGCATCTGCTGGATTTTTTGTTGATCGACCCACAAGAGCTTTTTGGATGACAGCTGACCCCTGTCGGTAGGCGGCTGTAGGTTGACAGACCAACGACGACAATTAAGTGCGGGGAACGGGATTCGAACCCGCGAACTCCTACGAGACGGGATCTTAAGTCCCGCGCCTTTGGCCACTTGGCAACCCCCGCTCTTTGGCTGCTGATTTTTGGTTGAATTATCCCATCTGGAAACGGGATTGTACCCTTTACCGCTTTAGGAGGTATAAAAATGTCCAAGAAGCGGTTAAATGTGAAATGGTCTGAAGATACCCAACCAGCAACGGATTTCAAGCGGTTATTAGTCCGATATACAAACTACTTAAAGGATATCGGTCTGCGAGAGTCTACCATCGAATCCTATGTGGGTTGTGTTGGAAGATATCTTGAGTTTGCTCAAACCGATAGACCTTCTGCAGAGGATTCTGTGAGATTTCGCGAATTGCTCCATGAAAGGGGACTTTCAAGAAGCACCATCAATAATTACAGCTTTGGCATAAAAAACTATCATAAAATGCTAGGGGAATCGATTCCAGTTCTGTTCTTGAAGGAAAATGAGCATATTCCTTATTACTTCGACGAAGACGACGTTTTAAGGATCTTCTCCGTATGCCACAACATCAAACACCTGGCGATGCTACACACCCTATTTTATGGATGCTTGAGAGCATCTGAACTGTGCCATTTAGACGACGGTGATATCGATCTAAAGAACCTCACCATCAGAGTTCGCGAGGGGAAGGGCGGTAAAGATGGGATAGTCTTCATCTCCAACGAATGCGCCACCATTTTGAAGCGGTATCTCGAAATTAGACCGCCATTAGAGATCGATGGTAATTACCCGCTATTTTATACCGACTTTGGAAAGAGGTGGGATAGAAAAGATGTTTACCGCATGTTCATCACCTACAAAAAGAAAGCTGGCATAGAGAAGACCGGCGGTGTTCACGTCTTTGCGCGACACACTCCAGCCACCATAATGATCGCGAAGGGATGCGACATACGAATTGTAAAGGAAGTGCTACGGCATCGCGATATCAGGACGACTCTTCGATATGCTCACGTTGCAGATAAGACGAAACGGGAGAGATATGAGCAATATTTGGCTTTGTGACGTCTAAGATGTCTACCGCTTTTTATACTTTTACTATTTAATCCTAATCTAGATCTAAGTAGTAGAATAATAGATTTAATGAGGACAATCATAGACAAATTGGACGCCGAAAGATTTTTCATGTAACCTGTGTTTAAGATACCGCAAAAAGAGAGATGAATGCAATGCTGGATAGGATAAGAAGCGGCCTTAAAAACGCGCGTGAAAAACAACCTGTGAAATGCCCCTCTTCGAAGAATACGCATAATTTCGAATACATCGGAAATGATGGCCCAGTTTGTCCCCATTGCAATTCAGAACTTGAAAAGATGCCAGGTAGAAAGAAAAAATGCCCATTTTGCAGCAACTTCATTTATGTTCGAACCCGGCCAATTGATGAAAAGAAGGTTTTGGTCACAGAAGAACAGAAGGAGAAAATAGATGAGCAATGGTCTATCGTAAATGGCACGCATAAAGAGTTTATTGCCAGAAAAAAAGAGTATGAAAAGACGAAAAATGAATTGAAGAGGCAGCATGGCAAAGAACCCTCTGATAACGAGGTACAGTGGGCAATATTGGAAAAAAAGCAGTATGAATACGCAAAATGTAATCACTGGGGATTATATCGAAATACAATTTTTGATATGGCCGAAATTTTAAGAAAAGAATCCAAATTGGAAATGGCTCTCGTCCGATATATTGAGGTCTGTTATTTGGATTTAAATGGACCGAGAAATATTAGTAATGCTGATGAAGAATTTTTAAGAGCGTTTCCCCCATTCGACCCTAACGAGTCATGGGCAGAGTTAGCGCCTGCTATTGTTGACCGGATTTGGCGAATATGTAAAAAGCTAGATATAAATAAAGATGCGCTAAAAATTATGTTTCTCGGACATAATCACATCGTTGAAACAAATCTTAAACTACCGTTATCTGCTGACACTGCTTGGGCGGAAATGGAGAAAGAGCTATCTAATCAATTGTAGAGGACATTCATAGTTATGGAGACGGATTAAATGAATTCTGAAGCGGAGTTATATATGCTGAAATTATTTAATGAAAAAGCAGATGTGTTGCAGAGCCGCCATTTCACAGGATCTTTAAAAGGAAGTGGATGTAAAATTTTATTGGAACAGGGGGGAGATCTTAAAATAAAACGAAGAGGTCCTAATGAAGAAGAAATTGCAGCTTTTATATTAACTTATAGATTTTTTACTCTAGATCAAGATGGAATGTCTTTTAGCAAAATAAAGAAGATATATGATCGATTGCCTGTTTCTCCTGAAAAAAAAGAGTTATTCAATTCGTTGAGAAATGAACTCAACGGCTTTTTAGATAGCCCCTCAATTGTTCAGGTTGGTAAAGAGCTTACATATAGACACATACAACAAATTATTATATATGGAGGATTAGCTCATGCAAATATTGAGAAAAAGAAAATACTTGATCAATGGATGGGTCTGCCTTTTAATATGATGGAATTAATATGGAATGAATTTATATATTCACTGGGAGAAGTTGAAAAAATAATATGTAATATTAAGGATTTAAATGATCAAGTGATAGCAGAGTTGCAGAAATAGGGAATTACACACTTGACGGATTGTCTAGTGGAGAATTGGGGAAAAGGCCCATCTTAATAGTCGATGTTTTGCCAAAATATATTCTATGTAATATTTTTTATAATATTGTTCACCAAGTCTATACAACATAATTCCAACCAGAAGCCGTCCTTTCACTTGAACGTGGGAAGAATAAAGAGTTGCCCCCTCCGCTCCTCCCCCCAACAAGTGGAGGAGGAGCTACGGGGGAAAATTAGGATAAATCCCAGAATAAATTTTGATAATTTTCTACAGTAACGACGTATCAAATTGGTGTCACCTCTATTAAAAATATTTAAGTAAGACTGCCCGTATCAATCTCTTTTATACGTAATGTATGCACTACTTATGCAGCCCATATTCGCTATGTAGCGGCTTATTTCACATCTTTTTATGCAGTTATGCATCAGATACACTAGCTAATACATCATGTCATCTGATAAAATCTGATTAAGGGGACGAATCCCCTTAACCCCTATTATACATATCGCATATACAATACTAAATTACATTGCTACATACTGGTTTTACGTTGCATAACTCCTGCATAAACCCTGCATATGGCTGCATAACCTCAATGGGTGTAAAATATCTGGAAGTTGGTATCTTTATCTCCACTATCGAAGCACCCAAAATGGTCGGCGCAAAATTTTCTGTTAGCTTGTAAACATCGTTGCCGTTGGACTTTTCCTTTGTAACGAAGTTCGTATTTTCTAGTAGTCTGTTGAGCCGTCTGGATACTGTCGATTGAGTCATCCCGGTAACTTTCACCAATTCAGCTTGTGTCCATTCCTCACGCGTTGCCATCGCCTTCAATATTGGGATCTCCGAATTTGTCATCTTTCCTCTAATGTTCTGTTGGCGGTTTGCAAAAATTCTTTTCGCAAGTTTGTAATCTTCGATGCTGGCTATCAATTCGCCATCGCTATTGGTTCTTTGCGAAAAATTCAGAATCGCAAACGCATCGATTAGATCAAAAAACTTGTTGAAATCTCGATGATTCTTTGCAGCATTCCAGATAATGAACTTCTGGAAAGGAATCAGCACTTTAAACGGGCCCCGTTCCCTGATATTCCGGGTGATGGCACGCGCTACCAATATCTCCTCATCAATTTCAAATTTTGGGCGGCCATCCGATCTCCTTCTGCCAATCTCAGCATTAATCTGGTGGTGGTGCTCTTCTGATGAATCTACATCAAAGAAAAACTGGCGATCCAATAGCTGGCTATCATTCCATACGTGATCGGTTAAGGTAATGGATGCCTACCCCTTATGGGGGTCCTGCATGACAAAGAGTGCACAAGAAGTAGAACGGCCAAGAGTGATAGAAGGTGAACTTAATCGTCTTTTTTCATTAGA
>Ga0272443_10003075_pt1 | contig 20179 bp, 10 predicted proteins | sample SSMAcet12_FD_193581 | JGI IMG/M metagenome (GOLD analysis project Ga0272443, IMG submission 193581) | Marine sediment archaeal communities from Little Sippewissett salt marsh, Falmouth, MA, United States - SSM-Acet-12 | ecosystem: Environmental > Aquatic > Marine > Wetlands > Sediment ... | reverse complement strand
AATTGCATCATTCGATCCTGATAGCGCAAGCCAATTTGAATTGCCATTTAGCCCTGAAAGTAAAAATACCACTCATTTCGTAGTGATCGACAAATGGGGTAATATAGTCAGTGCAACACAGACATTGGGTAATGCATTTGGAAGCAGGATAATGGTTGAGGGTACTGGCATATGGATGAACAATTCTATGGCATATTCAACTTTTGAACCAAAGGGTAATCCTATGGATGCCTTTCCCGGGAGACACAAGCTGTCAGGTGATTGCCCAATAATTATCATGAAAGATAATCAGCCATTTGCAGCACTTGGTTCACCCGGTGGCCATACCATTACCCAGAATGTACCACAGATAATCTTCAACCTCATAGATTTCAATATGTCAATGCAAGATGCTATTGATGCTCCAAAAATAAGTTTTGTTGAACCGGATTATATTCTTGTAGATAATATCCTGTCACCTGATATTATCAGATCATTAGAAGCGAAAGGCCATAATATCATAAGGGGTAGTATAGGCAATGCTCATGGCATCAGGATTATCAGAGATGACAAAGGTAATATTTCCGGTTTTGAGACCGGGGTGGATAGCAGGGGCAGATAAGGCCCGGAAAGTTGTATTCTGAAAACATATTAATGAATGACCGCTAGAGGGCAGAAAAGAATGAGAGTGGAAGCCCATGTCCTCTCTCAATAAAAGACAGTGTGAGTGTGAGTGTGAGTGTGGGAGTAAGGAAAAAGCTGCAACCAGAAGTTAGGTCTCTATTGAGTCAAAATTGGAAAATCCACTGACCCCTAATAATAACTTATATTAATACAGATGTCTGAACCGATATTCCATATCAGCATCCATTCCGGCAATCTCATTTAATGCCCGGGGGCCCACAAATCTAAATATACCCTCTCTGAGCTCAGGGTTTGGAAGCTGGGATTTAGCATATTTATAATTCTTCCTGTTGATAAAATTTTTCTGAACTGTAACCCCTTTAGCTGTGCTAAATGCATTTAAATATATATAGCCATCACAGAATGAACTTAATTTCATATAATCATCTGTATTATAATAACTTGTAGTATCAACCAGGTTACCAAAAGATGTTAGATTAACATTAATTCCAAAAGCATACTCTTTTGATTTAAAATTTCGTATAAATGCATCGATATAGCCATTTACGGGATATACTGATCTATCTGTAAAACCTTTCTTCCCTGGCCAGGGATAATGAAGGGCTACAGTCATAGTCTTATCACCGATCTTATCTTTAACAATTACTCCCACTCTGTTACCATGACCTTTGTATCCCGTGAATGCATGATGTATGCCACAATATATCAAGGCTTTACGATTGCTTTCAACAAAGGTGTTTATAATACTGTTCGCCATAAAACCTTCAGGATCGGCAACTCCTTTACGGACTTTTAGCATAACTTCTTCATTATATTCATCTGAACGAGTCTTCATTTGAGAGAAATCATAATCATGCATTATCCCATAAATCATAAATTTTTCTGCAGTATCGGGCAGGTTTTTGTTCAGCTCCCATGCACTTCTGAATATATCAACATATTCCTTATAACCCCAGTATGGTATCAGGTTGAAAAGAATCTGATTTGCTTTTTCCTGATTAAAGAAAGCTTTGTTGTTTATTACTTCCTTTATTAATGAACTGTCCTCCTCCAGTGCGAATTCGAATCCCATATTCCTAATTCCATTTTCGTATAATACAGGTATTAATTCACACATAAAAAGCAGGTCATGTTTTATCCGGTGATTCTCACCCAGAAATATAATATCATGATCATTGAATTCAGTAACAATGTACTCGAAAGGATCGCATGCATATTTATTAAAATCCTTTGCCAGAGCATTGTAAGTACTATCATCAAGTGTTGGCAATTCAAGCATGGAGATTGGTTTTTTCATTTGAGCAGACTTCTCCATATTCATTATTTTAATCACTATTTCATTCCTGAAAATTATGACCAGTAATACTATTACGAGGATACCTGTGAAAAACCATAGTGTAATCTTCTTAACTAATTTCATTGCCGTTGGGGATTTAATATAATAACCTAAAGACGCACTTGAATTAATATTTGCTGCAAAAAATATAGTTAACTTTGGGTATGAAACAGAGTATATATTGTTATGCTTCAATTGATTAATAAGTCAATCGCTATGATCCATAATAATCCTTAAATAATTTATTATTATAGAACGTGAATATGCTATTCGGTGATCGCAAAGGAACTGATTTACATTTACTAAGACAAATTATCCTTCGCCCAACCTTCACAATGCTAAAAAGGGCGGGGTGAGTGAGACCGAGTATGAGAAACGAATCAGGCTTTGCCGGATGAGCTCGACGAACGCAGTGAGTCAAAAACATCACGAGAGTGCTCGCTCTCGCTTGCCGGCCGAAGCCTTGGCGAAGGCTGGCTCTCACTCTCACTCTCGCTCTGTTTTCAGTACCCGGAGCGAACGGAAGTTGCAAATGCTTTGTGATATTTATAAGGTGTAAATTAGTTGTTCCTGAAGGAATCAACAAGGTTTGATGATGCCAGTCGGTAGGCTTTCATTCCAACCAGCAATAAGCACAGAAAGAGTGAAAGAGAAAATGAAATCACAAAAGGTAAAATACCTATTTCTATTTTAAACGCAAAAGTATTTAACCAGCTCCGGGATAATAAATATGCCAGAGGAAAGGCTATAGCTGACGCTACAATGATTGTAATGATAAACTCTGTTAACAGAGACCGGATAATTTCCGGTGTACTGGCTCCCAAAAGCTTCCTTATTCCTGTTTCCATTTTTCTGTTTGCCAGCACAAATGATGAAAAACCAATTAAACCTACCAGTGCTATTATTATACCGGCAAGAGTAAAAATTAATGCTATACTGTTTGCCGATTTTTCAGCATTATATTGAGAATCAATAATATCTGAAAGAAAATAATACTCAAATACAACATCAGGGTATAGCTCATACCATTTTCCCTGTATACCTGATAATGTGCTTGAGGTATTAGAGGGGTCTATTTGCATTGTCAGGTACTTAAACGTCTGGGGGAACCATGCCATAATAAGCGGGGCAATACTATTCTGAAGGCCTTCGTAATGAAAATCTTTTACAACACCAATGATCTCACCTTCTATATTTCCCAGTCCACTTTGCAGCCTGAGCCCCAGGGCCTGTTCTGATGATGAGAGGCCCAGGTCGCGTACAGCTGCTTCATTTATTACAAAAGTTGTTTGTTTTGACCAGTCAGCAATATCAGTAGCAAGAAGATCGTAATCAAAGCTCCTGCCGGCAATTATTTCGAGCTCATATATATTAAAAAAGTCAGGATCAGAGAAAAGATGGAAAATTGAATTATTCAGTTCCACACCCTTATCAAGGCTTTTTACATTCCATGAATACAATTTCTCACCCGGGGTATTTGATGATGCACAAATTTTCTTCACACCCGGGCAATCCTGGAAAATCTGTTTGATCTCCTCAGGTGAATTCCTTATTGAAGCCCAGGCCCCACCGTTAAAGCGTACTATCAGTTGTAAATCTTTCTTATATCCAGGATCGACAGATTCCATATAACGTATTTGCCTGCTTGAAACAATAGTAACGATTATAAGAATTGTTGAAAACACAAATTGAATAATCACCATTAATCTCCTGATAAATAACCCTTTTGGCCCTGCAATAGTCGATTTCATTGCACTGGCAGGCTGTATCTTAAAAACATAATACGCCGGATAAATTGAAATAACAGAACTTACTATTAATATGAATAAGACAACAAATAATATATTCCATCTTTCTGAGAGCAGGCTATTTAAACTCACAGGAAGAAAATAACCAGTGAACCAGGGCATTATTCTTATTGAGACCAGTGTTGCAACAAGAATAGAGATGAGCAGAATAAATACCGTTTCAAGGAAAAATGGTGAGATAACCTGGGAGCCTTTTGCTCCAAAAGATTTATTAATCCCTATCTCCCTGTTCCTTTTAATCGTATTTGCTACCGCAAGGTTGATATAATTAAGAATAGAGATTAAGAGGACGAAAATACCCATAGATGACAAAAGGAATAATACCTTCTTATTTCCCGGGGAGATCAGCTCAAACATTAATGCAGGAGAGAGGTGGATCTTACTTATCTCCTGCAGGAAAAACTCAATGGTATTACCTGAAGCCCGAATCCTGTCTCCTGAGTAATCGTAAGCTATATCCTTGATTAATATTTCAAAATCGGACCTGTTAATACCTTTCATAAGCTTAAGGTAGGTATAACACTCTGTTCCAAGCCAGTTAGTCATTTCCTCTTCATCCATGACAGAGTTAAGAGACGCAAGAAAATCAGCCTTCAAATGGCCGGGCTCAGTCTGATCCTCAATAATTCCCGTAATTTCGTACAGGTCCCCATTTATTTCCAGACTTTTTCCGTAAGCCTGTGCCTCACCGAAAATCATTTCGGCAGCACTCAGGGATAAAATGATTGAATTCGGTCTTTCAAGAGCTGATGCAGGGTCACCATTAATAAAATTATATGATAAAATATTCAGGATTTCATTCTCTGCAAACAGGAAGTTGTCTGCATAAAAAGAATTCTCTTTGTATGTAAGCTGTATCTTTATAAAGTGCCTGTATACCCTGGCTACATTTTCTACCTGATGAAACTTTTGAGACAATGCTGTTGCCAGCGGCCAGGGAGTTGCTGCAAATTCCCTTGTAGATGCTGCTGAGCTAATCTTCTCTGTCACACGAAAAATCCTGGAAGAGTCATCGTGATGATTATCATATGATAACTCCTGCTTTGCATATAATAATACCAGTAATACACATATCAGGCCAATAGTCAGTCCTGATGTATTTACCAGGTGAAATTTATAGTTAGACCTTATGCTGCGGTAAACTGCTTGGATATATTTTAAGATCATTGATCCTTTTTAATAAGGATATTATATGAAGACGCCCGTCATCTTCAAGTAAATGGAAACATAGTTATAAACTAAATAAAAGACTGCTGGCAAATTATACTGATGCATCAAACAGAGCCTTTCGGTAATATTACAGGTTATACCACGACAGAATTTATTTGTGGTCTCAGAATATAATATGTTTACAGCAGCGGACATAAATAAACTCCTGTAAGATAAAAAATTACAGGATATATAGGTACCCCCAACGGACGGAAGTTGCAACCGGGTTTATGATCATTTTCTGCACAAGATACTTAGCTCTCGAAATCTATATTCAAGTAAATCAGATATATATTATTATTGCAGTAGATGCAGTGTTTGAAGGATGTGAAATATCAGACCAAAATTCCCTACGCCATTACGTTACTATTAACTGGAAAAGGTTACCTTATATAAAATCTCAACGAAACAATAATACCCATTGAGGCAGTAGTAACCTTATCACTACCCTGCATCAAACTCCTCACCTGGTTCTCCTGGGTAGAAAGATGAAAAGATGATACTTCTGAGTAGTTTTAGATGTCAGTGAATTTCCTTTTGTAGAACAATCACACTGAAATTTGATATCTACTCTGAGGGTAAAAGTAATAGCCTCCTAATGCGATTAGTTCAGGATTAATTGTTTTGATCATTAAATTTCCATCTATACCATTTTTAACATCACTGCGAATCCTTCATATGGAACATCAGTAATAAGCACATTATAATCGTGATAATAACCCGAATACGAATAAGTTCCTTAGCTCGAATAATATTTAATAACAGGTATATGCCCGAATAATGAGAATGTATTACAGATAACCGATATAGAAAAAGCAAGGAAAGGGTATGGTGAGGGAAGTTATTATAATAAATATAGTCTCAAATATTAATCATGTTTAAGAGTTACTGCTGGCACCTGCCTTGAAACCTTACCTGCATGAGAGCTGATAGTAATTATGGTTATTGAAATAATAAACATCGCAGCTAAAATAAATGACCAGACTGAAATATCAGTTTTAAACGCAAAATTCTCAAGCCAGCGAGTAACAGAATAATATGCTACAGGCCAGGCAATTATATTTGCCAGTAATACTGGTTTAATAAAATTTCTTATAAGCAGTAGTAGTGTTTTTCTGTTGGTTGAACCAAATACCTTCCGGATTCCCATTTCTTTAGTTCGCTGGTTAATCTCGAAGTCAGACATACTGAACAGACCAAGACATGCGAGTAATACTGCAAGTATAGCAAATGAAGCAAATACAGAGGCCAGGCGTTCTTCAGATTCATAAACCAGGCCAAATTCTTCATCAAAAAAACTGTACTGGAATGGCATTTCCGGCGAAAACTCCTGAAATATCTCTTTTATAGTATCAATTGTTCCCGGTATATCTAAACCTGAAATCTTTATAGAAAGAAACGCTGTTGCATTCTGATCAAGGAAGAGATATAAAGGTGCTATATCTGTGTGAAGTGATTGAAAATGAAAATCCTCAAATACACCAACTACCTTTCCTCTGCGACCATCCCAGTGGCTTATCTCCATTCCTATTGGGGATTCCCAGCCTGCCATATCTACAGCAGTCCGGCTAAGCATAAAGGCTCCTGAAGCATCAGATGGGTATTTCTTTGAGAAGCTTCTGCCCTTAGAAATACTAATATTATATAACTCTGTATAATTGTATCCAACATTATTATAGTATATAGGTATACAGCGTGCAGGATCCGGATCCTCACAGAACCAGTCAGGTCTTGTGAATACAGTAATATTGTGTGGCAGGTGATCAGAAGTTGACACATTCAGTATGTTTCTGCTGGAAAGCAATTCTGATTTTAAAGGGTCCATATTTCTTGAAAGGTTATGGTCATATACCCTCATAGTGATTATCTTACTCCTGTCATAACCCGGGTCTCTGTCCATCATGAATCCGATTTGTTTCCTTACATTGATAGTCAGGATAATCAAAACCAGAGCTATAATAAACTGCGACAGGACTAAAATATTTCGCAAACGTACCCCTCCTGTCTTTATTATCGATTCTCCTTTCAATACTGCTATGATGCTCACACCCGAAACCGATCTCGACGGAAAAAGGCCTGTAATGAAACCAATCAATACAGAAAGCAGGAATAGAGAAGGGATAACGAAAGGCAGATCACCGAAGCCTATTGCCAGCTCTCTATCCATAAAATCTCCGAAATATGGCAGGGCAATATAAGCGATCAGTGTAGCAAGAAGGGTTGAAATTAATGCAATGATTACCGATTCTGACATAAACCTGGAGATAAGTTGCTTTTTGCTTATTCCAAGAGCTTTACGTATACCTATTTCCCTGTTTCTCTTGCCGGCTAATGCAGTACTGAGGTTGATATAGTTTATAGATGCAATAAAAAGTATTAACAGTGCTATTGAAATGAAAATAATGACAATCCTGATATCGCCATTTACCTGAATCTCCTGCTGCCTGTGAGAATAAAGATGAATTTCTTTAACAGGCTGAAAAAAGAAATACTGCTCATATGGCTCACCTGAATCTGCTGACCAGCCCGTAAGTTCTTTCTCAAGTTCTGTTATACCCTTATTTAGTTTAGAGATATCTGCACCATTATGAACTTTAATATAAGAATAGGTGTAGTTTGAACTCCAGCTGTCAGGATTATTATTTGTCGACTCGAAGAAATTATCTATAGGGAATACAATATTAAAATTGAAATGCGTATTTGAAGGCATATCCCTGAATACTCCGGCTATAACATAGTCACTGCCGGATGAAACAGTTAATATTTTACCAAGAGGATCATCATTGCCAAATAGCTTTTTTGATGTGCTTTCAGAAATAACGACATCATTAGGTCTTTTCAGTATCGTGCTTTTATTACCAATCAGGAATTCTATATCAAAGACCTGGAAAAACTCGTTATCAGTCCAGTAGTAATTCTGTTCAATAAAGGATTCATTATCTACCTTAAATAACAGATTATCTCTTCTTATGAAACGTGAAGCAGCATCTATTTCAGGAATCCTCTGCTTTAATGCAGGTGCCATAGCAGGAGGACTGCAGGTATACTCCTGTCGTACTACCCTGTAGATATTATTATAATCTTTGAAAGATCTGTCATAGCTAAGTTCATGCCTCACAAACAGTGAGATAATTATAAAAGCTGCAAGACCTATTGAAAGACCTGCTATGTTAATGACCGAGTAATATTTGTTTTTTAAAACAGACCTGAATGCTTCTTTAAATTGTTGTGTAAACATATTAATAAATTTTTTCCATTTGTAAGATTCTAAGCCGGTTCATGGTGTTTTATACAATGACGGATAATTGATCAAATAGCTGTACAGAAATCATATTATTTATTAAACACGGTTGGAACAGAGACACCTTCCCATGAACACAAAACTTGGGTTGAAAATAGAAAAAGCCTTAGGAATTGATGAAGCATAATTTATGACTTTGCAGGTTTTTTATTTCAATTTTATTGGACACTAGGATAAAAAATTCGTCTTTTAAATGATAACTATATACAAACCTATCCAAATTAAATAAACGTATAAGCTAAAGGTAATTATGAATATTAGTCACATCCTGAAAGTATACTTTCGAAATTTTAGAAAAGAACTCTACCAGAATATTATAAAGATCATTGGCCTGACAGCTGGATTAAGCTGTGCCCTCCTTGTTTTCCTCTTCCTGCAGGATGAGTTAAGATATGAAAAACAGTATCCAAAGCATGATAGGATTTACAGATATGGTGCAGGCATGTCTATAGGAGGGCCTCAAACAAGCCAGCCGACAGTCAATCCTGCTGCCGGACCCGTTCTGATGAGATCTATTCCTGAGCTGGAGAACTTCTTCAGATACAGAAACATAGGGGAGGTTCTGATCAAATATGAAGAAAATAATTTTTTTGAGAGTAATATGGCATACGCTGATTCTTCCATTCTGAGCATTCTTTCAATCCCCCTTATTATAGGCGTTCCATCGGAGGCTCTTACTGACCCTTTTTCAATAGTCATTGATCAGACTCTCGCGAATAAAATTTTTAGTGACTCAAACCCTGTTGGCAGAGTTATCGATATTGACGGATATGGTTCCTTTACTATAACTGGCGTGATGAAAGACATGCCTGAAAATACCCATTTAAATTCCAGCGCATTTATTTCATTTCATACCCAATTTGTAGGTGAAGAAGAAATTCAATCTCCTACCAGGTTCTTTGGAAATATGTATTCCAATCTATTCTTTCTTGCATACCCGGGAACAGAAAAGTCTGTTATTGAGAATCAATTGCAAAGCTTTTATGATAATCACCTGAAGGATATTGATCCAATAAATTATGTGTCTATCATTGAACCTCTTAAAGACGTCAGGCTTAAATCAATAATATCACCGGAATATTCAAGGAGAAACCGTGTTTATTTTTTCGCCTTTTTAACTATAGGGCTGGTAATAGTAATATTATCAATTATTAACTACTTCAATTTATCAACCAGTAGTTCCATAAACAGGTCTAAAGAGATAAGTCTCAAGAAGGTTAATGGTAGCAAGGACTCACAGCTAATATTTCAGTTTAACCTGGAGTCTTTTATCACGGTATTATTTTCTTACATATTTAGTATTATTATTGCTTACCTGGTGCTGGAGAAATCAGGAATCAATAACATACTTCATAAAAACCTTGAAATAAGACTTCTTTCAAATTCCGGACTTCTTATATATACACTCAGCTCTTTAATAATCATAGGTCTTCTGGCAGGATGGTATCCATCAGTAATACTATCACGAACAAAACCAATAGAGTATCTGAAGGGTACATACTCCAGATCGGCAAAAGGCAGGAAACTTAGAAATGTACTCGTAGGATTCCAGTTTGTCATGTCAATTTCTGCTATAGTAATAATTCTCCTTATGGACTCACAGCTTAAGTATATGATCAACAGCGACCTGGGTTTTAAGTCAGAGAATTTTATGATAATTCAGGCAAGGAATGATGAATTGATAAATACCATGGAGTCTTTTAGGGATGAACTGCTTCGTTATCCTGGAGTAGAATCGGCCACTTTTGCCAGGAGATTTCCGGGTACCGGCATCTCCGGGACCGCGTTTAAATGGCAAACTGAAGAAGGTGACATGAAAATGCATGCCTTCACGGCCATGTTGGCTGATAAATATTTTCCGTCCAGTTTAGGTCTCGAAATGATTGAAGGCGAGAACTTTGAAAATTACACCGAGAATGACAGTGTTCGTTATTTTCTTGTTAATGAATCTCTTGTTGCTGACATGGGATGGACTAACCCAGTTGGTAAGAAGAATGAACTCGGAACAGTAATTGGTGTTGTAAAAGACTTCAAATATAATTCACTTCATAATGAATCCGGGGCAGCCTTTATTTGCCTGTATCCTGTTCCCAGGAACAATCTGGGAATTAGGATTACGAAAGGGTCGGAAAAGGCTACTTTTGAATTTGTTAAAGATAAATGGGCCGATATAAGTGGTGGCACACCCCTAAGCTATAGTTTCCTGGAAGATAATATTGCTGAAAGCTATGCATCTGACAGGGATCAGCAATCATTACTTGCCTTTCTTGCGATGATCACTCTGCTTATAAGTGGACTTGGTCTTCTGGGCATAACTTCACAATCGATGATTCTCAAAACAAAAGAGGTAACCATCAGGAAAGTCTTTGGAGCTGATAAGAGCCAGGTTACGATAGTTCTGTTCAAAGATGTCTTATACCTTATTGGTGTGGCAATAATACTTTCCACTCCGCTGATTGTATGGTTATATAAAAAATGGGTTCAGAATTTTGCGTTCCAATCAGATATTAAGATTATATATTTTATAATCACTGATTTAGCAATTTTGATTTTTGCAATTGTTCTCTCAAGCTATCATGGTTTAAGAGTTATAAACAGTAAGCCAATTGACAAACTGCGTTACGAGTAAGCCTGCAGGTAATAATAAATTCAAGCCATAGATACACCTGTCGCCTTCCAGCTTCCTGATAAGTGAAAAAAGTGTGATCCCTCCTTCGCCAAGGCTACGGAGGACGCAGTGTGAGTGTGAGTGTGAGAACCGAACCACGCCTTGGCGTGGTGAGCTCGACGAACGCAGTGAGTCAAAAACTTCACGAGAGTGCTCGCTCTCGCTCTCTCTCTTTTTCGGTACCCCGAACCAGTCCAGTTCGAAACAAGTTTGAAACCTTTGTAGTACCTACCTGAATTTCTGGATTTGAAAGCCATATACTTCCCCTTGATCTTCATCTGAAGTTGCGAAGTGATCATTGCATTAAGCAAATTGACATTACCATTGCATTGACGTTTTTAAGGAAGGAAATCCTTGATTAATAAATAATTTGGAAAACCAATAGTAGTGCCATAACTTTGATTAAATCCAGATTAAATTGCTAAATTCCGAATATGAACAATAAAACCTCATTTCTTCAAAAACTAAGTTCCAATCCTATTATTCAGTCACTTGTCTTTTATATTAGCGGGTCCTGGCTCCTCATGGAAATGTTGAATTTCATTATTGACAAGTATGATTTGTCTGAACGCATATTGGATATTTTGCTACTTATTCTTGTATGCGGATTACCTGTTTTTGTATTATTGGTCTGGTATTTATCAAGGAGAGCCGGTTCTGTAAATGGTAAGAAAGATAGTACAAGTGAATCACAGGCTGAAGTTAGACAACTTCATAGTAAGCTAAAAGTAGGTACAAGGTGGTGGGTCATTTCAGTTTTGATTCTGATCGTTTTGATCCTTTCAGTAAGTTTTAGACTAATATTTCACAGTATTAAAACCAACTGGACACAGAATGAAGCCATTCCTGAAATTGAAAGACTATGGAACAATAACGAATATTCAGCCGCCTTTGGACTTTATAACAAGGCAAGAAAGTATATCAGGGATGAAAAGGTTAATTTGGATCTGGAGAAATCTCTAATACAGAAACTATCAATAATTACAGAACCTCCGGGAGCAGAAATATTTATCAAAGAGTACGCAGCTACTGATGATAAATGGCAATCTCTTGGATCAACACCAATCGATAGCTTGGAGATGCCATATCGGGTATTTTATCAGTGTAGGATTATTAAAGAAGGCTACGAACCGGTACTGGCAGTATTTTCAAGCAGCCAGGGAATGTTCTCCAGGAAGCTCTTTAGAAAGGGGGAAATCCCACAGGGGATGGTTCATGTCAATGGTCTGATGGAGGATCAATATGCGGATCATCTTAATGATTCACAGGATTTTTTCATAGACAGGTATGAAGTCACCAACAAGCAGTTTAAAGCGTTCATTGATGACAACGGTTACAGGGATCGCAGCTTCTGGAAGCATAAGTTTATTCATAACGGGAATCCAATAAGCTGGGAGGAAGCCATGAGCTTTTTCGTGGACAGGACAGGCAGGCCCGGGCCGGCAGACTGGATAGCGGGCGACTATCCCAAGGGTATGGATAAATACCCGGTAAACGGGATCAGCTGGTACGAAGCCGCAGCATATGCTGAATATATTGGAAAGGAGCTGCCCACACTCATGCACTGGTATAGCGCCATGGGCAAACACATTTATCATTTCAACAGGTCTTTTCCAGCCTTACTCACACCTGCAAGCAATCTCATAGAAAACCATCCTGTCGAAGTCGGAGCTTATAGAGGAATAGGCTGCTTTGGAACCTATGACATGGCAGGAAATGTCAGAGAATGGTGCTGGAACCCTATCAGGGATGGAAAACTGGTTATTGGCGCGGCCTGGAATGATTCCTATTATCTTTATTTCACACCTGACCAGGCCCCCCTCTTTGACCGATCTCAAAAAAATGGGTTCCGGTGCGTGATCAACCCTAACAGAGAATCCCTGGACGAAACCGTTTTTGGGCCTGTCCCCACTGTACATAAAAGAGATTTCTTGAGTGAGACCCCTGTTTCTGATGAAGTATTCAACATTTACAGGAACCAGTTCCTTTATGACAAGAAAGATCTCAACGCAGTTATAGAATCAAGGGATGAGGAAGCGGAAGAATGGGTACTGGAGAAAATTTCATTCGAGGCTGCCTATGGAAACGAGAGGGTCTATGCTTACCTGTATTTGCCTAAAAAGGGCAATCCTCCCTTCCAGACCATGGTTTCATTCCCTGGTGATGGGGCACTTATCCAGCATTCATTTGCAGAATCGACTTATAATAAACGTCTTACCTTCATGGCAAGCAATAATATAGCGGTCCTCCATCCTGTATACTATGAGACGTGGGACAGGTGCCAGAGCATGAATGACAGCCTGGACAATCCGAAAGAGAATCATACGTTCACTGAGCATCTTGTGAAGTGGGTTAAGGACTTCAGAAGGTCGATTGATTATCTTGAAACAAGGGAGGAAATTGACAACAATAAGATCGGGTATTTTGGATACAGCTGGGGAGGGATGATGGGGGCTATCATCCCGGCGGTAGAAGACCGGCTAAAACTGTGTGTGCTGGGGGTACCCGGTATGTATTCCTATAACAAAGCACTGCCGGAGGCTGACATTATCAATTATATCACACGGGTAAACATACCGGTGCTAATGATGGATGGGAGGTATGACAACTTACAAGTGTATGATAAGGATGTCTACCCGATGTACAAGCTTTTCGGCACGCCTGAAAAAGATAAACTGCTCAAGCTTTACGATACGGGTCATTATTTGCCACAGACACAATTGATCAGGGAAACCCTGGCGTGGCTTGAAAAGTACTGGGGACCGCCTTTGTAATTGTCACCCCTCTCTCCTGCGGGAGAGGAATAAATCAGCGACAATTAAGCTTCAGAATAATATTATGGATATTGGGAAAGCATCCTCATTATGTCACTACGTTTCGTCTCACTAGTTCGATCAGAAAAATCGTATCTCAGTTGCTGGATCTAAGCTGCAAATATCGACCTAATTGAGCACCCTTCTCCGATTTCAAGTGAGCAGTCTGTGTGTAATTATAACAAATTATTGTTATGACTTGATATTGTTATGTTTCAATCTCGGTATTAGGTGCTCAGTCATTTGCGGAATCATATGCTTAGTTTGTTCCTGAATGAAGTGCTAAATCTATCCGGATTATGCATCTTGGCTGCATCTTTACAGAAAAGCTCGCTTTGGAAAATGTGAAAGCCGTAACACCTGTATTCACAGAACCAATACAACTCATATTCAGGATTAGTGAGAAGTTGAGAAGATCTAAAAATAAGAATGATGTCGATTTTAGTCAGCCGATGGTTGCAACTCTGACAAAAAAACCGAATTTAAAAATTCAAAAGTTTCAACCCTGAGCTTACCCACTAATTTTCTAATTTCCTGATTTGGGGAAAAAGCATCTTTGAAATTTCCTCTAGACGATGTAAGTTGTCACATTATTCTTCCTCATTCATTGCAACAGTTGCATACAAATAATCAATAATTGCAGCAGAGTCAAAAGCACTCCCCCTGGTAATTACCATGAAATTCTTTCGATCCTTTTTGCTGAACCGAGAAGAGCCCACCTCCCCCTCCGCGCGCATCCTTGGCGGGGGGGGGTAAATGCTTTTACCCCCGGGACTGCGTCCGGGGCTATTATTATTTTCCCCCTCCGGGGGATTGAGCATAAAGCAGGGGGCAAGGAGCAGGGAGTGAGAGGGTTTCAGAAGACACGGAACAAGAAAGTGTGAGCCCTCCTTCGCCAAGGCTACCGAGGACGCAGTGTGAGTGTGAGTGTGAGAACCGAACCACGCCTTGGCGTGGTGAGCTCGAGGAACGCAGTGAGTCAAAAACTTCATGAGAGTGCTCGCTCCCGATTTGTCAGCCGAAGCTGATGCGAAGGCTGGCTCACACTCTCGCTCTGTTTCAGTACCCCCAGCGGAGGGATGTTGCAACATGCTTAGTTGCACTTTTGAATTATCAGTTAATTAAGCCCCTGCTTCTTAATAAAGGTTCGATACGTGCTTCTCTTCCGCGAAAGTTAACATACATTTCAAGGGGATCCATTAAACCGTTGGGCTCCAGAATGTTCTTGCGGAATGATTGAGCTTTTTCCTGATCAAATAATGAAGTTTCATTAAATGCTTCAAAAGCATCGTTATCCAAAACTCCTGACCATAGATAACTATAGTAACCGGCAGAATATCCACCAATAATATGAGAGAAATATGTGGTCCTGTACCTTGGTGCAATTTCTGGTATTAATTTTCTCTTTGAAAAGAATTCTTTTTCATAAGCTCTTATATCAATATCCCTCTCTCCAGTTAATGAGTGATACTCCATATCAAGAAGAGCGGCCGCTACGAATTCAACTGTAATAAATCCTTGATTAAACAGACTTGAGTTCTGTATTTTTTCAATTAACTCATCAGGTATTACTTCGCCGGTCTCATAATGTTTTGCATATACTTTTAAGACCTCAGGATGTGTTGCCCAGTGCTCCATTATTTGAGAGGGAAGCTCAGTAAAGTCTCTTGCCCTGAAGGTAGTTTGATAACGTACGTTAGAGAATAAGCCGTCTAATGCATGACCAAACTCATGGAAAACCGTAGTTACATTATCTAAGCTCATTAAGGCTGGTGCATCGCCAATGGGTCCGCTTGCATTGGTAACAAAAGTTACAATGGGTATGGTTTTATTGCCATCATCATCAATCTTATAGCTACGATAACTACCGCACCATGCGCCACCACGTTTGCTGGCTCTTGAATAGTAATCCTGGTATAATACTCCAATTGTAGTTCCATCCGCTTCCTTTACTTCATGAGCAAAGGCATCCGGGTGAGGTAATGGGATATCTTTAATCTCAGTGAAAGTTATCCCATATAATTTATTGGCCACATAGAAAATCGCTTCCTGAACATTCTGACGAGAAAAATAAGGACGAATTTGTGCGTCTTCAAAATTATATTTCGCAGCGCGTACCTTTTCAGCATAATACCACCAGTCCCAAGCCTCTATTTTGAAGTCGTTCCCCTCAGCATAAACGATCTCCTGCATTTCTTTAACTTCTTTTTTGGCAACCTCTAATGCCGGCCACCATACTTGATCAAGTAAGTCATAAACACGTTCTGATGTTTTAGCCATTCTTGTAGATAATACAAGGTCCGCATGACTCTTATAACCCAGTAACTTTGCTTTACGCACTCTTAAATTAAACACCTCTTCACAAATATTCTTATTATCTCTTTCATTATCGTTATCACCACGCATGGTATAGGCTGTATAAATCTGTTTACGTAATTCACGATTTTGACAATACGTCAGGAAAGGATACATACTGGAGCGCTGGGTTGTATAAACCCATTTACCGTCCATACTATCCCTTTTTGCAGCCTCAGCTCCTGCCGTTCTGACACTTTCCGGTAATCCTTTTAAATCATTTTCATCTTCAATAATTAATTTGTAGGCATTTGTCTCACCCAATAAATTTTGACTGAACTGAACACCCAGGGAGGAGAGTTGTTTATTTATTTCTTTAAGCTCCTCTTTTGCTTCACCTTCTAAATTAGCCCCATTTCTTACGAAACCGTTATAAAGGTTCTCCAATAAATATAGCTGATCGGATTCAAGACTTAAGTCGTCCTTCTGTTCGTATACAGCTTTGATTCTGGCAAACAATCTTGGATCAAGGCGAATCTCATCGTTATGAGCTGACATGATAGGAGACAGTTCTTTAACGAGTGCCTGGATCTCAGGAGTTGTATTTGCACTGTTTAAACCATACAAAATGGGTGTTACTTTGTTCAGGAAACTACCTGTTCGTGTATATGCAACAATGGTATTTTCGAAGGTTGGAGGATCTGGATTAGTAAGAATAGCTTCAATTTCAGCTTTTTCCTGCTTCATACCCTCTTCAATTGCAGGCATATAATGCTCTATTTTAATAAGATCAAATGGAGGAACTCCAAATGGGGTATCAAATTCAGCAAAAAATGGATTATCATTCTTCACCTCTTGTTGGTTACATGCAGTTAATACAAACAGTACTAAGCAGCAAAAGATAAGTGGTTTCTTCACAGTTTTATATTTGGTTAGTAATTAATTTACAGGTAAAAATATTAAATAGGTTCTGTCGCATCTATTAAAACATCCTCTAAAATAATGAATTAAATCTTAATCTATGCAGCCAGGGTTTGAAACGATTTAAACATACTTCGCTATTTTAGAAATCAAAACGATTCTTCTTGATCAAATGAACTTTCTTTTCCAATTAATGTCCTTCTTGCTAATTCAAATTCCTTAAATCCTAAGCCTTATTGAATTCACAATATAAAACCTGACAAGAGAAGGCAGTTTCCATGCCGGTAATTATCACAGAATATCACTGGAAGTCAGATAGTGCTCCAATTACTAAGATACTTGTACGAATCTTTGAATAATAATTCGTATTTGATAAAGGAAGACTTGCAAAACTATTCTATACTAAACCAGTACAAATCATCCTTATTAGTGGAGGTTTATGAATATCCAAAAAACAACAGGAGGTCAAATTTTACCTCCTTTTTCGTTTGGTACCCCCAACGGACAAAAGATGCAACCATTCTAATAATTATCTGTGGTCTTAATTCTCCTCAAGAAATAGATAAGTGAATCCCTTTTTATTTGCCATTAATAAGCAGTTGAGTTATATTTATATATCCAAACCAGACCATTATGCCTGAAAAATCAGACAATCCATATAACTTCTGGCAGGAACTTAAACGAAGGAAGGTTGTGCGTGTGATTATTGTTTATGCAGCTGCAGCGTATGTTATCCTTGAATTGGTTTCTATCATTGCCGAACCCTTTGGATTACCCGAGTGGACATTAAAGCTGGTATTCGTATTATTGTGTATTGGATTGGTCATTTCGATCGTCCTTTCCTGGATTTATGATGTTACACCTGAGGGAGTCCAAAAAACGAAACCTGTTAGCACCAAAACAAAACATAGAGTAGAAAAAACTGCAAGAAGTGTAGGCTGGCAAATTGCCACGGTTGTAAGTATTGTAATCATTATTGGTTTACTGGCAATCAATATTTTTAGTATCAGAAAAAAAACAGAAAATGATATAATCCTTGAAAAATCGATTGCTGTATTACCATTTGCAAATCTGAGCAATGATCCTGAACAGGAGTATTTTTCAGATGGTATGGTTGATGCAATACTGGACAATCTGTTCAAAGTTGGTGATCTGAAAGTTATATCAAGGACTTCCTCGATGAGATATAAGGATACTGAACTCACATTAAAGGAAATTGCACAGGAGCTGAAAGTAACTTCGATCCTGGAAGGTAGTGTCCAGAAGGCAGGTGAAAAGGTGAGGATTACTATTCAGCTTATAGATGCAGAATCCGATACTCATTTATGGTCCGATATTTTTGACGGAGTATTATCAGATGTGTTTGCTTTTCAGTCAGATGTAGCCCGGGCAGTTGCGGATGAGTTAAAAATAGCTCTCAGTGCAGAGGAAGTTAATCACCTGGATGTCAGTATTCCTTCTTCCAATCCGGTTGCATACGATTTCTACCTGAAAGGTAATGATTACTGGTCAAGATTCAATGCAGTACTTGCACGGGATATGTATTCCAGGGCTATTGAGGAAGATTCATTATTCACTATAGCATACGCTAAAAGGGCAATGATGAATTTCTTTTTATTCTGGAACAGAACGGAAAACTGGTTCGAAAGCAAATTTAATGGATTAAGGGACCTTCAACGAGCGCTGGAATTAAATCCAAAGTTAGTAGAAGTTCGATTTGTTGAAGCAGTCAAAAAATACTGGATAGACAGAGAATATAATGAGTCTATAAGATTGCTCAATGATTTAAAGAAAACCGCACCCAATATGGCTGATATATATGCCTGGACTGCATATAACCTGAGACGACAGGGTAAAATGAATGAGTGTCTTGAAGAACTTGAAAAAGCAATAGGCATGGACCCGTTCAATGCCAATTATATTCAAAATTTAGCCCAGACACATGACCTCCTTCATCAATATGAAAAAATGATTGAATGGTCAGAGAAAGGATTATCATTTGTCCCGGATCATGAGCAATTTAATTCTGGTATCTATAATGCAAACCTCAAAATTTCCGGTGATGTGAACCTGGCCGTGGAGAAATCGGGGCTGACAGCTGATGACCTTGAATATGATATAAATTATTATACCAGGCAATATGACAGACTTATCCCTATAATTAAGGAACAAACTAACTACATAGGGTCTCAGGCCGGTTTTGAACCACCAATCTACCAACTGGCACTGATATATTTCCTTTCCGGCAACCAGGAACTCTGCAAGCAGTATGCTGATTCATCAGTTACTGTTTTACTTGGATTATTAGAAGAAATCCCGGATGAAGACAGGTTTTTTTCTACACTTGGAAGATGTTATGCCCTGGCTGGAAAAAGAGAAGAAGCTATTGCCTGTGGGAAGAAAGCTCTTGAACTGAAACCATTGAGCATGGATGCTTTTCAGAACCCAGACAGGGAAGAGGATATGATGGAAATATATGTACTTATTGGGGATTATGATCGGGCAATGGATAAAATGGAATATCTATTATCCATTCCAAGCTGGTTTTCAAGAGGCAGGCTTATTGCTGATCCATTGTTTGATAGGCTTCGTAACCTGCCAAGGTTCCAGAAAATAATTGAATCTGGCAATTAAGAATAGATATACTTGATTTTCGTCAACAAACGGATGGAATACCTGAAACCTCTTTCTTCATTAGTTGCTTTCCAGCTTCCTGATCATGGAAAAAAGCATCTTTGATATTTCTTCCAGTCTTTTATAATAACTATTGAAGGTATCCATGTCAACCTCAGATACTTCATATAGATATTCGAGGATCGCCACACATTCAAAGGCACTACCCCTGGCAATTACCATGAAATTCTTACGATCCTTTTTGCTGAACTGAGAAGAGCCCACCTCACCAACCGTACGAATTGTTGGTGGGGGTAAATGCTTTTACCCCCGGGACTTCGTCCGGGGCTATTATTATTTTCCCCCTCCGGGGGAATAACGCGGGACGCTGAACGCGCCTGTGCTATGAAGCTCGAGGAGCGAAGGCGTAGAACAAAAAAGCCGATGAGATTCATCGGCTTTTCAAGTACCCCCAACGGACGGAAGTTGCAACCGGGTTATGCAGCATTTTCAATCCCTCTTTAGACGGATAATCCTCGACTATAAATACACAAATACCAAGGAATAGGGGTAAGAATTGCCACCTGTCTG